>Ga0180438_10004158_pt1 | contig 21052 bp, 39 predicted proteins | sample SS_ome_12_FD_132455 | JGI IMG/M metagenome (GOLD analysis project Ga0180438, IMG submission 132455) | Hypersaline lake sediment archaeal communities from the Salton Sea, California, USA - SS_3_D_2 metaG | ecosystem: Environmental > Aquatic > Non-marine Saline and Alkaline > Hypersaline >... | reverse complement strand
CAGGCTCAGGCTCAGGCTTGGCCATCGCGGCTTCGGCATCAGAGATGGCATCGGCCAACTCGTCAGCGTCCATCTTCGAGCGGCCCTTGATCTTCAGCTCACTGGCCCGTGCCCTCAGCTCAGTGAGAGTCGCATCGGCTGTCACAGTCTGAGTAGGAGTCGGTTCAGACTGCGGCTTGTCCTCACCAAACACATCAGCGACATCGACCGGCGGAGGAGTCGGCTCAGGTTTATGCTCGACCTCACGTCCGGGCTGATTGGCTGGAGGGTTGGCCGGTACGGTGGGCTGGACGATCTCAGCCACTTCTGGAGAGCTGACATACTCCATCAGTTTGGGGATAGCCGCCTCGGGAATGAAGCCACCGACGCGGAACTTCAGCACGCTGAAGTCAGAGTCATCGTCGAACGACACATAGATCACCACCCCACCGAGCGGCACATCACGAGCGGACAGGTTCTTCACGAACACGGCCCAGTTCTTCAGGGATGCCGGTGGAATCTTGAACTGGTAGACCCCGCCCTTATACAGCACAGCGAGAATCTTGTTGTCATTACAGGCTTTACCCTTGGTCGCCTCACCGGCTTGGTTGCGACCGGAACCCCATGCGTTCTGCGGACAGGACGCACAGTTGGCGCACTGCGGTGCCTGCACGCTGGGGTCGGGCTTGATGCCGTCGAGAGAGAAGCAGTCCGGTGCGGATGCTTCGGCACTGGGATCGTAAGGCTTGGCGTACCAGACCTTGTTCAACCCCGGCTTGGCCCGGAGAACCACCATGTCGAGGAACTGGCCTTCGACCAGCTGAGACGGCTTGACGATCTCCTCTTCCCCTGCACCATCGACCAGACGGAACTTGCCGTTCTTGATCCGGATCGAAGGCGGGAACCCCGTGCTGATACCGGCGGCTGCATCGGCGTTCATTTCTCGGGCAAGGCCCGCAGTGGCGAGATACGCAGGGATGTTCTCGGGCACGATTGCTACATCTTTTCCAGTACTCATAGTCTAGCTCCTTCGCACTTGTACGGTTTCGACCCGTACGAAATTGACCCCCGGTGGGGGCGGGTTACGGTAGCCTTCATCCTTCGTCGGCTCCATCCGTTCACGAACAGCGGTCTTGCTGACACGCCGTTCAAACATGTCCCACGCCTCATGCTCGATGATGAACTGAAGCATGGCATCGAAGTCCGCCACGTTGGCGTACTCCTTATAGGTTTTGAACACGGTGCCGTGCTCGGTCTTGGCCTGCTTGGCACCAATCGCGTCGAGGTCAGCCTGTAGTTTTTTCTCGATGGCTTCCATCATAACCTTCAGCTTGCCATCCTCTGTATCATACTGCTTCTTCAGAGCACTACGTCTGTCCCTCAGCTCGATATACTTTCCGGTGAGCTGATCCATATTCATAAGATGCCTCCTTGTTTGGTGTATGTTACCATACACAGATAGCTACTACTTGTCAAGCACAATACTATTTACCTCCTTCCTTCGCCAGCTCCAACACGACATCCTGCAATTTGCCCCTGTCACGCAGGGTTGCGTAGATTTTACGCTCAGCACTCGTCGCTTGGATATGGACGATGTTGGTAGTCTTCGTCTGCCCCGGTCTCACGATCCGGGCATTCGCTTGGGTGTAGGTCTCGTTGCTGTGGACTGGTGCATACCACACTATTGCCGACGCGGCTGTGAGAGTGAGACCATGAGCCATGGTTGCCGCGTTTGCGATCAGGACTCTCGGATTCTGCTCCATCTGGAACTGTCTGAATATCTGGTTCCTCTGGTTGCTTGATACCGAGCCGTCCACAACGGCAGTCGTGAAGTCCTTGCTCAGCTCTCGGTCGATGGCACGCAAGGCACCAGTCAGGGGTACGAACACGATCACTTTCTCGTCGCATTCTTCGATCACCTCCTTCAACACTGCGAGTCTGGGGCCGAAGTCCAGCTCAAGCACCTCGCCAGATGACCCGTACATGACACCACAGGCCGCCTGTACCAGCTTGTTGAGCAGGACACCGGCGTTGACAGCGGACACTTGAGACTCACCGACCAAGGTCACAGCTTCCCTGAGTAGTTCGTCGTGTGCCTTCTTCTGGTTCATGGTGAGCGGGGCTTCCCGCTCAGAATAGATGGTTTCTGGCAGATCAATACAGTCGGACAGGGCGTACCGGATCGACGGTTGCATGTGTTCGTGTACGAACTGGCTTGCCCGTGCCCGTGGCACCCAGCGGAACTGGGTCACCTGATTCATGGTCTCGTCCCTGAACTTGCGGAAGCCACCACGGAACCGTTCGGGTGTGAGCAGTTTGATCTGCCCGTACGCATCGGTCGGAGCGTTCGGTGTTGGGGTACCTGTCATCCCCCATGCCGATCGGGCGATACCCTGCCGGTTGATGATCTCGAACATCAGCTTCCATCGCTTGGTTTGGCTGTTGCGATAGACGGCCATCTCATCGAGGATGAAGTGGTTGATGTCATCACGGTGGGCTAGTAGGTCAGCGATGATGCTGACACCATCGTGGTTGATGATGAAGTAGTCGACATCATCTTCCAGCAGGTCTCGCCGTTTTGCCCTCGATCCATGCAGGATGCGGTAGGTACGGTGAGGCAGGGTCTGAAAAATTTCATGCGCCCACACCCGATCGAGTGTGGACAGCGGAGCACAGATCAAGGTCTTGCCGATCTCGTTCCGCTGTTTCAGGAAATCATCAGCCCAGAGTGCGGCGTTGGTCTTGCCGGTGCCCATACCTGAGAGGCAGTACGCCCTCATGTTGAGAGCGAGAAAGTCAGACGTCGTGAGCTGGTGCTGGTAAGGAGTGAACCGCCCCGGCCAGTTGTACTGCGTGGTCAACGGCGTAGGCACATCCTTGCCAGCGTTCCTGAACAGACGCACGGCATTGATGGTATGGGGCACTGCACACAGACTCTGCCCGTTTACAACCCCAGTCCTGACATCAGGAAAGTACCGCTTGACTTTCTCGATGTCAGTGGCCGGGAATACAATGTGGTCTTTGACGACCCTAATCATTTGCGTCATATCTTTTCTCTGTTCAGCCAGATTTCAAGAATCTCAAAATCGACTGGGTCGGCTACCACCATGGTCTTGCCGTCAGCATTCCGTATACCTTGGAGCTGCATTTTCTGGAGTGCTGTTACGTTCTTTCGCTTACCGGGTGCCTTGCACTCGATCCCGATAAACTTACCTTTGTGGCAGGCGATCACGTCGGGGATTCCATGAGCACCCATGCCGCCCGACACCGGCATGAAGCTCCATGCTCCGTACTGCTTCAGCAGAGCCTTGACCTTGGCCTTGACCTTACCTTCAGGAGTTGTTGCCACGGCTGCCCCCTGCCTTTGCGTATTGCCAATACTTCTCGACCTTGGCCTGCTTCTCCTTCACCGCCACGGTGTCAGGCTTCCAGCCCAGCTCCAGCGCCACGGCGAACAGGTCGTTCAGCTCACTGTGAAGCAGCTGAATGTTCGGGATGTTCTCAGTCTTGGGGTGGCTGTCTTTTTCCCCGAAGCGCAGGATTTTGCCGATCACCTGCACCACCTCGCCCGCCTCTTCAGACAGGGTGCCGAACAGATAGAACCGACGACGGATGAGTTCGTTGCGAAGTTCGCACTGTGCCTCGAACTCTTCTGCGGTCAGCTCAGGAACTTTCTCCTCAGTGGATTGAGCTTCCGCTTCCGCTTCCGGATTCTTCTGCTTCAGTGTCGCCGGTGTCGCCTGTAGTTTCATTTTCTTCTGCATCGTTGCCTCCTTGAAAGTCAAACTCTAGTTGGTTGGGGTCATCCCCGGGTGCTTCGCCAAGTTCCGCCATCAGTGCTTCAGTCGAGTCAAGACCGAGGAACCACCGGCAGAACTGCACCTTGTCTTCCCTTGGCCAAGTCTGTTGCATGGAGAGTATAACCTCGTTCGTGTTCTGGGCTAACCGAGGTATGAGTTCCTCGCTCATCTCCTTCGCTACCTTCCGCATGGCTTTGTCCTTGCGTTGGCTCATCATTGTCTCCTTGTGGGTAGTTAAGTTCAATCAACATATCGATCTCGTGCTTGGCTTTCTCCAAGTCCTCGCGTCCGTTCTTCCCCCGATGCCGACAGATGCGCTTGACCACGCAGCCTTCGAGGAACGACAGACCATTCCGCTCGATGAACTCTGTCGGTTGAATCTTCAGATGCTTATAGTGCTCGCCACCTACCTGCCTATCAAATGCACGCCCCGTCACCATAGCCTCCACACCTAGTACTTTCATCAATTCATTACGGGCTTTAATACCGAAGTTGTGGATACGTACTTCGTTGAATGTGAATGGCTTGTTTCTTATAGCTAATACACCATCAGCTATATCCTGTTTTACCTTGTCCGCACTGGGGAGAGCTGGGCCGTATAGATTAGCCAGTAGATTCCGCGTGCGTACGCTCACGTTGTCATACCATTCATCTTTCATCGTTTCTCCTTCCAGAAGCGGCACTCCTCAACGGGGCACCAACCACGGCAAAGACCGGACTCCTTGGGCTGGAATACTTTGGTACGCCATGCTGTCGTCATGCGCTTCAGCTTCTCGTGGAGCATGTCCTCGATGCCCTGCATGTGCTCGGCCCGGGTGAAGTCCTGCCCGGTCACGGTCAGGCTATTGAGCCAGATGAATTTGGATACGAAGTTCTGGATGTGTGGATACTTCTGGCCGATGAACCACACACTGAGTTGAAGCTGGAGCAGGCTCTCACGAACCTTGCCAGTCTTCCAGTCGTAGATGTATGCGGTGTCATCCCGCAGGAGAAGGACGTCAACCTTGTTGCGTGCCCACGCCTGCTTGGAGAACCAGCTGGTTAGGTTGCCGTCCATGTCGAAGGCGATCTCGTCCTCGACCACCAGCTTCATGCCCTGCGTGGCTCTCTTCTCGAACACCTCGCAGTACCTCTCCCACTCTTTCGGGAAGTCAGCGGGCAAGGGTGTGCCATGCTTGAGACGATTCTCTTTGGCTTTGTGGACACGGTCACCCCACAGGGTGGCCTCGGTGTGCTCGAACTTGACCGATTCATAGAACCGCTTGGCGGCGTACTGATACGGGCAGGTATCGAAGTCATTGATCGCAGAGTACGACCAGCTGAACGGTTTGCCGTTGGCATTCTTCGGCCTCGGGTCTGTCATTTGAGCCTCCATTTCTTCTTGGCGATGCTGAAGCTGCTACCCTTTACATACTCAGGCTCCAACATATCTTTTTCCATCAGGGCATCGAATGTTTTCTTGGGTAGCAAATCTGACTTGAATACCCTATGCCCGTGCTGGTTCTCACCAACGACACGGGCAATATAATAAGTGTTGGCGGCTTTCCAGATATGCCCGCCGTTCTGAAGGGCGTCAATTATCTCAACCTGCTTCTTAGTTAATGCCATAAGACTCCCCCTTCCCAAACCATATCAATGTAGCTGACGGGTTGATACCGTGCAGGTTTGCCGCCTTGGTATCTGCCATCCACACATCCACCTGCTTCCGCTTACGTGGGTGCATGGTGTCCTCGACATACAGCAGGCCGTACCCACTGAGGAAGATCACGTCACCATACTCGATGCCCAAAGCAAACAGATCGGGGCTGAGAGCGACGACTCCCCTGCGTACATACACCTGATTGGCTGTGAGGTGTGGACTATCGTCCGTCTCCTCGACCCGGGAGGAGTATGCCGACACCTTGACTTGCGTCCGGTACATCGGTTTGCTTCTGTTCCAGTCGTCTCCAAAGATGCTCATAAATATGGCATCGTCCCGCTGGAGTTCACTGTCGCAAAAAGCTAGGTCAGACTGTAACTCGGTAACTTCGTTTTGTAGTTCGTTGATTGTATCCTTGTGGTTCATGATCCCCGGCACAGCGGCCAAGAATCCCAAGAACACACACGCAACATATCCCATAAACTTCATAAGGTCAACCTCCTATATTAGCTTGTAACGCTTGTCGATCTTGCCATTGGTATCACTGCCCACGACACAGGAGTTCACCCATATTTGCAGGCCGCTCTGATACCGACGAATGTGACCACGCCGCAGGTGCTGGCGTGGGCTGGCGTGGGTTCCACCTTGGTATTCTCCCTTCCCTGACATCTTCCCTTCCATGTCGACTGTCAGTATCTTGGTCTCGAAGAGGGGCATCTTACCCTTCTTCTCTCTCTTCCGCTGAACCTTGGGGCTGATCTTCTCCCGCACCTCAGCCTTGATGTTCGAGCAGGTCAAGGCTTCGCACAGCTCGAACACCGAGTAACAGTATGTCTGCATACTCTGGAGTATCTCGATCATATCGGATTCCATTTCGTTGGTCGGCTGGCTGTGGGGTGTCAAGGCCATGAGATCGAGCATCTCCTGCTCCGACAGACCATATCTCCGGCATATCGTATCCGGTAACAGCGGGATAGGACGGCACCGAATCCCCACGGAATCCTCTCGCCTCTCACCCCACAGGTTTTTGGATGGCATAACCCAAGCGAACGGAGACGGGTACCACTTGCCATGGTAGAACCTTCTCCCCCGCTCACTCATCTCCTCGTGCCTGCTGTCATAGGCATTGACTCTCGACATAAAGGAAACAAGAATGAATATGTCTCCCGACTCCATATCAGGGAAGACTTTGCGGACAGATTCATACTCCTCCAGCGGGAACTCGGCGGCCAAGATCAGGTTGTTGGGGAACTCACCATCAGGTTCTTCTTGGTAGTATTCGATAGTCGTGTACTGGTAGGGCAATCTCAGGTCTCGTCCATATAGACCCTTCATCTTGGCGTCGAGTATCCTGCCGCCATCCGGCAAAGAAAAATGCTGTGCGTTTTCAATGATGCCGCCAAGCATCCGAATGTTTGTAATGTCCCGGCGGAAGCTGTCGTCCGAGATCAGTGCTCTGGTAATAGCACGCATGTCATGGAGTGCACTCGCAGCATAGTTCTTCGCCGTAATAGTCATGGTCAGTCTCCTTTCTTCTTTGTCTTACGGCTCTTGCCAGCCCGCTCGTAGGCGATGGCAACAGCCTGCTTGGGTGGGTAGCCCTCGTCGATCAGCTTCTTGACGTTGGCCTCGATAGTCTTCTTACTCTTCCCTTTCTTGAGTGGCATCTACTTTACCTCTCCTTCCCCCGCAACGCCGGTAGTAGTCGCCGGTGTCACGGCTGGCTGTGGTTTTGCACACATAGAATCTGGTGTGCAGTTTGTCCATGTCCTGCCTTGCTCCGCAGAACGGACACGTCGTCATGACCTTGGGTCTGTTGTCCTCATATGGCATCTGTCTCACTCCTCGTCAAACATGACGTGCTCCCCGCACCAATCCCATACCCTGACCTGCGGGTGAGGGGGTGGGTAGCGTTGGCAAAGACGGTAGTCTACTTTCTTGAAGCTCCCTGACTTCACATCTTCACCGTTGTTGAACTTACAGTTCAGGCACACAGCCTTCCGTTTAGCCATCCATCATCTCCTCTCTGAACCATGACATCCCGGTAGGGCATAGGTGACATCCATTCTCGAAGTGATCGTGCGTCAGGGACGCAAAGCGTAGCCTGTATAGGCAACGGTCGAGTGGTATCAGCACCGCTGGTTCACGCGGTTTGCCCTTCACTTCCCACTGCTGGTGGGGGCAGGCAACTAGCCTACCTGAACTGGGCATATCGTTTCCTTTCGTTGTTCATAACCTCGACCACCTTCTGGCACATCTCGACACTGAACATGCCGATGTGGCAGTCCATTGAGTGGATGTCCAGACTGTAGGCCAGCCAGTTGTACGCTTGGGTTCTGGTCATCAGGCCGGACTTCCATAGGGGATCGAAGTTCTCATGTGCGATCTGCTTCCATCGGCGCAGGGTCTTGTTCGCCAACCTGCCGAACGGTTCGCCTGTCTTCTCATGACACCCGACGTATGCCTCGCACGGTTCGCAGTGATAGAACTTCTTGTGCCACAGGTCACTCCGGTGCGGATAAATCTCCCGACCTGTGACATGGTCTGCTACGTTCCCGCAGTAGTCACATTTGATTATCATTTCGCCTCCGCATAGTTCATAGCCACATCACCGGATGCGGCTAGTGGTAGGTCTTTGCACCAAGGCAGAGGTACGGACATGATCTGGCAACAATCAACCAGTGCCGCATCGGCCTGTTCCTCTCGCACGACGCACACAACCTCGTCATGCACAGTCAGCACGACACGGTAACGCTTGCTGATCTCAAGCATACCGTAAGCTAGGATGATCCGGCTTAGAGCCTGCACGATATTCTCCACCAGCTTGGCCCCGTAGATATACTGAGTGTCCCTGCCCCTGCCCTTGAGTCCGTCGTACACCCACTGGGTGCCACCGTCCTCGTCATCGGTCTCGATCATGCGCAGGTTCTTGTAGTGCAGAGCTGTGCCATTCGGTAGGTGGAGCCTGTCCTGACTGGTCGTCAGCACACCGAACTCCTTCTTCTCGCCAGCGTGCATGGCCCGGAGAATCTTCTCCCCGGTGCGCCAGTACGCCTTGATCTGCTTGTTCAAACCACGATACATATCGATCAGGAACTTGGAGCAGACAGCGTGAGCGAGCAGATCATCGCCGTGTAGTTTGGTGGTTGTCTTGGCGCATAACTCCATGTCGATCTTTGGTGTAGCTACGATCCTGCCTGAGTCATTCAGCACATGGTCATACAGAGCGACGCCAAGGGTTTCGGAAAAGGGAACATCAAACAGGATGGGGTCAGCACCGAGTGGGCCAGACGCTAGGAACCCACCGAACCGTAGCCATCCCATACCATAGCCACATCCAAGGACGAGTGCCTTGCCGAGCTGACGTTCGAGCTTGTCAGCCTTGGTGATGTCTCGTTGAAAGACACGGGTTGCCATGCCACAGTAGACGTCCTTACCTGCGGCGAAGTCCTCAAGCAGATCATCCTGTCCGGCGATCCACGCCAACACACGGGCTTCGATCTGTTCAAGGTCAGCGACAACCAGACGGTAACCCGGAGGAGCACAGATAGAACGACGCAGTTCACCACCACGGGGGAGGTTCTGCAAGTTCTGCTTCTCCAGTGCTGACCATCGGAGGGTGTTGGCCGCCCCATAGATTTGCAGGGCGACAGGGAGAGGGCCACGCTCGGCGATCCCGAGGAACCGCTGGGTTCGGGACTCCTCGATAGATGACTTCACACCCATCCTAGCCATGGCCAGAGCCTGCACCTCTGGTTTCGGATGGTCAAGCAGGGCAGTCATCCCCTCATCTGTTTTGGCGAAGGCATAAGTCTCCTTGCCTGTGGTCTTGCTGATCTTGGTCGGTGGCTCTACCCCGTGGGCACGGAGGAGATCAGCAAACTGTGGGTTACTACGCAGTGCCTTGATGTCCTGCCCGACACTGGCTAGGAGTTGTTCTTTATTGTTGGTGACATCGTAGAGGTGGTCTTCGAGTACGCCCTTGTCCAGTTCGAGAACCGGATCACAGTACATGCGGATGGTCAGGTCAATCAGTTTCAGTTCCTCAACCGGAACATACTTTTTCATGATCTGGAATGCACGGTAGGTGAGGTTGCAGTCCGAGTCCTGATTGGTAGCGCAGTAGCCACCAAGCGCACGTTGCTCCTCGTCAGTCAGCTCCCACTTGTGCATGGTGTTGACCAGCTCATCGCCCTTCTCCCCAATCTTCAGGCGTTGGGCGATGTACTTCAGGCTCGCCCGCTCTTGTGGAAAGAGCAGGCGAGTCATCGACTTGGTATCAAGATACATGGCGGGGTGGATACCGAAGTGCTCATGCAGGATGAACCCATCGAACAGGGTGTTCTGCCCGAGCAGGGCGATCTCATGCCACGGTAGCTGGGGGAGGCTGTCATAGATAAGGTCTCCGTACCAGTACACAGGCGGTCGATCTTCCCACTTCACACCGACGCCATGTATCTTGAAGTGCTTGTGACGGACGTACTCCTCGGTGGTCATCTTCGACAGCGTGATATTCTCCCCGGTCTCGGGGTGCTTACCGTATGCTGTCTCGAAGTCGAGGGTAACTAGAATCATAGTGGTCTCCTAGTAGCAGAAGTCGTCGCCGGGTTGCGGGTAGACCCGCTCACCAGTTACCGGATCATCGTAGCACCCGTCAGATACGAGGCTACCTACTGGGGCACCACCAGATTCAGCACCAGCGCCCCCGCCACTATCACTATCGCCGCCACCAGAGCCACCACTACCAGAGCCTCCACCGGCTCCACCGTTCCCTTCCGAACCTGAGCCACCTCCGTTACCAGAGCCACCAGAACCACCGCCACCATTATTACCACCGTTACCACCTGAACCATTGGAGCCTCCGTTACCGCCCCCTGCGTTGCCGTTGCCGGAGTCGTTGCCTTGGTTACCACCATCGACACCACCGACTCCACCACCGGAGTTACCCCCACCATGGCCACCATGGCCACCACCTTGTCCTGAGTTACCGGCATCACTGCCGTTGCCACGCCCCGCATAACAAGGGGCAGTGGCGATGATCAGAACGACCAGATATACAATAAGTTTTTTCATGGTTATTTCCTCCTGCATCCGTCAGAGTTTATGACGGGGTCAAAGATAGAATGAGTTCTGTCGATGTTGCTGTGGCACAACGGACAGAACTTCCGGATCGTACCTTTGAAGTTATAAGGCACGTCGACTTTGGTAGGTACCCCGCACTTCATGCAGGGTACCTTGATCGTCTTGGGTTTATATGGGTCGTACTGGATGGTGCTCATCTGACACGCCCCTCAAGGTGAGACCACAACATCGCCTTGAGTTTGTTGTCCGTCAAGGACAGGGTCGAGTAGTACAGGGGAATCCTGATGTGGATATCCCCTTCCTTCGGGACGAGGTGGCACAGCGTACCGGCACGGTTGACGAACGCTGTCCACTTGGCGAAGGTGCTACAATCCAGTGCCTTCTCTTCGAGAGAGGCCCGGAGATCACAACCACGTTTGAGGTGGATGCCATTGATTGTCGGGGTGCTGGTCAGACCAATGGCCTTTTCGAGGCGAGCGCGTGCTTCTCTTCGCATCGCTTCGCGGCGGGTGTAACATGTACTTTCGTCATACCATCTTGCTCTCATAGTCTATCTCCTTACGTTAATGTAACCGGGAATCCGGTAAGTAAAGTACCGGCATCGCTTGCCACTACTGGCAGTGCGACACTGGCTGTCAAATTTGTCGGTGTGCACCAGCTTCTCGTGGTGTGCACACCAACCCAAAACCTTCGCTCCTTTCTCTCGTTTGGGTCGGCGTTTACTCAGCCGAGTCCTCTTTCTTGACATACGTCGCCTCAAGTTTTTCAAGCATGACACGACTGCGGCTGTCGGGCACAGTCTTACCGTTGCACCACCGGTTGACCGTGGCAAACGACACACCCAGTACGTCAGCGAGCTGTGCCTGAGTACGGTGTAGTGCCGCAAGAATTGCCTTGACCCGTGCCGGTGCATTGTCGGTCGTCCACGGAGTCAATACGAGGTTGCCTTTCATAGGCATCTCCTTTCAAAAGGTGCGGGGTCTGACGAGCAGACCCCGCTGTTCGAGTTACCACCCGTGTCTGCAATAAGACAGCTCAAAGGTGGCGCTGATGCTGTAGACCGGATACGTGTCATGTAGCGATCTCAACTTCAGCTTCCATCCATCTTCTTCTCGCTCGATCCTGTGGTCTTTGATAGCACCACGCTGACCAAGCGAGGGATCGAAGAAGCCGGGGTTGGCTAACTTCAATCGGTTAATCGTGGGTTTAATCATAGGCAATCTCCCTTCGTTCTAGGAGCTAGGCTGAGCCAGCCTAGCTAGTATGGTGCCACACACAGATAGATATACCTTATACCACATGATATAATCAGGGTCAATAAGATTATCAAAAAATGTGTGGCACAGGACAATTAAAGTCCGAGCTTCCTGATCAACTCCTCATCGGACGGACAAGGATCATCAGCTGTCACCTTGTCATACCGACTCCCGCCATTGTAGCGACGGGTGATCTCCGTTCTAATCTCCCTGCTCTTTAGGTCACGGGCAGACGAGCGGTCGAAGTTCTCCAACTCTTCCAGTGCCTTCTTCAGGGTGGAGTCAGCGAGGTTTCGGATCACGTACGGGGCGGACGGGGTATCCAGCTCCTCACCTTTACAGCCGGTTTGAAACCGATACTCGCCTCGCTTGCCGAGCATCTCCTCGGACGCGACAGGCGTAGGGGATACAGGTGGTCGCCTACCCTTGTAGTAAGATGTGATTGGGTCAGCATCTACCTCAAAGATTGGCCCCGCCTGTACCTGTACCCCGTCTACTTTCCCAACAGAGAGGCGAACTCTTTGTTGACAAGTTTGAGCACAGCCTGACGCTCGGCCCGGTCAAACAACATCTTGGCCTGTGCGATCAAGACCAGCTCATCATCGTTGAATCCACGGGTCATGACTGCACTCGTGGTGCCGAGGCCGACAGTGACCAGCTCGGACAGGTTCTTCTTGGTGAGGTACGCCCCGATCTGCGAGCGGGTCAGCTCAGTGGTCAGGTCACCGGTCACCGGCATAGCCAGCGACAGTTGGTTCCCATCGAGTTTACCAACAAACACTTCACCATCTACCTTCACGACTTTACAATTTTCCATGACATTTCTCCTTTGGTTGGTGACAGGTTGATACCTGCCGGTTAGTTTGCAATCTGCTTGAGTTCTTTACCGATGCCCTCGAAGTCAAGCAGTTGCTGGTACACTGGGTCTGTATCAAAGAGGATCATGGACTTGATAACTTCCAGCTCATCCTCCGTGAACTGATGGACGAGGCCGTGCAGGATATGACCACAGGTACAGTCACACCATGTCTCCCCACACATCAGGCACTGTCTGCTATGGCCGTCCGTCATCTCTTCGTCGATGAAGTCCCAGAACAGTATTTCAAGCAGGTCGAGGTCGTCCTCCTGCCAGTCACGTTCCGGCTGCCTTGTGCCGTCGCCGTCGTCCTCATCTTCTTCCATGTAATCAGCAGTGGTGACGTTGTTGAACTTCGAGTATCCGTAGTAATCGTAGTCGTCATAACCCCCGTACTTGTACCCGTTTCCGTAACTGCGAAATCGGGGCACCACCGGATACAGTTCGGTAAGCGGATCGACGATCATATCGATGACACGATCCACGGTCAGGAGGAGTTCGTCGAAATGCTGGTACTCACGGCTGGAGTGTTGTTCATAGTAGCCGATGGACAGGTTGACGCTCGGAATGAAGTACGCATCAGTCAGGTCAGCGATGTCGGAGTAGCTACCCCATCCGGACTTGAAGCCGAACGACTCGACGTACTGCTCGACTTTCTTGTCGATGTCGGCGTAGGTCACATACTCGGTGGCACCCTTGCGATCGAGTTCCACCATGAGATTGATGTGCTCGATCTGCAACTCATCCGAGGTGATGAACGCCTTGACGCCACGGCCACCGCTCTCCTCGTAGTTGGTGATAAGGATGCTAGGCTTGGCCAGCTTAGCTTCCTCGCACTCCCTGAGTACCTCGATGATACCGAAGATACCGGCCCGGTCATCCCCGCCGAGCGGATCAGGGTGCTTGTTGGTCAGGACGTTACGGTTCACCACGACCTTGCACTTCTTGCGGGTCACGGTATCCATGTGAGCCACGAGCAGGATCGGACTGGCGTTGTCCTGATAGAAATAGTTATCTCCATCTGTGATGTAGTCTCCTTTCTTGAAGTAGTTCTTTTGCAGGTACTTGAATATCTGTTCGTTAGGAACCTCCAGCAGTTTGACGAACTCTTTGAGCTTGGTCATTATATTGCCTCCTCTTCTGGTTCGGCGCAGTCTTCACAGACTCCGTCCTCGTTAAGATCATCGGTGTCACACAGGACGGCGCACTCATTACACCCAGAGAAGTTGTCCTCTAGGCACGCTTGGCACACCTCGCGTCCGTCCTCAGCGATGGTCGTTATGGTGTCGTTCTCCTTGTACTCGTGGCAGATGTCACATTCTGTGACGTGATCACCCTGACAGTCTGAGCAGTAGGTGTGCCCGCTCTCGGTGTAGATGTAGTCATCGGTGTAGTCATAGCATTCTTCGCATCCGACCAACCCTTGGTTTTCTATGCAGTGTGGACACCAGCTATCACCGGAGACCGACCGTGCATCGTCGTTCGAGGTGGTCTCGCCACAATGGGCACAGTGGAAGTAGGACTCATAGAAGCACGCCTCACAGTACGAATCCCAGTCGGTGTAGTACGCGTTATCGGTGCTGACTTCATCTCCGCAACAACCACAGCTGGTGTATGACTCATAGTAACAGGACTCACAGTGGGTGCGCCCATGCTGGTCACGGTATATATCGTTCTGACCGACATGCCCATCACAACCACAGCAGATGCCGTCGCTATTGGTGTGATATGAGCAGTCAGGGCAAAGGATAGCGGAGGTGGAGATGCCGGTCTCATCACAGAAGATACAGGCGACCCGCTTGAACGGTGGCGTGGCGGCCTGTGGGTGCGAGTGCCGTTCGGAATCATGACGTAGATAGTCAGACTCCCCGCCATCGAAGTACACGCCATACGCATACGACTGGCTACACAGCCCAGCCGACCGCTTGATCCAGTGGTTGTGGAGTCCCATGGTACGGGCGATCGAACGCTCAATGACCTGACGTCCGAGCTTACGGTGGTGGTCGGTGAATGATCCGTAGCTCCGGCTGAAGATGAAGTCTAGGCCGGACTGGCCTAGGTAGACAAAGGCACGACCAGTTTTCTTGGTCGGCGTTCCGACATAACAGAGGAACGTGAAGTCATCCCTGAGATAAGACGCCACCGATGCGAAGTACTCACCACCCGGGCGCAGACAGGAGCTGAAGCCACCATCATGCGAGCAGGTCAGGATGTCACTCGGGTTGGCTGACAGGTACATGTCAATGAACGGTGACCCGAGGATTTCTCCCAGCTTCGACCAGAAGATACTTGCCCGGTACACACCCTCTTTACTGCGTGAGCCTGTCTCTTGCAGTACCCACTGGGATATTGCGCTGTCGCCATCACCGACCAAGTTCTTCAGGAAACGAGTCGCTTTGTGCTCGACTCCCTGAGAGTCGGTGATCAACGCCCGAGGCGTGGTCGTGAGCGTGAAGCCATTCTCATTCTCCAGCTGTTCGATCCAGTGCCTGAGCTGAGGGCCGAGATGATCCCGGCTGTTCTCGGGCAGGTCGACCTTGACCTTGAGTCGGAGCGTGTCCGGATTCAGACCAAGCAGGTTGGTCACACGGTGTTTGTTGTCAACGAACTCTTCAACGTGTTCCTCACACAGTTCGCCGACAGGCAGGCCACATTCCATCATTCTCTGACGGAACTCCTCGTAAATAGTCATACGATAGTCCTCCTCTATGGCTGTGAAGTTAATGTCTGGCTCCTCATCCTCGTCCACAATGGGCGGGGCCGGAGGTTCGGGTGTCTCATAAATCGTGAAGTTGTTCCATGTACCGATCTCACCATTGACAAGCTCGCCGAGTGACTGACCGGTAAGGCGGTTGGTCGACTGAACAGCTGTGTTGTAGGTCACGCTCTCAACATTGGCACGTAGCTCTGCCATGTGCTGACCGTACAGCTTGCGCCATTCGCCAAGTATGTTGAAGTTGGCTGAGTCAGCCGCCTCATCCGTGATAACAGCGGTCGCTGTATACCCACTGATCGTGTCACTGATCTCCAACTGGGTTGTGCACGCCACATCAAACGGCTCGTACCTGCGGAAGCGTACGGTATCGCTACCCCGTGGCCGGAACCCAAACCTCTCGGAGAAAGGGACATAGTCAGCGGTACTGGCTAGACCGGTACGCCACAAGCGGGATAGAAATGACATTGATCACCCCGCTTTCTCCCTGTCATGCTTCTCGCACAGGGCATCACTGACTTCTTTGAGGTGTGCCACACACTCTTCCAACCGGCCACTCATCATACTGATGGTGAAGTACGGGACGTTCAACCCTTCCGGTTCCACGCAGAATAGTATGCGTGCGGCGTAGGTGGCGAAGTCATGCAACAATTCGTTCTCTTTCTTTTTGTTCATCGTTCCTCCTTTCTGAGGAGCTAGGCTGGGTCAGCCTAGCTCTCGTATTCGGCGTCCGACAGGCAGGAGTCGGCGTCGGAGATGTAGGTACGTGCCCGGTCGATGTACTCCATGATTCTCTGGTGCGTATCGGAATCGACAGAGTTATCCAGACGCTCAACCAACTGGTTCATCTGCCACTCGGAGATTTCCTGTGCCATATACATCAGGGCACTCAGGTTGGACAGACGGAAGGTGATCTGCTCGTGCTTGGTCACGATGTTCTCCTCTTCCTCGGTCTCGGTCGAGATCACCGGGACTTTCGGTTCCTGACAACATGTGGTACGGGGCAGTGCTTCGAGGTCGATGTCCTCGGACACACCACCGGCGATGACGTGGCCACAGTCCGGGCACACTACGCTGTGGATGGTGTTGATCACAGGTTCGTTGACCTGCGTCTGCTTGGTCAGCGCGATAGTCGGCTGGCCGGACGCATCATCAAGGGACAGGGAAAAAGTGGTGTTGCCGTTAGTGAGTGTACGTTCCATTGGTAGACCTCCTTAGTCTAGGGTGATGCCGAGATCGGCACAGAGACGGTCGAGCTTCTTCTCGATCGCCAACAGTTTGGCAGAGATGATCCCTTCCATGTGGTGCATGAACGACAGCAGTTCATCACTGGACAGGGGCGGTTCGGGTACGGGTTGCGACTCCACACCGATCGGCGCAGGGTCAGGGCCAAGGATGAACAGCTTCGCTCCGTACTTACCCTTCTGTATGGAGACATGCACTTCATCCCTCTCGATCAGGACATTCAAGCGGTTCTGCACAGTGTGCGCGGCCAGCTTGTAGCCCTGCCTGTCGTGGAACTTCTTGGCCAAGTCCTTGACGGCCAGCCCTTTTGGATGAGCCTTGCCGAGCAAGTCTTTGATGGCCTCAAGCTCCATCTCGATTGCCTTTTGGACAGTCGGACTGTTGTACTGGTTGTCTCCCCTTGGCATGGGAGTCCTCCTTTCTACGGGCAACACCCGCAACAGGGTGCATCTTCGCACCGGTCAACGACACCGATCTGGTTGCCTTCGCCATCGAAGACACCGTTCGGATTCAGCAGGCTGTTGAGCTGAGCATGGCACATGTGATAGCCACACACATCACAGCCCGCACCATACTCATCGTACTCCAGAAATTCTGGAGTGATACGGTTCCCACAGCTGGGACATTCCATTGTTCTCATAGTTACTCTCCTTCCAGTCGAGCGATTACTTGGTTGAGGGAATTGAACACCATGTAGCTGACCTCACCTCCTCCAGCGAGGTAGGCTTCCAGTCTCTCATTGAACTGTTGTCCAGTCGTGGGCAACGCATACCGGATACTGTCATGCAAGTCACGCAGAGTTGCCTCTCCCATGTTGGCGATCGACCCAAGGATCAACAGGTCATTGACGTCACGCAGACGTATCGTCATTTCCATCGGGAACTGATCGTCTACCGACTTCTCTTCCTCTTCTTCTTCGATCCAGTCGTCTAGATCGGGCATGATTTCACCTCCTTTCGAGCTAGGCTGAGCCAGCCTAGATATTCCGGTACGAGTCAGTCTGGAGACGCCAGTAGTCCCAGCCCCCACGCGCACCAATGTGGTCAATCGAGCCGACCGAGGTCAGCCAGTTGCCACAGCAGTCACCGTCCGCCTCGCAGATAGCACACGAGCAGGACGTTCTGTTGAAGTAGTCATACAGGGCGTTCTGGATGTCGGTCGCCCGTATGTCAGGTGGTGTGTGTTCGGTCGAGCACACCCGCACGATGATCTCACGGGTCACTCGGTCATCACCGGCCTCGTCTGCGTAGTAGTTGATGGTCTTGTTCATGATCTCCTGCATATCCACGAGGTAGCGGTCATCATCGAGGTGCTTGTAGGCAGACTTGTACTTATGCGTCAGCCTCTGGTACAGGTGTGTCGAGCGATGGCCGACCGGCTCCATCTCGACACCATCACACCCTTCACACGGGTTGTACGCCCACTTGTCCTCAACGATCTCAAGACGCCCGCAACACGGGCACTCAACAGCACTGGTCGGGTCAGCCATAAATCACCTCCGAGAAACATGCGAGTTGTAAGAAAATGTCAGCGTCCTCTGCGTCATAAGACTCATCAAACAATGAGTGCAGTCGCAGTGGGAACTGGATGGACATGGCATCGAGCGCATACTGCAAGCATTGTGCATCGATAATCACTTCACCATCCCCCTCGATCATGGTGATCTTCATGCGACCGAACATCGGGATCGTGCAGTAGCGAGGCCACTCGTGCGCCCACTTGGGTGCGCTTTCAGGCAACGGATCGATGTAGCTAATGTCCTCGATCCACGAGGACGAATAACCCTCGAACGCGCCGCACAGGATGTACGCCATCTGCTTCTCGGTCAGTTTGACCGGCACATCAACAGAAAATTCCATTAGGTGTCACCTCCTTCAAAGTAGTGGTCGAGAGACTTCAGAGCCTCTTTCGCCTGCTCGACAGTGACCGCTCCGGTTTCCAGTTCGTACGACATTTCCTCGAAGCGATCGGCTTCCATTCGGAGATCGTGCGCCGCTTCCTCCAGCTCCTCGGCCAACACGTTGAGCCTGTCGTACCGCTCCTCGAAGTCAGGCATGTGATCGATGTAGATCATCTTGTCGAGGTCGGATTTCTCATACCCAACCTCCGAGTCATACTCGATCTCCCGGCGTTCGAGGTCGAACCGCTTGGCTGTCCAGAGTGGCGGATCATCCGACTCTGTCCAATACGTGTGTGGCCCCACACTTGTGACGACCATCGTGCCGAGGCGCGGGCTGAGAAAGATCGTCCCGACCCGAACCTGTTCTGCTGTGAGTAGTGCCATTGGTTTCACCTCCCTTTCTTTCTAGGCTGAGCCAGCCTAGATACATAATCGGCGATCTCTTTCGCCGTCTCCGGTGTATTGCCGACCAACAGGCCGTTCTTCGGCGTGACGAGCGCGAGTGCGACCGCATTCATGTACGTGGTCATGTCCTCACTCAAGGAGAAGCACTCCTTACCGAAGTAATAGGCGGCAGCGTCCTGATCGACCTCATTCCAGTCATCGATGGTGTCCCAGCGGTGACCACAGCACGGACAGCACCCGCACGAGTCATACGCGGCGTACATCCCGCTGTCCTCGCAGAAGTCAATGAACGGGGCCGCGGCGATCATGGCCTGCTCGGGTGAATCGGCCTCGATGAACACAAAGACCGCGGGCGGGCGGAAGTGCCCGCCACTGTTGTTTTGCCTTACCAGAAAGATCATGATTTCACCTCCATCAGTTTGAGTTGTTCGGCCATCTTCATGCACTGCTGGACACAGTACTCGGTCGAGCGCACGACACCTCGTATGTGCGAGGCAAACTGCGGGTTGTACCCTTTCAGGCGCGGATCGGGCGCGTCGTTGTAGTGAGCGCAGTCGAAGCCGATGGTGAGCGTGCCGTCGTCATTCAGCTGGGTGTAGGTCACACCCCCATGACAGTCGATCGTGTTCTCGATCTCATAGTCACCCTCATGGTAAAGGTCGATGGCCGGATGGCCGACAGGCACAGTGACATAGCCACAACGGAAGCCCATCCCGTTGTTGACCACCTCGCATTCAAAGCCGAGGTACGGAAACTTCTTGAGTGAGTCTCGCATCAGTTATCCTCCTTCCACTCGCTGATGTCCCTGATCGATGCGCGGAGCTTGTCGAACTTGACCTGCTTCTGTACCCGAACAGAGCAGTTCTCCCCACAGCTCGGGCAATACCCGAGGTTAGCGTTGAAATACGATGCTTCGTCCTCGCACCCACACACGGTGCACTTCATGTTGTCAGCCTGCGGTTGTGCCATTGGTTTGATCCTCCTTCTCTCTAAGTTCAAGTTCTGCCTCAATGAAGTACACCGCCTGTCGGTAGAACTCCAGCACATGAGGCTCCTCGTTGCCACAGGCACACAGGTAATCCCGAGACAGAATCTTCACGAGATTACGCAGTGTCGTGGTCTTGTACGTCGTGACACCAAACATGAAGCCAATGATGTCACGCTTGAGGACAATGGTGTCCTCGTGGCGCAGTATGTCGTCATACTCAGCCATACACATCCCCTTTCTGCTAGGCTGGCTCAGCCTAGCGGTTTATTGAATCGGAACAGCGCATCATAGAGAGCTTTGAAGTCAGGAGAATCCACCCTCTTGAAAAGCTCGCGCTCCGCGCCTCCGGCTACGCCGTACATCTCGAAGAGGAACTCGTACAGCTCCTCGCTCCGCTGGACAATCTCATTCATCACGGCCTGCGGGTACTCACCCTCACCAACCGCGAGCCTGAGCTGATCCAGCTCCATCTTGGCTCTGAAATAACCGCTCATGAATCTAGGTACTCCTCTCTGGTCAGGAATATGAATCCTTCTTCGATGTCCCAAAAGGTCAGCTCAGGGTTATGCTCGCGGATGAACTGCACCGCGTCCGTCTTGGTCGGAAACCACTCGACAAACCCATCAGGCGCGAGGTGATACTCCAGCCCGTTGAGCGAGATGCCATTGATCGAGCGAGCGATGCACACATGGTCGAGCGGTGTGCCCTCGTCCTCGACCTCCTCAATCCAGTCATCGACCATATTTACTTCTCCCCTCTCAGCTTGGCGAGAGCCTCGCGGTTCTCACGGGTGACAGCGTTGAGCACGCCCTCAGTGACCTGCGGACGCACGATCTCCAGTCTAGGCCGAACCAGCCTAGTCTCGATCCCCAGACGTTCGAGACGGAGATTGATGTGCTCCATCTCTTCGGTCGACATACCGACCACAACAACCTCTACCATTTGTTATACCTCCTGTTCGGATTGATTGAGGAACGAGCAAATGCAGTTGAAGCAGAAGCATTCAATACACACCTTGCCCTTGCCCTCGTTGCGTGAACGGCCTTTGTAAATCGCGTATGCGATCTTGCGAGCAGTCCACGGTTTCGTGCTGTCGCTTGCAAATGCTATGAGTGCCGGTGTATCAAGCACACGCAATTTGTCCACGACCATCTGCGTTTCGCGTGTGTGGCGCACGTTTTCACCTCCT
>Ga0180438_10004157_pt1 | contig 21054 bp, 14 predicted proteins | sample SS_ome_12_FD_132455 | JGI IMG/M metagenome (GOLD analysis project Ga0180438, IMG submission 132455) | Hypersaline lake sediment archaeal communities from the Salton Sea, California, USA - SS_3_D_2 metaG | ecosystem: Environmental > Aquatic > Non-marine Saline and Alkaline > Hypersaline >... | reverse complement strand
GGCGGTGATATCTCCGGTGGATCTTTCAACGGGGCCATCGCTATTCTCCGGATATACGACGAGCCGATGAGCGACCAAGACGTGCAATCGCTCTGGACTGCGACCACCATCATCCCCGAGCCCACCACGTTGCTGATCTGGTCTCTCCTGGCCGGGCTGGGCGTCGGGCTGGGCTGGCGTAGAAGGAAGTAATAAGCCGGGCCGCGTGGCCCGTTGCGAACACTGAGTCCCAAGTAACCACCGGTTCTTGAAATTGTCAATCTGCAATTTCCCTCCCGCTTCGTTCCCGTACGAAACAGCGGGACTCCGTCACCGGTTCTCGGGCGTCGCCCCACCCTCTCGCCGCACCAGGCGCAGCCCCTCGCCGCGCCATCGCGCTTTGATATCCTCGACCGGCCACCGTCGCAGGCCCTCCGACGGGTCGCCCATCAGCACGCGCCCGTCGCCGCCGGGGCCGTAGAGGACCATGGCGTGGCCCGCGTCCGGGGCCAGGTTCAGCCGTTCGAGCCACTCGGGATAGGCGTGGGGGTCGTTGGGAAGTCGCATGCGCAGGACCACCGGGCCGCCCGGCTCGTCGAGCAGGTCCTCGAAGCGGCCGCGCACCACCTCGACGTCCCAGGGCGTGCCCCGCGTCTTGAGCTTCAAGCCCCGATACAGTCCCAACGACGGCGTGCCGCCTTGCCGTGTTAACGACAGCCCGATCATCTCCTCTTCGCTGGCGTCGATGGCGTAGTGCTTTAGCAGCGTGGCCGCGGCACACGCGCTGCACGAGGCGTCGCTCGACTGGAGGCAAACCCCGTCGGGGGTCCAGCGGTTGTCAACCGGCAGCGACGTGGGCACGAAGTTCAGCAGCACCGAAAACCACGCCAGCCCCAACAATCCCACGACAAATACCGCCCGGCGCCACCGCGCCACGCCCTGGCGCCCGGCCAGCACGCCGCAGAGCACCGCGGCCAACAGCGGGATCCAATTGCCCAGCACGATGGCGCTTGAGAGGGGGAGCCACTTGGCCACCAGCAGCTTGCCGTGTATTGTGAGGGCGAAAAGCACCAGCAGGGCCGTGGCCGCGAGCCCCACGCCCGCCGCGGCCCATCGCGAGCCGCATCGCCCCACCCCCATGCCCAGCCGGAACAGCCCGGCCGAGAGGAGCAAAAGGACCGCCAGGGCCAGGTAGAGGTCTCCCATCCGTCCGACTCCCCGGACGAGCTGCGCCGACGCATTCTTCAGATCCGCAGCGCGCGGCATGCCTCAGTGTAGCTTGCTTCGAGATCCAGCGGCAGGGCCGTGTCATCGAGCCGGAGGGGCAACGCAGGCAGCACGCGGCCGATGCCGAGGCATTCCCCTTTACCTTCGGCCGCCCCCTCGGGCGAGACCATTGCGACAAGCCGCCCCCCTGGCAGGAGGGCGAGGGTCGAGGGCTCGGCAGTCTCTTGCCTCGCAACGGACTCGATTGCAAGGTCTGGTGCGAGCCAGGCGCAGGGTGTACGATATGCGATTCAACGTGACGACGTGGAGCAAGCCTGATGAGCGAAATCTTGAGAAAGACCGAGCTGGCGCCGAAGATCTTCGAACTGGTCGTCGCAGCGCCGCGGATTGCCGAGAAAGCCCTGCCGGGCCACTTTGTGGTGGTCATGTCCGGCGAGACGGCGGAGCGGATCCCACTGACGATCGCCGATTTCGATCGTCGGGCGGGCACGATTACGCTGGTGGTCATGGTGGTCGGCGCCGGCACGACGAAGATCGCGAGGCTCCAGCCGGGCCAAACGTTCTACGCCCTGATCGGGCCGCTCGGCAAACCGTCGGAAATCGAGAAAGCCGACACCGTGGTGATGGTGGCCGGCGGCGTGGGAACGGCACCGGTTTACCCCATTGCGCGGGCGTTCCACGAGCTGGGTTGCCGCGTGGTCACGATCCAAGGCGCGCGCTGCGAGCAGCTTCTGTTCTGGACCGACCGGGTGGCCGCGGTCAGCGACCGGCACATCATCACCACCGACGACGGCAGTTTCGGCCGCAAGGGGCTGGTCACGGAGCCGCTCAAGGAACTCCTCGAGGAGGACGCGGATAACGCGATCGGATGCGTGTACGCGATCGGGCCGGCGATCATGATGAAGTTCGCCTCCCTAACGACGCAACCCTTCGGCGTAAAGACCGTGGTCAGCCTGAACTCCGTCATGGTCGACGGAACGGGAATGTGCGGGGGGTGCCGCGTTGACGTGGGCGGCGAGACGTTCTTTACGTGCGTCGACGGTCCCGAGTTTGACGGTCACCTGGTCGATTGGGAATTGCTCATGTCGCGACAGAAGATCTACCACGAACAGGAAGCCTGCGCCTTCGACCGGCTCCTGCGCGAACACCGGACGACATGACCCGCCGCGCGTTCGTACTGAGCTTGGCCCGTCGGACATCTCCGCATAACACTTTCGATCCATCACGCCATGGCCAAGAGAGAAAAGAAGATTCGACGCAAGACGCGCGTTCCCATGCCCGAACAGGCCCCGGAGGTTCGCGTGGGCAATTTCCAGGAGGTTCCGCTCGGCTACACGCCCGAGCAAGCCATGGAGGAAGCCGCGCGATGCCTGCAGTGCAAGAAGCCGTTCTGTATCGGCGGTTGCCCGGTCGGGGTGGACATCCCGGCGTTCATCGGGCTGGTCGCCGAGGGTAGATTCGCCGAGGCGGCTCGCAAGATCAAAGAACAGAACTGCCTGCCGGCGATTTGCGGGCGCGTGTGTCCGCAGGAGACTCAGTGCGAGGCAAAGTGCGTGCTGAGCAAGAAGTTCGAGGCGGGGGCCGTCGGCCGGCTCGAACGATTCGCGGCGGACTACGAGCGCGAGCAGGGCCTGATCGAACTGCCCCAAAAGGCGCCGGCAACCGGGAAACGAATCGCCGTGGTCGGGTCGGGCCCGGCCGGACTGACCGTCGCCGGCGACTTGATCTTGTTGGGGCACGAAGTCACGGTCTTCGAGGCGTTCCACAAGCCGGGCGGCGTGTTGATGTACGGCATTCCGGAGTTTCGTCTGCCGAAGGAGATCGTCGAGCAGGAGGTTGACTATCTGCGGCGCCTCGGCGTCCGCATCGAGTTGAATCAGGTGATCGGCAAGTCGATAACGATCGACGAGCTGTTCGAGGAAGAGGGCTTCGACGCAGCGTTCATCGGAGTGGGGGCCGGCCTGCCGCGGTTCATGAACGTGCCGGGCGAAAACCTGGGCGGAGTCTACTCGGCCAGCGAATACCTGACCCGCGCGAACCTCATGAAGGCGTACGCCTTCCCGGATTGCGACACGCCGATCGTCGTCGGGAAGAACGTCTGCGTCATCGGCGGAGGAAACGTGGCCATGGACTCCGCGCGAACCGCACGCCGGCTCGGCGCGGAGAACGTGACCATCGTGTACCGCCGCTCGCGACAGGAGATGCCCGCGCGCGCCGAGGAAATCCATCATGCCGAAGAAGAAGGGATCCTCTTCAAGCTGCTTTGCACGCCCATCGAGTACGTAGGAGACGATCGCGGGATGGTTCGCCAAGCCCGCTGTCAGCAGATGGAGTTGGGCGAACCCGACGACTCCGGCCGCCGCCGTCCCGTGCCGATACCGGGCAACGAGTTTACGGTGGAAACCGACCTGGTCATCGTCGCCATCGGCTCCGGGGCCAACCCCCTCTTGACGAAAGTAACCAAGGGCCTCGACCTGAATCGCTGGGGCTACATCGCCGCCGACGAACACGGCCGGACAAGCCGCCGCGGCGTCTGGGCCGGCGGAGACATTGTCACCGGAAGCGCAACCGTGATCCTGGCCATGGGCGCCGGGAAGACTGCCGCCAAGGACATCCAACGCTATCTATCCGGCGAAGAAGACCCTTGGGCTGGCTGATCTCAACCGATCATTCTTCCGGTTCAGTTGCGTGACGCTCGACCAACACCAAGTCATCCATTCGGTCTACCACTCGCCATGCACGCCCCACGATACCAGCGTCTTGCCAATCCTCCCATTCGTCGCTGAATACGACGAACTTCCATTCTCCACGCTTAAGGTCTTTGGATGAGATCACCAAGTCGCTCCAGTAGCGACGATTCAGCGATTCGGCGATTCGAACCGCCGCGCGGGGCTGCCTGGACTCAGTTACGTCCCTTCTGACGAATCGGCCGCGTCCGCCGTAGTGCCGAACCGGCAGCACCTTGTGTATGTCAGTTGATGCGAAGGTGCTATCAGAATTGTCGAGCGCCATGACGATGCGCTCGAAGCTCTCAATGCGGTCGCGCCCTCGAGTCGCGTCCTTCCCCACGTACAGAAGCGTATAGCAGAGAAGTAACATGCAACACGCGACGGGGAGCACGCCGGCGACTCTGCCGGTCACCCCGGCGATGCGATGCCGACACCGCCTTGAGGTCCGGGTCAATTGCTCGATTGCCAGTCCGAGTATGCACGGCCACACAATCAAGGACGGCAGCATGTATCGATTCAAGAAAAGACGGATGCCCACCCGGGATTCCAGCCAAATGGCAAATGGCACAATCAGCGAGGTCATACCGAGGGCAAACACGCCGAATAGCACGGGGGCCGGCGCTGATCCTAACGCATCCGCATTCTTCTCGTTCTCACTTTGCGACATGCGTTGCGACGTCTCAAAGAGACGCGACATTGCAAGGCTTCCACACAAGAACACGGCGCAGACGAGTATGATCACGTGCAGGCTGGGCCGCAGACCCATCGCGTAGCACTCTACCAGCGCCGCAATTCCCGGTACCGGAAGCCAGTTGTCGGCGCCCCCCAGGTCTTTTTGAGCAAGATAGAACGGGATGCAAAGGAGTATCACCGCCGCTCCACCGGCGGCAGAATAGACGTACCCGCGCAACGACGCGCTGCGCGTGACCGCGTAGCAAATAATTGCGGTGCAGATCAAGAATCCGCTATAGATACAGCCGATATAGTGCGTCGTTACCAGTGTCGCGTGCGCGACAAAAGTGCCGAGCATAACGAGCGGGCCGGCACGTCGCGATCGTGTCGAGCAGATTACGAACAGAAATCCCGCTGCGAAAAACGCGGCCATGTACAGAGGGTAACAGCGAGCCTCGACGTTGCGGAACAAGATGCGGTCGCTGCAGAACAGAGCCGTGGCTGACGCAGTGAACGCCGTCAACCGCGAGCAATACGTCCGGAGGATAAGCCAGCAAAAGGCCCAAGCGAGGCCCACACAAACGGCGGAGAATAACCGCAACGCGAAATCCGAGCTCCCGAATACCTGACTCCACAACCACACGCCGACGAAATAGGTGGGCGGCATGGCGTTGATTGTGTCGTGCAATGATGCAAGCGTCTCGCCGAGTGATGCATCGCACACCGCCGTGGCAGTCAGCACTTCATCGGTCCAAAAAAGCTGGTTTGGCGACCTCATGGTGCAATGGACCAGCGGAACTGCAAAGGCGGCGCAGGCCATCACTGCAACGCCGATCGAGCAGACCAGGCAACGCTCTCGCTTGCGCTTCCCGAGAGCCGTTAGTCCGCTCTCGCATGACTCTGTGACCGACATGGTAGATTCCCTGCGACCGGATGTCACGAGTCGAGTGTTCCAAGGGCTCCGCGGACAGGTCTCAGCGGCGGGTCAACGGGGGACCGTTCTGGCGGCCTCCGTTGTGCCCAACGACTCGCATTCGGCAATGGCGCCGTCCCCCCAAGATTGCGTGAGCTGCTTGTACTTCTCCTCCAGCGCTTCGACCCGCTGCTCCAACTCTCCGAACCGGCGACGGTATCTTGCCGTCTCCGCCATCCGCTCCGCTAGAAGATCATCCCTGATCAGCAGCCGCTGAAAGAACATCATTAGCAGCGTGCAGAGGTACTTGCGTCCCATCACACGAAGGCGAAGCTTCGAACTCCCCCACGTTCTGCCGTACCAACGGATGGGGATCTGGGCAATGTTGTACTTTCGAATAATGGCGCCCAGCGACATTTCCAGGGTTATGTTGAAATGGCTCGCCCGGTAAGGGCCGCAGTCCAGAATCACCTCCTTGCGATACGCCTTGAATGCATTCGTAAGGTCGTTGAACGGGAGCAGGAACATCAGTTGGATGCAACGATTGACGATTCGATTGACGACCCGTTTGACAAGCGGGTACTTTTCTACCAGAGCCCCCTTGATGAATCGCGAGCCGAACACGCAATCGTATCCTTCCTCGATCTTGCGGTAATAGGCGACGACGTCTTCAGGGTCGTCGGATAGATCTGCCATGTAAATCACAATGACGTCGCCCGACGCTGCTTCCACCCCGGATCGCACGGCGCGTCCGAAGCCGCTCGGCGGCGTGCGATTGACGAGGCGAATGCGATCATCCGTGGCCATCCGCTCTCGAATCGTATCCTCCGTACCGTCTCGACTGTTGTCGTTGACGACAATGATCTCATAGGAAAGCCCGTACTTGTTGCCGATTGTCTCGCGCAGTTCATCCAGACATCGTCCGATGTTTTGCTCTTCGTTGTACGCCGGAATCACAACGGAAAGTCTCATAATGACGCCTCCTCGCTCGCTACGCTTCGTGTCTATCGGTCGAGCACGCTTCGCAGTGAAGCGTGGTTGGAAGCGAGCCAAGCATGTATGTCTTCCACGATGGACGGTACGTTGCGTGAGGGTGACCAGTCGAAGTCCCTTGATACGCGCCTCGCATCCGTCACATAGATCCGTACATCGACGTCGTTCGTTTCACACACAGGCCTGATGTCGATAGAGTTTCCCGTGGCTTCGACGCAGACGGCGGTCAATTCCTTAAGCGACGCGGAGACGTCCATGCCGCCGCCCACGTTGTACGATCGCCCATCCCAGACTTGCGGATTCGCAAGCTGTCGACAAAGGAGCTCAAACAGATCGTCAACGTGCAGTATGTCTCGCACTTGCTTGCCCTGTCCGCCGAAGCCGATATAGCTCAACGGACGCCCAAAGTAGTGGCGGGCCACCCACAAGGTCACCACCCCCTGATCGACTTTTCCCATCTGCCAAGGTCCGGCGAGAAGGCCGCATCGGTCGATCAGGGCCCGGAGACCGGTATTGTAGACGTATTCCTGGATCAGCAACTCCCCGGCCAGTTTGCTGGCACCGTAGAAGGAGCGAGGTCCCCGAATCGGAAACTCTTCCGCGATCCCCTGTTCCGAGAACCCCGGAACCCCGTCCGACGTCTTCCAGCGAAACCGGGATTCGTCCTCATAGAACGGGAGGCCGTTGAGTTGTGCGATCGGGTAAACACGGCTGGTACTCAGAAACAGGAACGCAGCACGTCTCTGCCGTGCTGCTTCGAGGCAGTTGATGGTTCCTTGGAGGTTCGTATCCAAGACGAACCGAGGCGAGCCCGACGTGCCGGACTGCACGGACGGTTCCGCGGCGCAGTCGACCAGCAGATCGAAACTACCAAGCTCCTCAAGATCGTGGGGCACACGGATGTCGACGTGCTCGAAGAACACTCCCGCTTCCTTAAGCCGGACGAGATTCAACTCGCTGCCTCGCCGTTTCAGATTGTCGGCGGCCAGTACCGAGAGCTTGGGGAACCGGCGCCGGAACTTGATCGCCAGACTGGATCCCACGAATCCGGCGCCACCGGTTATCAATAGACGTTCAAATTGCATCTTGAATCTTGCCGGAGAACGCGACCGGCACTATCCATGGGTGGCCTAGTGTACCGATGCGCTTCGGGCTCGAAGCGCCTCGTGAATCTCCACGAGTGTCTGCCGAAGATCATAAGTCGGTGCCCAGTCAGGATAATGCTCTCGGAATCGGCCCGTGTCGCTGATGTACCAGATGTGGTCGCCAATCCGATTGTCGTCATTGTACACAACGTTCATCTTGTTGCCGCTGATCTCTTCGCACAACGAAATGGCTTCCTGCATGGAGCAATTGCAGTGCCGCCCGCCCCCCGCGTTGTATACTTCGCCCGAACGGGGGTTTCGAAAGAAGTGCCAGAACATGCTCACCAGATCCTGCGAATGAATGTTGTCGCGAACCTGCTTTCCCTTGTATCCAAGGATCGTGTACTCGGTGCCCGTGACCGCACATTTCATCAAGTACGCCAAGAATCCGTGCAACTCGGCGCCCGAGTGCCCGGGACCCGTGAGGCATCCTCCACGGAAGCAAGCCGTCGCCATCCCAAAATACCGGCCGTATTCCTGCACGAGGATGTCTGCGGCAACCTTGGAGGCCCCGAACAGCGAATGGGTCGTATGATCGATGGACATCGTTTCATCGATGCCCTCTGCAAAGTACGGGTGGCTTTCTTCCAGCTCCCATCGGGTCTCCAACTCCACAAGCGGCAGCTTGTTTGGGTTGTCACCGTAGACCTTGTTTGTGCTGGTAAAAATGAACACGGCACCGGGACAATACCGGCGCGTGAGTTCCAAAAGGGTCAATGTCCCGTTCGCGTTCACGGTGAAATCGGTGTGAGGCTCACGCGCTGCCCAATCATGCGAGGGTTGGGCGGCCGTGTGCACGACCAGGTTTACGTCTTCCCCGTACGTCGCAAAAACGGTGTCCAGTGCGTCATGATCTCGAATGTCGATGCTCTGATGTACGTAACTCGGGATCGTCTCTTGGAGTTGGCGGCGGCTCCAGTCGGTTGATGCGTCGGCGCCGAAGAAATACTGCCGCATGTCGTTGTCGATGCCGACAACTTGGAATCCGCGGCTGCTGAAGAACCGCGTGGCTTCCGCCCCGATCAATCCCGCTGATCCTGTAACGATCACTGTCGGCATTCCGCTCTCCCTGCAATCCGCGTACCTACAACCTCTCTCTATTATGCCCCTCACACTCCATTCCTGACACTCGCCCCCGGAATTCTCCCGGAATTCGACAAAATCCACTCTAAAGAGGGGGTTCGACAGGGATTTTTCCCGCCGCTGCGCGCGTCGTCCAGCATTTGCCGGAAGCGGCCGTGCCGGCGCGGCCGCCGGCGCGCCCTGTCCCGCCCCATCCCAGAACGCCATTCGGCGCCCGGAGCCCCACCAGTGGGCTATCTAACATGCCCAGTAGGAGTAAATCCGGTAAGACTACCCCCTCTATTGGGCCGTCTTGGATTTCTTCGGAAACTCCGTGTTCGGAATGGGGTGCGGGCGGGAGAGCCCGAGCGGAGATAGGTCGGGGAGCCCGGCTCGTGGCTGGGTGCCCCCAAGCCCCGGTCCGGGCTAACCACCCCGCCCGATCCGGTCGAGTTCGATAGCGTCTCGAGGGAATAATCCGGCGGTTCTCTGCGTCTATTACTTCAGGCGGGCCGCCGGTGGCCCCGATGGAACCTCTCGCCGGGGTCTGGGGATTTCTGTGAACCTTTCGGGAAGCTGTGGCGTCCATGAGTATGCGGACCCGGGCTAAGGACCCCGGCCGCCGTGCACACGACCCGGGAAAAAGGGGACGGGGCTAATTCGTGCGAAGCACCCTCCGGGCCGTTCCGGCAAATTAGCCCCGTCCCCTTTTTCCACTCGTACGGAACCGAACGATGATGTCGCTACGGTCAAGTATCACCTGCGAACAAAGACGTACAGGGCGATTCGCCGATTACCCGGCGAATGGTCTGCCCTGGCATCCTTTGCGCTTGTGACACCTGGCCGCACCCGACCGAAGCTCTCCGAAGCCCGGTGTCACAGCGACACGCGGGCTTTTTTGTTGGGCCGATACGGAATCGTTGGGCTGGTAGCTGAGACGGCATAGCGCCTGGCTGAAGACCAGGAGACGGGGATTCGAGCGCCCCCCGGCCCACTTTGGGAAGGATGAATGCGGAATGATGAATTATGGACGGAAGTCGCCGCGCGGCGCGCCCGCATTTCATCATTCATCATTGAAATTCGCCCCGTTCGTCTAACGGCTGAGGATCGCGGGCTTTCAATCCGCAGATAGGGGTTCGACTCCCCTACGGGGTACTCGAAACAGAACGTGGCGAAGCCTGGTATCGCGCGTGGTCGGGGGCCACGAGATCGCCGGTTCAAATCCGGCCGTTCTGACCTGTGGACGTTTGGCGAACCGAACTCCTTGCGAGGACCTCTACGAAGAGGGACGCCCACGTTTCGGCGGCGAAGCGGCAAGACAACGGGATGTAGGGCAGCGGCCAGCCCGCGTGTTTTGGGAACACGAGATCGTGGGTTCGAGTCCCACCGTCCCGACTGAACCGGGTCCGGTGTTGTAAAGGAAGCATGGCGATCTGATACGTCGTCGGTGGCTGGTTCGAGTCCGCCCCGGACTACTAAGAGAAAGGAGCAACGCGATGCTGCCAGGACGACGCAAACGCATACGCCCGGCCGGTTGCGGGGTCGTGGTGTAACGGCAGCATCCCTGGCTTTTAACCAGGTGGGTGTGGGTTCAAATCCCTCCGGCCCCACTCGCTGCGGCGCGTAGCTCAGCGGTGAGAGCGGGAGCCTTATAAGCTCCAGGCCGTGGGTTCGACTCCCACCGCGCCGACTGCACGGGACTGTGGCAGACAGGGTAATGCACCGGTCTCTTAAACCGGACGATGTGGGTTCGATGCCCACCGGTCCCACTGGAAAGAAGGAGGTAGGAGTTAGGGGTTAGGAGGTAGGAGTTGGGGGGTAGTACTCGGCGTTGAGTACCCGTGGCGGGACGAAGACTACCCCCTAACCCCTACCCCCTAATCCCTAACCCCTAACCCCTAACCAAGCACTGGTCGTCCAGCGGCGAGGACACCGCACCCGTAATGCGGCGACGAGGGTTCGAGTCCCTCCCGGTGCTCTGGTTCGTAGTAGCCTGATTCATCGGGCGCGGAAGGCCAGATGAATGCGGCCACTACGAACGCGTGCCGCATGAATGCGGCCACTACGAGCGGGTCTTTGACAATTCGGCTTTCAACCAAGCGCCCATGATGTAGCGGCAGCCTGTCGCCTTGCCATGGCGGACGTGCGGGTTCGACTCCCGCTGGGCGCTCTGGCGACCGTGCCCAACGGCAGAAGCGTACAAACTTCGCCTAATGGCAGGGCACCAGACTATGAATCTGGCAGTACGGGTTCGATTCCCGTAGTAAAACCAACTGCTTTTGTGACTCGCACGGTTGCCGTTTTCAGGACGTGGGAAAGCCTGGCTATTCCGCCTGCTCCGGAAGCAGGAGATCGCTGGTTCAAATCCAGCCGTCCTGACTGGTCAGGGGGCAGGAGTCAGGGGTCAGTACTTTTGATTGGTCCTGACTCCTGACCCCTGACCCCTGACCCCTGACCCCTGGACTGTTCCGGTGTGGCCAAACGGTAAGGCGGCGGCCTGTTAAGCCGAAGATTGGAGGTTCGACTCCTCCCACCGGAGCCTTGAGGAACGGAAGGGCAAGCCGATTGGCGACGGCAGCCGCCTCGAAAGCGGTCGAGCGATGAGCCTTGTGAGTTCGACTCTCACCCCTTCCGCCTGGATCGCAAACGTGCCCTTGGCCGACCGGCAGAGGCTCCAGCCTTCCAAGCTGGCAAAGCGGGTTCGACTCCCGCAGGGCACTCTTGATGGTGCGGGGTAGTCGCTGCTGGTAGTGACGCCTGGCTTTGAACCAGGAGGCCGCAGGTTCGATTCCTGCCCCCGCAGCTTCACGCGAACCATCGACGGACATGTTTGTCGTTGAAACAGAACGATCCGGGGTAGTTGCTGCTGGTAGTGACGCCTGGCCCTGAACCAGGAGGCCGTTGGTTCGATTCCAACCCCCGGAGCTGATTTTGACGAGGCAGGGACAGAGGGACAGAGGGACGGAGGGAGGGGGAGAGGGAGAGAGGAGGAGACAAAGAGATGGAGGGGTGCGGAGACAGACAGAACATAGCCCGTCCCTCATTCTCTCCTTCCGTCAGTCTCTCCGTCCCTCCCTCTCAGAACGGGCTCATGGTCCAACAGGAAGACACCAGTTCCGCACACTGGAGATCCGGGTGCGACTCCCGGTGGGTCCACTGCACGAAGAAACGGTCCTGTAGCCCAGCGGCGAAGGCAGCACCCTTACAAGGTGACGATCGGTGGTTCGAGTCCACCCAGGACCACTTACGCCCAGATACGCCAACCGGCAGAGCGGCTCGGCTTAAACCCGAGCGATTACAGGTTCGACTCCTGTTCTGGGCATTCGGCTCGGTAGGCAATCGGCAGACCACCCCGGCTTAGAACCAGGGATGCTGTGGGTTCGAGCCCCACCTGGGCCACTTGCACAACTACGTCCTCGTGGAGCAGCCAGGAGTGCTCGCCTGCCTGTCACGCAGGAGGCCATGGGTTCAAATCCCATCGGGGACGCTCAAACACATGGCACGGTACGCCAACCGGCAGAGCGGCCAAGCTCAAACCTTGGTGCTTGTGGGTTCGACTCCCTCCCGTGCTACTCGGACAACATGCGTCGGCTGGGCATTGGCGAGCCCAAGTGGCTGTAACCCACCCGCCTCGCGGCTGTGCAGGTTCAACTCCTGCCCGGCGCACTGATGACACGGCCCGTTCTTCTAATGGCTCAGGATGCGAGACCCTCATTCTCGCGATACGGGTTCGACTCCCGTACGGGCTACTGAAAGGCGAACTACGCCGATGGAGCAGGTCCATCCCATTCCAGCTTGGAGTGCATCGACTCGGGCATGAGTTGGAATAGCTCTTGGATCGCGACCCGATTAGCGTCCAGATTCGGACAGTACCTCGGATCGGCGTTTTCCAGATACCACCGTGCCTGATGATTCAGGAACCAAACATCGTGATCGACGAACTCCGGTTCCAGGATCGACACATAGAGGTGATGGAGGAACTCTGCTTCCACGTAAAGCGCGCGCCGTTGCCTGCGATGCCAGAAGCGCAACCCTCCAACGCTCCGAAACCACGGGAGTCCCCGACGTAGGAGATCACGATATATCACTTGCTTTCGACTTGGCATTGGGCAAGTCCTTTCCAGCGAACCGACCGTACCCCTTTCCTTCTCAGTATAGGCCAACGAAGCCAAGTGGTGGAACCGGTAGACACGCGACGCCCAGGACGTCGTGCCCGCAAGGGCGTGGGAGTTCGAGTCTCCCCTTGGCTACTTGATGCAGGTTTGGCAGGTGCCTAGCTGGCCGTCATGAGGCCGGTGTGCCCGGCTCGATACCGGGGCCTGCAACTGAGAAGGAGAGAAGGAGAGAAGGAGCGATCGAGAGACAGAGAGACCGGAGGATGCAGTGAGGTGGAAGAGACGTTTCCGGTCCCTCCTTCTCTCTGTCGCTCGTTCCCTCCATCTCTCCGTCCCATAAAGCGGGTGGGCCAGTGCTCAGCGGGGCCTCATGAGCCTTGCTTGCCGGGTGCGACACCCGGACCCGCCACTTGATGACCGGGTACGCAAATCGGCAAAGCGGCGAGGTCGAGAGCCTCGTGCCTGTGGGTTCGACTCCCACCTCGGTCACTACGATGGTCTGTAGGTGTTCCGGCAGCACACGTCCGTGGTAAGGACGGGGACCGGGTTCGATTCCCGGACGGACCTCTGGGCCAGGGGGCAGGAGTCAGGGAACAGGGATCAGCCCCGATGACAAGACCTGACTCCTGATCCCTGTCCCCTGACTCCTGAACAACGGGCCTGCATGCCGTTGGGGGCGACTGACCCTTGCAAGGTCGGTGTGGTGGGTTCGACTCCCATCAGGTCCACTTTGGAGTGCGGCGATTCATCGCCGCTTTCGGCAGATCGTGACGCCCGAACCATTTCTCTCGCTCGGACGACTCACCACCTGCCTGTAACCCGGTAAGCGAGGGCGGCGCAGCAACGAACCGCCCTTCCGGCGTCGAAAGCGGCGATAAATCGCCGCACTCCAAGAAGGGGGCCATGGTCCAAAGGGAAGACACCGCCCTGGCGTGGCGGAAATCCGGGTTCAATTCCCGGTGGCTCCACTCGAGCGAACGGAAGGTATCCGAATTGGCTCAGGAAGCTGGGTGCTAACCAGTTGCCCCTCGAGGGTTGGATAGGGTTCGATTCCCCCACCTTCCGCTACTCCTCCCTCTCCCGCTGGGAGAGGGCCGGGGTGAGGGCCCCGATGGTGAAACGGACATCATCTCTCGCTTCTAACGAGAGGTTCCAGGTTCGAGTCCTGGTCGGGGTGCTGACGACGACGGAAGGGCTACCCGATCGGTGACGGGAGCCGGTTGGAAGCCGGTCGAGCGATGAGCCTTGCGGGTTCGACTCCCGCCCCTTCCGCCTAAGAAGACAACAAGCATGTTGGCCGTAGCTTAATCGGAAGAGCGCCTGGCTGTGAACCAGGTACGTGCCGGTTCAAGTCCGGTCGGCCAACCTATGTAGAGCAATTGTCCCAATTGTTCGGGAACAGTTGGGACAACTGTTCTACAATCGTTCGGAGGAGAAGATGGTCGCCAAGGTGCTTCAACGCCCGACCCTGGTCTTGAACCGCAACTGGCAGCCGGTGAACGTGGCCACCGTGGCCCGGGCACTGGTGCTGTTGTGGAACGAGACCGCGCGCGTGGTGGACCCGGCCGACTACCAGACCTACACCTGGGAGGACTGGTCGAGGCTCCGGCCCCGCGACGGCGAGCGGTTCATCCGGGCAGTGCGGTTCCGGCTGCGCGTGCCGGAGGTGGTCACCTTGACCGGCTACGACCGGCTGCCCACGGCGGCCGTGACGTTCAGCCGGCGGAACATCTTCAAGCGCGACCGCTTCACCTGCCAATACTGCGGCGCCCAGCCGGGCACTGAGGAGCTGACGCTCGACCACGTGGTGCCTCGTGCCCAAGGCGGCGAGTCGCGGTGGGAGAACTGCGTGCTGGCCTGCCTGGCCTGCAACAAGCGCAAGGCCGACCGCACGCCCGAACAGGCCGGAATGCGGCTCCGCCACAAGCCGGCCAAGCCGACGTGGAACCCGCTCTACGCGGCCCACGAGGTCCGCATTGAGAGCTGGTCGAAGTTCGTCAGCGAGGCGTACTGGAACGTCGCGCTAAAGAAGTGATCGACAACCGCGGCTCCCGGCCGAAAGGCCCGGGGCCGCTATGGGAGTGTGCTCCTGGGAGAGCAGCCATCGTCCAAAGGTGGTGTACAGGGTTCGAATCCTTGCACTCCTGCTCGCCGACGTGGCCGAACAGCGAGGCGCCGGTCCTGTAAACCGGATGATGCTGGTGCAAGTCCAGTCGTCGGCTCTCGGGTCCCGATGGTGTAGTGGATCGCACAAGACCCTCCTAAGGTCTTGGCCCTGGTTCGACTCCAGGTCGGGACGCTGCGTTGAAAGTGGAGCCCGTGAGTGTGATGGACGGCACGACAGCCCCCGAAGCTGTCAGACCAGGTTCGATTCCTGGACGGGCTACTCGGCGTGGATGCCCTGCGAGTGTGACGGACGGCACGGCGGTCTTCGGAACCGCAAGACGGGGTTCGACTCCTCGGCGGGGTACTTCGGGAAAGGATGAATGCTGAATTGTGAATGATGAATGGACAGAGTACGGGGACGAGGCCGTTCATCATTCATCATTCATAAACCATCATTCCTACCGTCCTCGGGGTGTGGCGGAGCTTGCACGCGACCCTGCGAAGGTCGAGGACCAGGTTCGACTCCTGGCGAGGACATTTTCATGGCGTGCGGCCGTGAGGAGTTGGTGACCGCGAGAAGCGCAGTCGGAAGCGGCAACGAAAACGACGCCGATGCCAAACGGTCAGGCGGCTGCCTGCAAAGCAGCTCCCAGTGGGTTCGACTCCCACCGGCGTCTCTGAGGGGTCGAGCAGCCGGTTCAGACTACATCTTCCCGCCAAGAAGCCCGCGCCGGAACCGGTGCTTCGTTCGACGGTCCTGACAGGAGTGCCCGGGCGGTTCCGTTCGGTGCCGCGTGGAAGTTACGGTCTTGTTACTTCAGCGCCGCGACGAAAGACGCTAAAATGCGCGGAGTGTCTGAACGAAAGGGGGTCGCACAAGACAGGCCGGGTCCCTTTTCCCAGCACCGTTTCCGGGAGCCTCGCCATGAGTCGGGACAATCCGAGACGGGGGCCCTTGTCAATGCGCGTGCTGGCCGCGCTGCTGCTGGCCGGCGGCACGGCCGGGGCCGGGGAGATCGAGTCGGGGATCTTCGAGGATGGGCCACGCCGGCGCGGGCAGGAGTACGTTAGGGCCCGGGACGTGCTCGTCGAGCGGGGCCCCGAGCTGATTGCCCTCCTCCGGCAGAAGACCGGCTCGGAAGACCTGCACCAGCGGATATTCGCCCGAATCCTTCTCGACCGCATCCAGCGGCCGCAGGACGTGGCGGGCTGGGACAAGGCGCTGGCCGGGCTGGTCAACGATGGCGCCGTGCTCGAGGCCCTGAAGTACGGTCAGGAGCCCGAGTGGGACAAGCTGCCGAGCAAGGCCGCCGACGTGCCGGCCAGTCACGTGGTGGACGTGCTCTGGGAGACGGGAGGTTCCGGCAGCTTGCACGAGAATCGCCGGACGGCCGCGGCGCTTCAGTTCTACCTTGCCCCGCACGCCGACGCCGTCGAGGCGGCCGTCGAGATTCTCGCGGTGGACCACAAGCTGAAGCACCTGGCGCGCGAGGGGTTCGTCAAGCTCGGCCCGGCGGCGGTCCCCCGGATGAGGCAGGTTCTGCGCCGGACCGTCCCGCCGGTGGTCGAGGATCCGGGGAGGCTCACCGCCGACGAGCGCGATCAGCAACGGGCGTTTTGGCACCAGATGGTCCGAGCGGCGGTCGCTGCCCGGGTGCTCGCCCGCCGGCAGGACGCCGAGTCGGTGCCGCTCGTCGAGAAGTGTTTGAAGCAGGGCGGGCCCAACGGTCAGTACATCGAGACCCTTTGCGCGGCCCTGGCCGAGATGAAGGCCGTGGCGGCCGTCGACGCGATCCTGGATCACCTGCTCCGCTCCGCCGCCGCCCGGCAGCGCACCGCGCGCAGCGGGGAGCCGGGATACGACGCGCTCCGGGGCCACGTCGTCCGCTTCGGCAACGATGCCCTGCCGGCGGTGAAGAGGCGTTTACGGGTTGCCGAGACGGAAAGCGATCGGATCGTGCTCGGGCACCTCGTGGACGAGCTCTCAGGCGTTGAGGGCAAGGCACTGGAAGTTGCCGCCCTGCGCGAATCACTCTGGTTCGACGAGACCGCGGCCGGTCTGCTGGAGCTGCACCGGCTGACCGGCGAGGACGTCTTCCCCAGGCTTGGCGCCCTGGCTCGTGGAGACGGACCAAGCCGCTCGAACACCGACCAACGCAAGAGCGCCATGCTGACGCTGGGCGAAATGCGGGAGAACCGCGCCGTGCCGCTGCTGGCCGACGTGTTGAAGAACCAGCACGATTACTGGCGGCGCCTCGTGGAGCAACGCGGGAGCGGGGAAGCCGCCGAGAGTGTCCGTCCCCAGGTCGTCCGGGAGGCGGCCGGCGTGTTTGGCCGAGCAGACAACTACCTGGCCGGGGTTCTCGACTGGGGCGACACGGCGCTGTTGGCGCTGCGGAAGATCGGCTCGGACGACGCCCGCAAGGCGGTGGCCGCCGCTGCTGACTTTGACGAGTACAGGACCCGGGCCGACACGTCCTTGCTGCTGATCGACGGACGTGCCGACCGGCTCGCCACGCGCCTGGACGACGAGCACCGTGCGGTGCGCGAGGAGGCGGCCCTGGCGCTTTCGGAGATCGGCGACCGCCGGGCAACGCGTGAGCTGCTCTGCGCCGCAGCGCGCCGGCAGGGACCCGCCCATCAGCAGTGGAAGCAGCGCTCGCTTTCGTCGGGCGGCAACGACGTGGCAGCAGAGCTCCGCGATCTACTCGGAAGCGAGGACGTGCGCCGGCGCGTGCTGGCCGAAGCGATGCTCCTCGAAGCGGAGTCTCCTGAAAAGGCCGCCCGGTGCCGGCAGTCGATCGACGCCGCGGCGCAGCGCATCGGCATGATGCACGTCATCCGGTTCGAGATGATCGAGGCGGCGGGACGCGGCTTGGTGGCCAAGACGGCCAGCGAGCAGGAGGCCGATCCGTCGGACGGGAGCCAAGCCCCCGCCGCGCGGCGGCCCGGCCCGTGGGACCGTTTCGCCCGGCACGCGGAGCCGCTCGACGAGAGCCATCTTCCGCTGGTCGAGGCGGTCTGTTTGTTCGACCGGGGGGTGATCCGCCGCGGGATCGCCGCCTTTGCCCTGGCCGAGTGGAAGAAGCCGCGGTCGATGGAGGTCCTGGCCGCGTCGTTCAACATGGGCTCGCTGGGCGGGTCCAATCCCGCGGCCCTGGCCCTGGCCGAGTTCGGGCCGGAAGGGGCCGAGCTGGCCGCCCGGGTCCCGCCGCCGAAGCCGGGCGAGATGGATACCGGGCTCCGCATGACCCGCCATCGCGGCAGCACGCGCGTGCTGGCCGAACAGAAGGACGTCCGCGGCGTCGACGAAATCCTCAAAGGACTCAAGACACTCGAAGAGGACCCCGACCTGGACATGTGGGGCTACCGAGCGGGCATTTATCTGTCGGCCGCAGCCAAGTTTCACGACCGGCGCCTGGTCGACCCGCTGGTGCGAATCCTCAGCGTTTCCAAGAGCCCCCAATGCGGCGTCCACGCGCAGGTCATCGAGCTGTTGTCGGCCTACGACGATCCCCGTTTGGTGCCGCTGTTGACCGAGCAACTGACCACTTCTCTCGACAAGCTGAGCCGGGACGGTTTCGATCGCGGAGACTGCCACGAGGTGGCGCTGACGGCCCTGACGCGGCGCCTGGGCGGGAAGACGCCCGGCTACCTGATCGAGCAGTACAAGGCGTCTGACGACGACAGCTTGCGCGGGGGAGTCCTGTTGGGCCTGGGCGAGCTTTCCCATCCCACGTCTCCGCCCTACCCGGGCAAGGCCCAGTGGTCGCCGGATGCCTTCAAGACGCCCGAGGAGCGTGCCGAAGCGGCGGCCAACACGCGCGAGATGGCCTACCCCGTCCTGGTCGCGGCCCTGGAAGACCCCTCGCCGCTCGTCAATGCCACGGCGGCCGCGGGGCTGACGACCCTGGCTCGGGGGAGCCGGTCGGTCCGTCCGGAGCTGCGTGCGGTCGAGCCGCTCACCGACTGGTGCCGAAGACGGATTCGCTGCTTCTATCCGCTGACCGAGTATCTGGCCGAGCACGGCAGCGCCGAGACGGGACGCGTGCTCCTGGACGTGCTCAGATCGCAGGCGCCCGAGCGTGGCGACTCGCATCTTGTCGGGGCGATCGGGAAGCTGAGACCGCCGGGTGCCGTACCGGTGCTGGACCGCAACGTCCGTGCCCACGCCGCCAAGTACGAAGGCCAGCACGCTATTCCGCAAGAGCTGGCGGTCCTGGCCGAGTTCGGCTCGCCGGGAACCGAGGCCCTGCTGGCCATCTTCCGCGAAGTGGATCACATGCCGTACCGGCTGCACGCGGCAAAACTGCTCGCGCGCAAGGGCTGCAACACGGCGGCCGATCCGATTGCCGACCTCTTGCACCGCACCATCGAAGCGGGACCGGCCAATTCAAGGCTGGTCCCGTCGAGCTCCGAGTCTCGTGAAAAGGCGTACGTGCGGACCTGTGAGTCGCTGATCGAATCCCTTCGGATACTCGACCCATCCCGGGCGAAGCAGGTCGCCGAGGACGTGATCCGCAACGGGCCCGGCTCGCTCCGCGCCGTGTGTTTGAAGGTTTGGTCCAGCCAGTAGGCCGTCCGGAGATACCCAGCAAAGCCGCGACCGACCCTACTTCACGCGAAACCACACGAAGCTCTCCGGGTTCTTCGTTCCATCTCGGCTGACCGCGCGTGCGTCGACCCGGTGGGTTCCCGGCGTGGCGGCCAAGCTGCACCGCTCGGGCCCCCAGCCGAACTTCAGGCCCGACCACACGTCGACGTTCCCCTCCGGGAGCCGCTCCCAAGGGCGATCGTCGATGCGGACCTCGAAGTGGCCGAAGTCGAGGTCGGCCGTCCAAAGCTGCACGTACACGCGGTCTTTGGGGCCGGGGCGGAGCTCGATCTTGGTCCGCTTCGAGGGCTTCCAGCTCACCACGTCCGGGTTCGAGGTGTTCCAGGCCGCCTGGCGCACGTTGCGGGTCCACCACTGGGTGTGCTTCGATCGCTCCCAAGGCACGGCCTTGTCGTCACGCCACTCGACCGTGTGCCAACGCTTGTCGAATACGTTCTCCATGTCGCGGAACTCGGGCGTGTTCGTCACCACGTCGCAACGTGTCAGCCATCGAACGTAGTAGAACGTCCAAGCCGGGCTCTTGGGGTCTTTCACCGGGTGCGAGCGGTCGGGGTGTACCTCGGTCACCTTCTCCATCGTGCCGTCGACCACGTGCCGGTGCATTTCCAGCGCGCTCTGCGGGACACGGCCCACCGTGTAGTAGACGTCGAACTCCTCAAGCGGCGTGCAATCGACGACCGCCCACTTGCCGTGCTCGCGCAGGAACACCTCGGTGGTGAAATGGCACGCGGGCGACTCGCGATTGCCCAGCTCGATGAACCGCGCCGGCAGGCCCATCGCGATGCAGGCCTGCTGCACGACCATGGCCGCCTGTCCGCACCACACCCGCTGCCCCGCCTTGATCTTCTCCATCAGCGCAACCGCGCTCCAATCGCTGAAGACCTCCGGCGTGGGGCGCCCGAACTGGAGCGTGCCTGCGACCCAGGCTTTCAGACGCACGGCACGCTCGAGGTCGGTCTTCGCGCCGGCGAGCAGTTCGTCGAGCTTCTCCTGTTTACGGAGCTGGACGATCTTGGGGTGGTTGGGCGAATCGAACGCGAAGAACTCGGCCCAGGGCGAGACGTCGGCGTTTTCGTACTCGATCACCTCGACCGCCGGACCGCCCTCCGTCGGAACCAAAGGGGAGGGTCCCGCCGCGCCGGCGGTCGGAGCGCCCCGCGCCGCCGCCAGAAAAGACAACCCCAGCACGCCCGCCAGAAATCTGGGCGGACGCTGGTTCTGCCGGCCCGCGGCCCGGCGTTCGGCTCTACCGGAAAACGACATGGGGCGCTCCCGCGTCTTGTTGTCGTGGCTCCGTTGAAGGCGAGCATACCACGAGGAAGTGGGGAATGGGAAGTGGGGAGTGGCAGGAATCGGGGGCGGGCCGGCGCGCGGGCTGCACGGCGCGACCCCCGCGGGCTTGCCCGCGGGTGAAGCAGTTTGACGGCGAGCACGGGGGCGGGCGTCCCTCTCTGGCCACCCAAACTTCCGTTCCTGCCGGGCGAGCCGGCAGGGGCGG
>Ga0180438_10004156_pt1 | contig 21054 bp, 15 predicted proteins | sample SS_ome_12_FD_132455 | JGI IMG/M metagenome (GOLD analysis project Ga0180438, IMG submission 132455) | Hypersaline lake sediment archaeal communities from the Salton Sea, California, USA - SS_3_D_2 metaG | ecosystem: Environmental > Aquatic > Non-marine Saline and Alkaline > Hypersaline >... | reverse complement strand
CTTTGGAAAGCACAATGGGTTTTCTTGGTCTTCCTGTTCTCATGGGCTGCCTCCTTCCGGACTAGCCCATGATAGCAAGAAGATTCTAATTAGTCAAGTTATTTATGATACATTACACTAGGATGAAACATTCCAATTGGATTTTATTCGGATTTGTAGTCATTTTGGCCTTGGGATTGATCTTGGCGACAGGATGTGCCAGGAAGGAAGCCGGGGAGCAGGCCGAAACGCAGGAAATGGAGCCTGCGGCGGCGGAGCCCGAAATAGAGATCCCGGCCCGCTGTCTTGGAGGCGATTGAGGGCAATGTCGTCGAGCCCCTCAAGTGGGACTAAAACCGAAGCCGCGGATTTGAAATCTACCAGATGCCCGGCACGAGACGCCACCTCGTCTTTTGGGCGTACTTCACGTAGCCTTCGAGTTCTCTGTGCAGGGTCTTGTCTTCGAGCCGGGTTCTCACGAGCATTAAAACGATACAAACGACCGCCGGAATAAGGGCAAGAAGCGATCCGAGTGCAACCGGCAGGCTCGGAATGAGAATCAAGGCGCCAAAATACATCGGATGACGAACGAACCGGTAAGGCCCGGTAGTGATCACCCTGTGTCCCCGCTCTTCCTGAATCTCGACGAATCGGGAGAGAAAGGTGTTTTCCTTCATGACCCGGGAAATCCAGAAAAATGAGGCCACAACCAGAGCAAAACAGATGATCTTCACCCAATCAGGAACGTGGGACCATCGGTAGCGCACGGCATCGAATCCAGGAATGACCAAATACAGGCTATAAAATGGTATGCCGACGACCGCCAAGACCTTGTCCCATCCTTCGGCGGACTTCTTAACGAATTTCAGCCGATCTTTGAGGAGTTCCAGATCATGCTTCCAGAGCCAGACCGTGAGAGCGGCCGACCAGCCAAACTGGATGACGATATAGACCCAGGCTTCGGGCCAGTCGAAGGTACCGGCCGTACCGAACAAAATAGCGCCTATAACGACCAATCCCGAGACGAACCTTGCAGCCAGCTTCGCTACCAGCGCCCTTTCTGACATGATATTGCTTCCTTACGGAGGGATTCCCCACTGATATCACAGCCATAAGAGGCAGTCAATTCCAATAGAGGTCGCAACTTTACCAACCCGTAATACGTAATACGAATTTGCCCGAGTACTTTTTATTGGTAGGCGGAGGTAAGGGCCGGCCGTCCTCTTTGTAAATATCAATCCACTCGTCAAGGATGTTGCTGAGTTTCTGGTAGACTTCAAGTTCGTTGGGGCATAATTCCTTCCTTCTAAATGACGCTTCATATCCATATCAGTTCTTCGTGAATTATGAATTTGTCTGAATTTGGTTCCCGGAAACATCATCGATTGAGAACGGAGAGGGAAATCCAATTCGGAAATTTCTGATTTAAATAATCCTAATTTTGTATAATGGGAGCCTAAGGAGTTCATGATATGCATACCAGGATGCCAGTTGCGCCAGTCATATGTTTGCTATTGTTATTCAGTGGTTGTTCCCGGGACGATCGAATCATGACGGGAGAACTAGAGCCTATTCTGATATTCGAAAGCAACAGTGAAGACGAAAATTATTCCTTTACCGCGGCCCGGAACATTGCGTTAGACAGCGCGGGGAACCTCTATATATTCGATTACCTGGACAACACCATTAAAAAGTATGATCGAAACGGCAATCATGCGGTCACCTTTGGTAGTCGAGGCGAGGGGCCGGGGCAGTTTTCACACCTGATGGAAATCAGAGTCTTCGGAAATGTGCTCCTGGCGTTAGACTCGGTCGGAACTCTGGTTTTTAGTCTGGATGGGAATTTTGTTGAAAAGACACCCTTTGAAGAGGAAATCGTCTGTGGATTCCCTCAGATCTATGCAGACGGCCGTTTCGTGGGGGAATTGTACTCCCAATCCGAATTGACTAAATCGCTCACCCTGAGAGGTCCGCGGGGTGGCGAGCTGGATAAGCTGGCAGAGTACGACCTCAGGGAGTTTTTCCCCGAGCTGGAAAAAGGGAAGGATTTCTTCCTGCAGGATTATCAGGCCCGTTTCTATCTCTACAGCTTTTGTGAGGACGGAAGCGTGATCTGGGCCTCGTCGGACGAGTGCAAGGTTTATTCCTATAGGAACGGATCTTCGATCAACCTGATTGCTCAGGATTATACACCGCTCCCTATTCCTGCAGATCAAGCGGCCGAAATGGAAAAAAGCGCTGAACGAGCCGGCCAAAACCCGATGCTGCACATGTATGTGCCTCGGTCTTATCAGATCGTCCAGCATCTCCTGGCCGCGCCCGATGGTGATATTTTGGTGTATGTGATGAGCGCTGAAAAGACCGGTTTCCTGGTTTACACCAGCGGCGGGAAATTGAAAGGTCATTACTCTGTCAATGCTGATTTCGATATGACCAGGGTAAAGACCCAGATTTTCGATAATGTCATTTATTATGTCGTCCCCGGCAGGAATTCTGTCAGAATCTTTTCCTCCCGATTGATTGATGGAGTTTAATGTGCTCCGAGTTTAATGCGCTACGACTGATACAAATTGCTGAAAAGAATAATTTAGTTCCTTAAGACACCTGAATAATCGCCTTAGAGATCACATTTACAGGGGGAAATTGTGAATCTGAAGCAAGGAAGTTAGACGAGTATGTAGCTGGCAGGAAGTTTTCCCTGGTAGCTTGAAAAAGCCTTAAAAGGATGCCGGACATTCAGCTTGACAATCCCTTTCGACTGAGGTTTAATTCAGCCATCAAATCAGGGGAGGTTAGGGATGAAAAAAGTACCGATTTTTATTTCTGTAGTGATTCTGCTCGGTCTCTGATTCGGCTGCCGGGACCAGGAGGCAACGGCGGAGCTTGCAGCCCTGAAAGCCCAGGCAGAGGTTGAGGAGCAGAACAAGGCGCTTGTGATCAAAATGTATGAGGAGATCGACAAGCAGAATTTTGATTTTGTGTTCGAAAATTGCGCTCCTGATGCCCGGCTCTACGGTGCGGGGGGATTCGAGCCCATGACCAGGAATGACCTGAAGCCCATGTTCCCCATGTGGTTCAATGCTTTCCCGGACTACAAACATTCGGTCGAGGACGTTTTTGCGAAGGGAGATAAGGTCATCGCCCGGTGCATCTACACGGGAACCCATGAGGGCGAATTTATGGGTGCCCCTCCCACCGGAAACTCATTCAAATATCTCGGTATCCACATTTGGCGGATCCAAGAGGGCAAGCTTGTGGAAGGATGGATTTTGGAGGATATGCTTTATTTGATGACGCAGCTCGGCATGGAGCTTAATCCCAAACAGGAGAAATAGCGAGCCGGAACTCCTAAACTGAGACCTTGGTTAAATCAATACGTTTTCCGACCGCTTCCTAAGTTATGGGGCCTCGGAATTTCGAAGCGGTCAAAAAATAAACTTTCAGAAGGAGGGATACGTGAAAAAATTTGTCACACTCATGGTATTGCTGAGCTTTGCTTTTGGGGCTCATTTCATTGCGCAGCAGCAAACACAGACCGATATGCCAACTTACACCCCGGAACAGCGCTGGGCGCGCGCGGCCAGTCAGATTACCGTAAGCATGGTAGCCGCGATTTCGTATGCCAAATCCATGGGCCAAACAGCGGAGCAGTTTGGAGAGTATTGTGTCAAACTGTTCGCACCCGGCTGGGGCGCTCCGGATTCGGGGACGCTGAACATCATCCGCGGTGTCCGACGGAATTTTCTGATGTGGACCGATTCGGAATTTGAAATCACCGAATCGTCGGACAAGTCCGTCACCGCACGTTCCAATCGGCCCTGGTCCAGGTACTTCGGAGACAATGAAACCTGGTATGGGGTAACTTTGGGCGAGTTTGAATCATGTTTGCACGTCTTCAACGTGCGGCTCGCCGAGCATCTAGGTCTGGGATACAAGGACGAGATCAAAAACGGCTGGTTGTACATGACGTTCAGTATTGAGAAATAGTTTACACGCGAAGAAGATTGCTGAATACGAGGTCCTAAACGTCTTTCTGAATTATCTCAAAACATTCACCGGTACCGCAGCGCCGGGGCCGAAGTTGAAGTAGGCCCTGGTGGCGACGGTGGCGCCTGCGGCCTCATCCGCATCGGCGAACGTCCCGTCAGCCAGAGTGATCTTAACGCCGGTGGGATTCACCTCGATGTCGATAATCTGCTCCGCCGGGACGATGGAACCATCGGATTTGGTGATCACCAGACTTTCCGGGTAGAGAAGAGAATCCTCGCGGATATATGCATAATGCCCGCCGTTGCGGGCGTTGGCATTGGGTATCCGGTGATGCAGTTCGATGTTGGTATCAAAGGTCAGGTTTGTGAGATTTTTCAGCTGCCCATTGCTCAAGACCACGCTTTGGAATAATTCGGCGTCCATGGTTTTGGTGACGGTGACGGTGGCGACGTCATCCGCCTTGTAGGGGCTGTTGTCCGGGTCGGAGGAATCGTAATGAGTGATGCCGTCGACTCGAATGGTAACGCCCGCGGCTGGATCGAAAAAAACATCCCCCGGCTGCCAGCAGCAGTCGGAGGAATCGTAGCCGTCGACGCTGTCGTCGATCGGCCGCCACAATCCCGTCCGATTTTCCGGTCCGCCGACGGCCTCACTGTAGAAGTATTTTTTGGAAATGATCTGCCCCGTAAAATCGGCACCCCTGGTTCCGGAGTTGGTGGCATCGATCCGGTAGATGAGGACTCCGGAGTATTTTCCCAGCTCATCCAGGGCGTTGACCCCCAGCCGTGAGCGGAATTCGACCGCGTAGGAGGTGGAGAGACCGGTACGGATGACCACCATCTTGCTGCCGCCCGGAGTTTCCACGGGTGTGATGTGGTGAGTGGTGGGATCAGGGCTTGACTGGCTGACCACATCCACCTGATCATCCCGGATCCAGCGCAGTTTCCACTTGTGCCAGGCTAAAAAATCCGTAGAATGTCCCGCGATAAAGCCCATCATGTCCCAGCCTCCGCAAAAGAAGAACTGATGGACCTTGACGTCGTTTATGACGGGGCTGTACGAGTAGAGGTCCGGGAGGCCGAAGGTGTGCCCGCATTCGTGGATCGCCCACCTGTAGCCCCACCGGAACAGGTCATTGCCGGCCGTGATGGCCGTATCGACATAGTGCGGCCTATTATCCCGGTCGACATAGGCCACGCGGTTGGTGTTGGGCTCCTGTCCGTCACTGGGATCATGGTTGATATTGGCCGGGCCGTTGGGGAGGCCTGATTTGCCTCGGGCCGGCATGATCAGGAGAAGGTCATAGTCGTCGGCCTTGATGTCCCAATTGTCGTAGGCTTTTTGACAGGCCTCTCCTATATAATCGAACATGACGACGGTAGAGCCGCCCCATTGATAGTCGCTGGCGTTTTTATCCATCATGATCCAGCCCAGCTGCTTGTCCGCCTGGGGACAGGCCCAGGAAAATCGGAATTGGCCGTATGATGATCGCGCGAACCACTCGACCGCTCCCTGCATGAAGTCGACGTACGGAGCAAGCTCTGCATAAGGGGCTTCCGCATCCGCTGCGCGCCGGTCGGGAAACTCTACCAGCAGCATCAGCATGGCGCTGTCACGGTGGGCGGGAGTGACGATCCGGCCGTCATCCCAATCGAGGGGATTGTTGTCGTCGTCCTTATTCGGGGTGACATCGGAGAATCGGTACAGACCTTTCTCCCCGGTCACGGGATCGACAAAATCGAGGTCGGTTCGGATGGTGTTCCAGCCTTCATCCAGCCCGGTACTGGTTCCGATTATACGGCCGTTTGCGACCGGCTCCCCCGCCCGTTGGACGGCTGCAGCCTGAGAGGCCCTGAAATCACCGAAGGCCAAGGTGGCGATGGTGGTGCCGGCGGAGGTTATGCGGGCGAATTGATCGGCATCGATTACGACCGACAGGGCGTTTTCCGAGACTGTTATATCGGTGACCTTTTCCGGCGGGATCAAAATTCCGTCCGGCCGGGTGATGACAACATGCGCGGCGTCCAATCCGGTTAACGTCACATTCGTGTCTGCGGCGATCCTGGTCAGGCCCTGGAATCGTACGCCGCTCAGGGTGACGGCGGTGGAAGGCCCGCGCCGGCATGCGGGTGCGGACAGCAGAGAGACAATGGTTAGGGCGGCGGCCAGGACAAGCCTCCTGCTATTGAAAAGTTTGGCACGTTCTTTCATTTTTACTCCCCTCATCTGTGGCCTGATTCCGGATTCATGATTTTATTATCACCATATCTGCCTCCAGTCAATAGCGTTCACAATGATGCATTTCTCTTGGATGTTTCAGTATTATGACGCAATGTTGTCTTTCTGAGTATGCCTCGAGCATTAAGGTCTAACATGAGCTGGAAAGTATTTCGAAGGCGAATCTGGGGAAGATAATCCGGCGCATCCTGTTATTTGCTACGGATCCTAGGCCCATGACATGTCAGAAGCTCTTCTTGCAGGAAAGGTTCGGATCCCCCGGGGGGATTATCATATCGTTTGCTCGGTATCTGATGAGGAGTCGGATTAAGCTTTATGTTTGTCTTTACAGGAGTTTATTCTTCCTTCGGCGTGTAGCTGAGCTCTCTTAGAATTGTGCCGGTCCGGTGTTCGAATTTCCTGCATAGATCCATGGTTCTTTTAGCCAGAGCCTGGTATTCCTCCCCCATTTTTTTCAGATTCTTTGCTTCATTGCTGTAAAAGTCGGCCGCACTTTTTGCTCCCCCGGCCGCCACCATGGCAGGTATGTCGGAGCCGATCATGTATTGATAAACATTGAAGGAGTCGGTGATTTTGTTGCTCCCATACAGGGCCTGCCATTCCCTGGCGATCGCTTCCCCCTCTTCTTCCTTGCCGGATTTTATGTAGTAGTAGTTCCACCACACGAAGTTCATTTCCTCCGGTTTGATCCTGGGTCTCTCCGGATTATAGGATAGGTCCAGCCGCAGTGATACGACTCCCAGGGTTTCCGATTCATAGGTGCCGGCCACGCTTTTGTGGAGAACTTCGTATTCCTTCCCGGCTGTCTCGGAAAGTTTGCTGAAATAGTTGAAGACCTTCTCGAGTCCGGCCAAATCCGCTATGGGAACGAGAAAATAATAGTGATAATCATCCGTTCGGTAGGTTGTCATCGGAAACGGGCAGTTGTGTTTGGCCAGGAGAGCCACAAACGCCTTATTGGGCGCTTCAAATTCCATGAATCGGGATGGATAGACTATGACATCCCACACGACGAAGAGTTGAGATTGCTGATCCTGGGCTGGAGCAGGCGTGTTCAGGGCGAATAAGCCGACGACAAGGCCCGCAGCTAAAATGATCGATACTTTACCCTTCATAAGATCCCTCCTTTTTGAGAAATTGCTTCGATATAATTTGAGGCTCAAAGAGAAATATCCCTAAAGTTACTTTTTGAGGTGGTTCCTCTCTTTCCCCTGCCGACAACATTATAAAATTATCTCTGTGATGTCAATACCGCCAGCTTTTGGTATCGGCTCCCGGAGGCGCTGTCTCTAGCATCCTCTCCACCATCATGGGGGCATAAAGCTGGTGGTACCGCAGGCGTGAGACCGCATTGGGACGGGCGTGGTCGCCGCACCAGCAGTGCTCGAACCTGTCTCCGTAATCCACCTCCCCCTCGTAATAGGGAGCGTTCGTACTCTCCAGAAACTCCTCCATGAGATAGACCGCATTATTCAGATACCAGTTGTCCATATCTCCGCAGTAGATGCGGATTTTTCCCTTCAGCTTGGGGCCCAGGGTGTCCCAATCCCGCTCTAAGATGTGTCGGAGGTCATAGTTTTCCCGCCAGTAATCAGCCACCGCCGGATCGATATCTCCGGTTTTCTTATCCCATATCGGGCTGGGATATCCGTCCTCTCCCACGGGTGAATAGACGGCATTGTAAATGTCCCAGGTGCCTCCCGACCGGCATTTGGTGCCGAGCACGAGCTCCAGATGATTCCCTTCCTCGGTGGTGAAATTGACCTCTCCCAGATAGTTTCGGGTCCCGGGGGTAGGAGTGCGTTTCCATCGGCTGTCAACATAGTAGGCATTTTTATGCTCGTAGATATTGACGATAAAGAAGGCCCGGAAATCGATGGAATCGGGGCAGGCCGCAAAACAACCGTTGTAGACCTCCGGATAGAACACCTGCGAGGCCAATGTCTCCCAGCCGCCGGTTGATCCACCGTAAAGGAAACGTGCCCATCCTTCCCCGATGCCCCGGAATTCTTTCTCGATGAACGGGATGAGCTCGTAGTTTATAGCGTCTCCATAGGGGCCCAGATTGGCGGAATTTACGGCGTAGGAGTCATCGAAATAGGGATTGGGATGCTGGATGGAAATAATCAGCATGCGGGGGGTGTCCGGGTCTATCCAGTATTTATAAAACTCATAGCCGTATTCTTGAACCGTGATGTTGTAGCCTTCCCAGTCGAAGCGTGCGCTGTACTCGGGCTCGAGGTCGGGGTCGGGAGGCGTTTCCCTGAATACCGCCGGTACTATCGGCGAATCATAGGGAAAATGGGTGTGGTTGACGACCAGGGGATAGCGGGCCTCGGGATGGTCGTCAAATCCCTCCGGCAGCAGCACATGCGCCCCCAGATACACGGGGCGTCCCCAGAATTCCGACAGGAGTCCGCTCTGCATCTTCACATGCTTGATATATTTGGTGTCTTCCGGATCCGGGATGGGGGGAATTTCCTGATCGAGGGAGATGGGGATGATCTCGGCTGATCGAAGGTCGATCCGCACCTTTTGGGGAGTGCTGAGGAAGTTGCCGGGTTTGCGGTTCCATTGCTGCCCTTCTCCCTTATCAGGCGGCAGCTTCAGGATATGACCGTCCGGATGCTGGAACGCTTCATAGCGGTTGAGAAGGGCCTGTATCCAGTATTCGCCGGCAGGTAAGTCGGCCAGGCTCTGGATGGGATACCCGAAAACATGTCGGTCGAAAACGGCCGCTTCGCCCGGCTCTAGACCCTCGACATCGATGCCGAAAATCAGCTGTGTGTCAGGACCCGTGCTGATCTGGAAACGCGGCTCCCGGCTGTTATCGTCGGAGATCATGAGCAGCATCCTCCCATCGAGAGCTTCCCGGCTGAGTTCCTGTGCAAAGGAGACCCGGAAAGTGGGCCCCTCGGGTTGTGTGTCTTTACCCGGGGAACAGCTAAGGGCAAGAAGCACGGCTGTCACGATCACAAGGGGTGCGAACAGCGGGAATTTTGCGAATTTTTTTCCATGAATCTTCATTTGAATCACCTCCTAATCCGTGTGCGAATTCTGGATTTCTTTTATTTTCTTTGCTCCATAAGCCTTTCGATCTCATCGATCTCTTTGGGGACGCCTTTACTCAGGACATCACAGCCGTCTTTGGTGATGAGGACCGTATCCTCGATGCGGATGCCGATGTTCTTTTCCGGATAATAGAGCGCCGGCTCGATGGCGAAGACCATGCCTTCTTTAAGAGGCAGCCCGCGCGGGCCCACATCATGGACATCCATCCCGACATAATGGCCGATCCCCCCTCGGAGGCCTCTGGGATCCAATCCCTTGCCCTTCATGACCTGAGCCACGTGGGCTCGGACGTCCTCGTTTGTGATCCCGGGGCGATAGGCTTCGATGCAGGCCTTTTGGACTTCCAAAACGATCTCATAGACTTCCCTTTGTTCGGGCGTAAATTTGCCCGAGGCCGGCCAGGTCCTCGTTATGTCCATGCATTGATAGCCCAGATTCGTGCCGAAATCCATGAGGACCAGGTCTCCGTCTTCTACCTGCCTGGATTTCTGACTGTAGTGCCAGATGCAGGTGTTCGGCCCGGACCCGACGATGGAAAACTGCTCCCTCGCTCCGCTCTTGAGGACGACATGCATGGCGGCGGCATGGAGTTCGTACTCATAGACTCCGGGCCTGGTGGCCAGCATGGCCTGCCTTACGGCTTCGGCGGAGATCGCGCCGTTTTTCCTCAGGAAGGCGACCTCTTCGGCGGACTTGATGACCCGCATGGGGGCGATCAGGGGATCGATGTCCTTGAGTTCTACGATGGGATACCTTTCCTTGATCTTTTGGACCCGGTGATTGTCGAGCGACAGCCGGTCGTTGTAATGGATCCTGTTGGTCCGGGCGATGAATATGCGGTCCTCCCAGAGCCGGGGCGACAGGCGGAGATAGTACACCAGGCCGTTCCGCTGTGTGTTGCGCGCCAAAAACTCGTCAAAATAGCTCAACGGATAGACATCCGTGAATCCGGTCTTTTCTTTGGCTTGGGGATCCGACAGCAGATTGGGGCCTTCCACCATGTTTTCTCTGGGATTCTGTTGCGGCAGGAAGAGAAAGGATTCCCCGGTCCCGGGAACCATGACCAGGATGGAATTCAAGTCTTCCACTCCGGTCAGATAGTAGAAATTGTTGTCCTGAATGCGGGAATCGGGCTCTCCGAATAGGATGATGAGCCCCTCTTTCATTTGATCCATCAGCGCTTCCCTGCGTTTCATGAACTCTTCCTTCGAATAGGCCGCACTTTGGGCGCGGAGGAGAAGAGAACACAGGAAGACGATGAGGATAGAAACCAAGAATCTCGTGACCAGCATTTTTTTTCGCATTATTCTCCCCTTCAAAATTGATTGAGATGGTGAGAAAAATATCACGACGCTTGTCTGGGGTCAACAGTGGGGATGTAAGCCCAAAATTCTTAGAAGCTATGAAACGGCGGGGAAATATTTGTTTTAAGCGATCAATCAACGGCAAATAAAAAGCTAAATCTTTTGTTTTAAATAAATTGTATAAGTCGGAGCGCAAAATTAGAAATAAATTGACTCCTTTATTTTATTTTGATAAATCTAAATGCGATAAAGCAAAGGGCCAATCTGGATTTGTACCGGAAGGCGAATGAAGCTGCAAAGACGAGAACGAGATAATATTGTGATATTTGACTTGGGAGGGAATTTCAGGCGACCCGCCAACATACCTCTCCATCGAGAGGTGAAAGGTCAGCTGGGGGCCGGCCGGAGAAATTTTCTCCTCAATTTCGGGAGCCTCAAATCGATGGACAGCCATGGAGTGGGGGAGCTGATCGCCAGCCTGCATTCCATCCACTATGCGGGCGGAAAGCTCAAAATCACCAATATGCCTTCCATAATCCAGTATATGTTTAAGATTACGGCGCTGGAAACGGTCTTCGAGATATTCGAGGATGAGGAGACCGCGATAGAGAGTTTTTCCTAGAGCCCCCTACGAACCTTCCTGACCATTTTTTCGTTTTCAAGAATGAAAACACGCTATTCCGGAGTCTAACATGATTCGCAATTATTTTAAGATCGCCCTCAGAAATATGGCGCGCAACAAGCTGTATGCCTTCCTGAATATCCTCGGTCTCGCCGTCGGCATTACCTGCTGCATCCTCATCCTGCTTTACGTCCACGACGAGCTGAGCTTCGACCGGTTTCATGACAAGGCTGACAGGATCTTCCGCCTCAACTCGACCTTCACTATTCAAGAACGCCATTTGGACATCGCAACCGTCACCCATGTTCACGGCCCCATGCTCAAGGAGGAATTCCCTGAAGTGGAGAATTACGTCCGCCTGACCCATTATGGTTCGCGCCGGATCGTCCAGTATGAGGAAAAATCCTTTGAGGAGGAAAAGTTTCTCTGGGCTGGTGCCGCCCTTTTCGATGTCTTTTCTTTTAAGCTCGCCGCAGGCGATCCATCCGGCGCGCTCGTCGAACCGAATTCCCTGGTGATTACGCAAGACATGGCGGAGAAATATTTCGGGGACGAGGATCCACTGGGGAAGAGCCTGCGCATCAACCGGGAGGATCTCTACAAGATAACCGGCGTCGTGGAGAACATTCCCCAGACCTCGCACTTCCGCCCCGACTTTTTCGCTTCCTTCAGCACTCTCAAGCTTGAGCCCTCGGGCAACACAGCAGAGGACCTGCTCAGCAATGTCGATTATTACACCTACCTTCTGCTGCGCGAAGGCACGCAGCTGCGTTCGTTCCAGAGAAAACTGGACGGTTTTGTCGATAAATATCTGGGAGCGACTCTCAAGCTGCTTAACGGAGACTCCACGCTCTATGCCCAACCTCTGACCCGGATCTACCTTCACTCGCACCAGGACGCACAGATCGAACGGACCAGCGACATCGCCTACGTCTATATGTTTTCGGGAATCGGTGTATTCATTCTGCTGCTGGCCTGCCTGAACTTCATGAATCTTTCTACGGCCCGATCCGCCAACCGGGCCAAGGAGGTGGGCCTCAGGAAAACCGTCGGGGCCCAGCGGCCGCAGCTCATCCGGCAGTTTATCGGCGAATCGATGCTTTTGACCGCCGCCGCCCTTTTCCTTTCTCTCATACTGGTCGCGCTCTCTATGCCGCTGTTTCAAACCATCTCCGGAAAGATTCTCAATTTGAATCTTATCTACGATCCGGTGCTACTAGCCGGGGCACTGGTACTTTTTGCCCTGATCAGCCTTTTGGGAGGGAGCTATCCGGCTTTCTTTCTATCGGCCTACCGCCCCGTCGAGGTCCTGCAGGGAAGGATCAGACGGGGGGCCAAGAGCTCGCTCATGCGTGTCGTTCTGGTCTCATTCCAGTTTACCGTGTCTATAGTCTTGATCATCGGGACGCTGGTCGTGAGCCGACAGCTGAATTATATGCGCAGCAAGAATCTTGGATACGACAAGGAGCATGTGGTTACACTCCGAGTGCGGAATCCCGAAAGCCAAAAAATGATTGAGGGGATAAAGAGTGAGCTGCGGACCCATCCCAATGTCCTCGGCGTGTCGGCTTCGTCGACACTTCCCCTGGGGCAAAACAGCTACAGCGCCTATCATGCCGAGGACCGGCCGTCGTTCGAGCTCTCCATGCTCTTCTCCCAGGTGGTGGACGAGGACTTCATCGACACATACCGGATGGAGATCGTGGAAGGCCGGAATTTTTCCAAGGAATTCACCACGGATCGGGAATCTGCGGTGATCATCAATGAAGCGGGGGCTCGAGAGTTGGGGTGGCAGGATGCCCCTCTCGGGAAGATGATCGAGGTGTTCCTGTCCATGGAGAAGAGAAAGCCCTACAAGATTATCGGAGTGGTCAAGGATTATCATTTCCTTCCTCTGCACCAGGAGATCCTGCCCCTGCTCCTATTCAGCGCCAATCCCTGGGGCGGGAGCTTTGACCGCATTTCGGCCAGGCTCCGCCCGGAAAATATCCAGGACACCATGGCGTTTTTAGAAACCAAATGGGGCGAGTTCGATACCCGGTATCCGTTCGAATTCAGTTTTTTAAATGACCAGTATGATGCGCTCTACCGCACCGAGGAGCGGTTGGAACGGTTGTTCGGGTATTTTACGCTGCTCGCCATCCTGATTGGAGGCCTGGGATTGTTCGGCCTGACGGCCTTTGTGGCCGAACAGCGCACCAAGGAGATCGGCATCCGCAAGGTCCTGGGGGCATCGGCGTCGGGTATCGTAGCTATGCTGGTGCGGGATTTCACCAAGTGGGTGCTCCTGGCCGTCTTGATCGCCTGGCCGATCGGGTACTTCGTCATGCACGCGTGGCTTCAGAATTTCGCCTATCGGATCGCACTGGGGGTCGGGACATTCGTTGCGGCCGCTCTGCTTGCCGTGGGTATCGGGATTCTAACGGTCGGCTACCAGACGCTCAAGGCCTCTTTGGCCAATCCGGCGGACTCTCTGCATTACGAATGATATAAGCTCACGTGTGCTGACGAATAGTCACCTTGACTTTATCGGAGATTAGTAATAATCATAGGTATATATCGCCCCGATGGGGTGGATGAATTCGGTTACAAACCCTTATAGGGGGGAATAATGAATAAAGTCATAAAACAGTATATCTCCGGGTTGGAATTCGGCGAGCTTCAGACGTTTAAGAACATGGGAGTGATCCCGCTCCTGACGCCGCTGGACGGGTCTCCCGAGTATTTGACGCTCAAAGAAGCCCTGGACAAGCGGGCCATAAAGATCGAAGAGGTGAGCGAGCGGGGATCCGTTCCGGAGCTAAAGGTCATAAACGACGCCGGCTCGGGTGTGCTGCTTTTGGATGGGGAGGAGTTGGCCGGTGCCAAGCAAAACCGGGTTCTCAACACCTCCATCCTCATCCGATCCAAGTCGGAGGCCGTCATCCCGGTATCCTGTACCGAGCAGGGGAGGTGGTCGTATGAATCGAGGCAGTTCCGGGATTCCGACACGGTCATGTCGACCAAAATCCGGCGAGTCAAAGCCCAGTCGGTGTCTGATTCGCTGGCCGAATCGAGGGAGTACCGCTCGGACCAAGGCACGGTTTGGTCGGAGATCGAACAGCTCTCTTCCGATACCGGGGCGCGGTCCGAAACCGGGGCCATGCGGCATGTGTTCGAGGCCAAGACAGAGGATCTGGATGCCTATTTGAACGCCTTCACCTTCGTTTCGGGGCAGAAGGGCCTGCTGGTCTTTTTGGGGGAAGATGTGGTGGGCTTCGATTTCTTATCCAGGACCTCCGCCTATGAGATCCTGCATCCCAAGCTGGTCAAAAGCTATGCTTTGGATGCGTTGGTTGCTGGCGGGGTGGAGAAAGATGCGTCGGAGTCGCGCCCTGATATCGAAAAAGCCAAGAGTTTTATGAAGGCGGCTCAGGCCTGTAAAGAAAAAAAGTACGAATCCGTAGGGGAGGGGTGGGATTTTCGATTCGAGGGGAAGCCCCTGGTCGGCTCCGCGCTCAAGGTGGGGGATTGCGTAATCCATATGGCCTTTTTTGCGGCATCCGAGAGCGACAAAACCGGCCCGATCGCCGGCACAAGCCGAAGGAGGCGGTTCAGAGTCAGGTGATAATAAGGGGGGATTAAATGTCAAAGTCCACCAAGAGAATGAGCCTACTGTGTACGGGGTTGCTTTGGCTGGCTCTGATGATCGCCCCGGGTGCCGGACCGCCGGCGCGGGAAATCTACAGGCGAATAGAGCGATTTTGAGATCAGAATCGATACCAGCGGTCCGAGTCCCGGGATCTATCAGGGAACGATCCTGATAACCAGCAAGGATACGGTGGACACGGCCGAGATCACAGTCATTCTGAATCTGGAAGCCCCGGATAAAAATGAATGATTTTGCGGCGGCGACGAATTAATTCTCTTTATGTTTATGTCTCCTCAAGGCTACAGACGGTCCAAAATCGGAGATAAATGGTAATGCGGCAACGGATCCTAATTTCCCAGATATCCGCAGTGGTTAAGCCCAAAGTGCGAATCCTGCTTTACGATTTCATCGCGCAGATCATCCCTAAGGGTGATTGATCACCCTAAAATCGGCATGAAATAATCCGTTTTGATAAGCATAGCTCGGTATTCACGGTATTTGGGATATTGTCGGTCCCGCTCGAAAGACGAGGATACGGGATCAAGAGAATTGAGGGTGAAACCATGAGCAGACTCATCGAAATCGATTTGGAATGCCCGTCATGCGGTTTTGGCATCGAATGGCCGGTTTACACATCGGCCAATGTGACTCTGGACCCTGAGCTTCGAGACATGATCTTTTCGGATGAGCTGAATCGATTCATATGTTCCGAGTGCGGGGATGTCTCCATTGCCGGTGTCAGCTTGATGTATCATGATATGTTGCGCAAGTTCGCGGTGTGGTTCTGTCCCCAGGGACCTATTCCTGAGGAATATGTGAAGAAGCTCGAAGACCTGGCCCATCGAAAAGAACACATGACATATCTGGCTATGGCTGACCAGACATTCACATGGGAAGAATTCAAGGAAGCGATCCGGGACAAGGAAAGTGAGACGGCGGGGCTGGAAGGGCGGTTTTGATCGGAGCGCGAATTATCTATCTTATCTATTTCCCCGGGTCGATTTCTCCTTCTCCAGGAACGGGATGCCGTTGACCATCCAGTCGGGGGCGTCGGCACCCTTGAGGTAGTGGTCGAAGTACTGCTTCATGCGGAGCTGGAAATCCTTCTGGTTTTCCAGCTTGCTCAGGTGATGGGGCTCGCCCGGGTAGGAGAGGAGTATGACCTGTTTGCCCAAACGGCGCGCCGCCGTGTAGTATTCGAGCCCCTGGTTCCAATCCACGGCCCCGTCTTCCGTGCCGTGCAGGATCAGGAACGGGACCTTGATTCCCGCGGCCTGATGGACGGGCGACTGGCTGATATAGAGATGCATGTCCTCCCAAGGGGTTGTGCCCAGGCGCCCCTGGCCGAATTGGATCAGGGGCTGGTTGGTGTTGCCGGTCCTTTTATAGAGAATGTTGTACATGCTGATGAGGTTGGTGAGCGGGGCCCCGGTCACGACACAGGCGAAGATATCGGTCTGGGTCACTAGAAATGACGATTGATAGCCGCCCCAGCTGTGGCCCTGCAGTCCGATGGCGGCGGGATCGGCGTAGCCCAGCTCGACGGCCTTCTCGACCGCCGGGATGAGGCACTCGGCCGCGTTGGAGCCGGGGGTTCCGCCGCTGTAAACGATGTCGGGCATGAGCACCAGATAGCCGTCCGAGGCGTAGGTCGACATATGGGGGCGGTCGTCATAGACCGGCATGGAGTACTGGTGGTGGCGCTGGGACATCTTTTCGTAGAAGTAGACCAGCATGGGATAGCGTTTTCCCGCTTCGTACCCTGCCGGCAGGGTAAGGGTGGCTTGTAGCTTTGTGCCGAGCCTGCTTTCATAGTCGATCAGGATACGTCGCCCCCAAGCATATTCGGATTGCTGGGGATTGGCGTCCGTGATTTTTTGCGGCGCGCGGAAATCGAGGCCGCTCAGATAGTAGTCGGGAAACTCCACAAAGGTCTCCCGGGTAAAGAACAATTTGTCGGCCTTTTTGGCCTTCAGAGGCCGTCCGAATCGATAGTCCGCAAAGATCAGCTCCCGGGGTTCGTTGCCGAGTTCGAGGCGGTAGAATCCGGACTTTTTGGTCCACTCGCCGTAGGCTGACAGGATAATGGGCTTGGCAGAATCGATGTATTCCTCCTCCGGATCGAGATCGACATAACCGAACCGGATCTGCTCCCTCGCGCCGATTCCCTTGGTCAAGTTCTCTGCCTTTTGCCCGTCCAGGGAGAGGAGAAAGAGGTCGAACTTGTGGTCCATGATCACCGAAATCCTGTCTTCGGTCCATCCGGCTGGCCTGTATCCGGGCTTTTGGTCGTACTGATGATCGTCGTCTTGGTTGACGAAAAAACCGGGTTCTCCGGTGGTTAGACGAATCTTTTGGGCGGCTTCCAGGTCGTAGACGTAGAGTTCCTGATCCTTGAGATAGAGGAAATAACGGCCGTCGGGTGAGGACCCCAGGGGACGCTCCAGCATCTTTTCGATCAGCTGTCTCTCGTTCGTGAGGGTATCGATGCGGTAATAGTCGGCCTTGCCGCGGCTTAGGTCGAGCTGTAGGAGGTAGGGCTTCTCATCTCGGCCCAAGCCGTATCGGCCGTCCTTGGTGGCGGTCACGGTGCGCAGGTTTGGGTCGGCCAGGCGGATGAAACGCCTGTCTTTGAGGTGAAAGACCGAGCGATAGGTGAACTCGCGGTTGCGGCGGGCACGCCGCATCTGGACGGACTGGATCTCTTCGTCCTTCCAGTGCCACACATCCACATCGGGGGCCTTTTCGTCGCTGTCTTCGGACTTTTCCTTTGTCTCCTGCTCCTTGATACCGAGGAAGACCTTGGTGGCGTACTGGTTCCAGGACAGCGAGCCGAACTGGCTTATGACCATGCCCTCGGGGAAGGCGGGATCGTTTTGCGGGTCATAGGCGGCGGCCGCGAGCTTGTTTTGTCCGATCCCGGTGAAGGCCAGCAGGACATTGGACTTTTGCGTCATGTCCTCGTCCTGTGTGCCCTTGAGGGCGGCGAGAGCCGTGCCGTCTTCATCCCAGGTGAGCTGTGAATACTCGTTTTCACCGGTGTCGAGGGGGCGGAGCGTGCCCGAAGCGAGAGTGAGCAGATATAGGCCGTTTCCGGCTTTGCCGTCTGCGTCCACGATATAGGCCAGGTGAGTGCCCGGTTTATTGAAGGCGAATTCAGATACATTGCCCAGGTTGAGGGTGGGGCCGTCTTTGAGCGATCGCAGGATGAGGTCGGTGCCGGCGTGTTCGGCTTTGTCGTCGCTTTTTTGCTTTTGGACGGCGAGATAGGTCGAGTTTTTGGAAAACACGAAGGAGTCGGCGGCTTGGACGGAATATTTGTCACCGGTGGAGAGATTGAGCATTCCGGCTTCGGGGATTAGGGGCTTTCGGGCTTTTTCGAGCTTCTTACGCTCGGATTTGAGCGGCTCGATCCGATAGGCCGCCCAGCGGGAGTCATCCGAAAAAACCGGGCGCGATCCTCCGGGGATGTCGTAGATGGTGTCCGACTCAAGGCGCTTGAAATAAAGTGTGTTATCCCCGTCATTGGGCTGATAGCCGTAGGTCACCCATTTCCCGTCCGGTGATATCCCTGGTGAGGTGATTCTCGACCACCTGGGATAGTCTTCGAGGGTCAGGACTTTTTGGCCTTCCTGGGCGGAAAGATCGGGCACCGCCATGATTAAAACAAGGGAGACTAGGATCAAGACGGCTGTCCCGGTGGGTAATTTATCGACTCTCATGACGCCTCCTTTGGCAGCTTTTAGGCCGGGGGGATATCGTTTGAATGCTATCCCGTCATAATATTGAAAACCGACATTATCATACCGAAAATCCCGGGTCAACCTGATAGCGTGCTCTGATACCTGATAGCGTGCTCTGACTAATATAAATATTTGAAATAAAATAAATTAGCAGATAAGCCCTCCGCACTTTAGGCCTTAGACTGCACATTTGAAGGGCAGGAATTGTCTATTTAAGGAGACGGAGCCAATACAAAAATCTAAACTCCCGTATATCGAACTCGTAAATATCTGAAGGGCTAACAGGAGCGATCAATGAAAAACAAGAATATTTTGCTGCCCTTCCTGACGATGGTTTTTATTTGGACTGGATTTTCTTATCCATCGGCGCTACCTCATTCTTACTGCGGCGCCCAGAACATTCGAACGGAAGAATGGGAGAAGAAAGTCAATGAGGAGCGACAGCCCCCGGAAGAAGTTATGGATGCGGTCGGGGTCAAACCGGGCATGGTCATCGGCGAAGTGGGCGCCGGGAGGGGCCGCTACACCGTGCATCTGGCGGGGAGAGTAGGCCCAAAAGGGAAAGTCTATGCCAATGATATCGATGAAAAAGCACTTGCCTATCTCCGCGAACGTTGCCGCCGGGATGATATCCAAAACGTAGAGGCGATCCTCGGCAAAGTGGATGATCCGCTTTTTCCGGAGCAGTCCCTGGATATGGCGGTAATGGTCTGGGTTTATCATATGTTGGATAAGCCCGTGCCGCTGCTGAAAAACCTTAAGTCGAGTCTGAAGCCCGGGGCGACTCTCGTCATCCTCGATCCCCCCGACGACGAAATCGATGCGGAAATAAAGCAGATGACAGGCAAATTGGATCCAGATCGGCCCGCCATAAAGGAGAGGATCGTGAATGGGGGAGCTGAGGCCGGATTCGAGCTGGTCCGGATGGAAACATTCCTGCCCAAGGATACCATCTATATCCTCAAGGTAAAAGAATAGAGCACGCTCTGAATTATGTAAACTATTGAAATATTATATTTTGTCGTTAGTCTTCCTGATCACGGCTTGAGCCATTCCTTCTTACGACAAGCCTTATTCGTATTTTAGGCTGTCGACGGGGCTGGCGTGCGCGGCCTTCAAGGTCTGCGATGTCACGGTGAGGAACGCCACCGCCAGTGTGATCAGGGCGGTGAAGATGAAGATGTCCGCCCCGATGGTCATGGGGTAGCTGAACATGAACTTGATCATCTGGCTCATGATAAAGTACGCAATCGGCAGGGCGATGATGTTGGCGATAACCACGAGCTTGAGGAATTCCTTGATCAGCATCTTTATGATGCCGGGAACCGAGGCGCCCAACACCTTGCGGATCCCGATTTCTTTAATCTTTCGTTCGACCGCAAATGACGAGAGTCCGAGCAATCCCATGCACGAGAGGATGATCGCCATGATCCCCAGTGCCCCGCTCATCTCGGCGGTCTTGTCGCCCTCGAACGTGTCTTTGAAAAAGTCACTCAGGGTGACATACTCAAAGGGCAGATCCGGATTGAATACTTTCCAGCTTTCCCTGATCCTGCCCACCACGACGGATTCGTCGCCGGAACCGCCGGCGTACTTCACCAGCATGTAGTTCAAATGTTCCGGCTGTAAGCGGAGGACCGAAGGTGCAATGCTCGTGAAATAAAGGTCCTTGAAGTGATAATCCTTGACCACTCCGATGACCGTGCCCTGCTCCTCTCCGATGGTCAAACGCCTCCCCAGAGGGTTTTCCCCCCACTGGAGCTGTCGAACGGCCGTCTCATTGAGGATAAAACCCGTCTCGTCCGCGAAATTCCGTGAGAAGCTCCGGCCCCTGACGATTTCCATATCGAGTAGGGCAACGAAATCGTAATCGACGTCATACACATTCATGGTCCGTTTTTCCGTCTCCGAAACTCCCTCGGGCAGAACCTGCCGCTCGGTATTCCACCCGACCGGAAGCGCCGCAGCGGCGCTGACCATTGTGATGTCCTGGTACTGGGTCAGCACATTTCTATAATTGTCGAGATTGTCGCGGGCCTCTCCGGCGATCTCGACAGCCACGATCTGTTCGCGGCTGAAGCCCAGATCTATCCGGAAATTATGCCTGGTCTGCTTGATACTGACGATCGTCAGAACGATCAACACGATCGAGAATACAAACTGCACCACGACCAGGGTCTTGCGCAGGCCTCCCCCTTTTTTCCCGAAATGGAGTTTGCCTTTGAGGATACGGACCGGTTTGAAGGATGAGAGATAGAAGGCGGGGTAGCTGCCGGCGAACAGGCCCGTCAGGAGGGTCGAGCCTACCAGTATAGCCAGGATCCTAGGATTGTCCCAAATGGATATGTCCAGAATAAAGTCGAAATAGGAATATAGAGCCGGCCGGAAAAGCTCATAGATCACGATCACCACCGGCAGGGTGAGGAGGGACATGAACAGGGATTCGCCCAGGAACTGCAGGATGAGATGGGTCCT
>Ga0180438_10004153_pt1 | contig 21073 bp, 10 predicted proteins | sample SS_ome_12_FD_132455 | JGI IMG/M metagenome (GOLD analysis project Ga0180438, IMG submission 132455) | Hypersaline lake sediment archaeal communities from the Salton Sea, California, USA - SS_3_D_2 metaG | ecosystem: Environmental > Aquatic > Non-marine Saline and Alkaline > Hypersaline >... | reverse complement strand
TGATAGAATTTTATTTTTTTAGTCAGTCCACAAATTCTAATGGCTTCCAGAATTCGAAGAGTTCCAATCGCATCAGCCTGCGCAGTATATTCAGGCGTTTCAAATGAAACAGCCACATGGCTTTGGGCTGCGAGGTTATAAATTTCATCAGGTTGAATTGATTGAACAAGTCTCAAGACGTTGGTTGAATCGGTAACATCACCATAATGTACAAAAAACTTACTGCTTCTTTTTTCCTGAGGCTCCTTCATAAGGTGATCTATGCGACCTGTATTGAATGAAGAAGATCTTCGTTTTACGCCGTGAACTTCGTATCCTTTATCAAGTAAAAATTCTGATAAATAAGCTCCATCTTGTCCGGTAATACCAAATATCAGCGCCTTCTTTTGTGCTGTATTATGAGGGGAATCTGTTTGCATATAATTACTTGTATATATTCCCATATTAAACAATAGGCCTGATAAACAGACGAGGAAGGTTCTATTAAAAATCATGGAGATTTCCTTTTATTTTGGTTTTACTCTCTAGCAATACAATTTTTTAGCTTTGTATCATTGATCCCATCGCAGGAAATAATATGATCAATAACTGTTTCTCAAGATCTTTGCGAACAGGTATTGGTACACCTGTTAATGTTAATGCTGTATTAGTGACATCCCGTGGAGGTACACTTTGAAAGTAAAGATGTGCAGTTTTAACAAGTATCTTTTTATAATCATTAACAACAGCTTTTTTTTCTGTGTCCTTTAACGTTTGTAAATGCGATAATACTGGTAAGGCATCATTAAAAGTTAATACTTCTGAGGTTATCAAAAATCTTGTAATAGGATGATGAACAGTAGAAGGATCTCGTTGTTTAGTTAAAAATGATTGTTCCGATAAATCTTGCCCTGATTTTATTGAAGAGACTAGGAAACAGGTGCATAACATTATATATGTAGAAATTACTTTTTTTGTCATTGTGTTGTCCTTCTTTTTATCCCCGACAAGGTTCATTGTTTAAATGCTCTATTACATTATTGTTGTTATAAAAAGAATTATCGTTATCCGTTAAAAAACCGGGTAATAATTTGCATGTTGAGGCTGACGGTTTGGGTACGTGATGAATCTGTGCTAATGTGTTTGGTACTTGTATGAGCCAAACGCGGTCATTTATCTTTTTATATTCAAACATTCCTTTTTGATACAAAATAAGCGGGACATGAGTGTTCCATTCATAAGGTGTCCGATGTGCTGTTCCTGCAGGGTGCTTAGTTATTTGAGTGTAGGGAAGAACTTGAAATATAATATGTCCACTTCTGCCTGGATATTGTTGGTTTTTGTAGTAATATTCTATGGTATCTTTGCCGATACATTCAGCATTGAGTTCTTTATATGTCCATGCTTTTCGTATTCCCTCATGATTTTCCATTAACTTTTTTACTGTAGAGAGTACTGCATCTTGTTGATTTGCATCAAGTTCGTCAAAGTTTTTGTCCAGGTAGATTTGTGGGGTTTTAACAGCGCATTTAATAGAAACTCCATGTTTTTTTTGGATCTGCTCTTCTATAAGGGCGCATAGTTCAGGAATGATAATTCTGCGGGCATTTTTGATTCCTTTTTTCCTCATATATTCAGGAAGAGGCTCCACGCCATGGTCAGCAGTTAACAGGTAAAGAACTTCAGATGGCTTATGATGCTTATGAACGAAATCAAAAAACTGTTTGAGTTGATAATCAAGGTGATAAATCATATCAAGAACTTCTTTGCTGTGAGGGCCATAAAAATGCCCTAGCTTATCAAGTGGACTGAGTGATATCCATAGTACAATTCTATGGTCTTCATTTTTATATGGGTGATTTTTAATGAATGTTTGGGCTAAATTGAGTAATAAGGTATTTGCAGCCGGTGTTCTTATAAATGGTTCATAAGGTTCATCATGCTTAAGTAATATCTTATCTGCTTTATCGCCAAGCACGCTTAACGCTCTTTGTAACGGTGCCGTTTTTTTGTAATCACTACTATTGTAGGCGTCTCCACAAGGATCAGCATATGGTTTCCATTTTTGTTGCAAAAGTTTATCTTTGGATATTTTTTTGTTAAATGTTTTTAGCCAGCTTGGAAGCTGTTTAAAGTAGGCTTTGCTTGAGGTAAATATTCCTGCATCAGTATCAAACCAGATAGCTTTGCCAAGTTTGCCAGCGTTACCTATTGCGGCCCGACTTTTATAAGAAAGTGCATAGACGGTTATCGGTTCATTTTTGGTTGACGCAAGCTTGAGTTGATCGGAAATGCCGTCAACGATGATGTTATGTGCTGATTTGCCGTAAGAATAAAGTCCATCAGGTGAAAAAACGGCAGCATCTTTTTCTGAATCATCTTCAAATTCTATTTTTTCAAGGCTTTGGTCATACCAGGAATTATTCAGTACGCCATGGTAGTTGGCAAAGGTTCCGGTATTGATTGCTGTGTGACCAATGGCCGTTGAAGGCATCGCATGTGGCCAATATGCATTAGTGTATCTGACCCCGTGCTCGAGTAAAAACTTGATACCTCCCGTTAAATGCTTTTCGATGCGAGGAATATAATGATGTGCAAATTGATCAACTTCGATGATGATAGTAAGACGTGGTGTCCCCTGTTCAAGGCCGTAAGACAACGAGCACGAATTGAGATAAAGGAGGATGGGGACTACCATAGATATTATTCGAGCATTTTTCATAAATCTCCTTTATTTTTGATTTTGATTAATCTTTTAACAAGATGGTATGATATACTGTTTATGTAGCAGTTACAAACTATACAAAAATAAAAATGATAATGCTAGCAATCAATGGGCAAAATTTATCCAGACTATCTTGTAAGGCGTGTATATGACGCGAAGTATAGGTATTTTGGTCCGCATAACTAAAGATCAACAACCTACATATATTATTGTGGATGAAGAATATGGAAAGTTCTCGGCTATTGCTGTTCGCAGCGATATAAGTCGTGGGTCCTTATTGTCTTATTCAGTAACCCAACAAAGAAATAAGACCTGTATACATGGTATTGATGTACTTGATCTGCCAACCATTAATAATGAATATGACCTTATCTTTTTTCATCAAGTTCTGGAGCTTGTGTATTATTTTCTTCCGCTTGGAAAACAAGCCTCTGATATTTTTTGTCTTCTTCTTTATTTATATGCTTCATTTGAACAACTTCACAGCGATGGCCTTAAAAAGCTGTTTTTATCTAAATTATTTGCTCATTTGGGTTTTTATCCTGAAGGCCAGGAGGTCAATTTTTCGTTTTTTAGTATGATTCGCATGGAGAGCATTGAAGTTGTGATTAGCAGAAAAGTAGATTTATCTCTTGAAAGAAAATTGGATCGGTGGTTAGACTATTGTATATCGTTACATCCGTGCACGAAATATTTTAAGGCCATTTCACATTTTATGAGTAGGAAGCCATGAAAAAAGTTTTATCCATTTTGTTTGTATTAGTTATACGTAGTTCATTTTTGGAATCTGCAGCTCTTCTTGATGATGTAACCAAGCGCTTTACGGCTCCAAGTATTTTTGATGCAGCGATGGAGGCGAGAAAAAAGCTTATCGCCGATCTTGAAAAGGAGCGCAACCATTTAGAGTCAACACAGCCGGAATTTATTGAATCTACCGAAAAAGAGATCGCAAGTCTTGGAAATCAAATCGCTCAGATTCGACAAGAATTACAAAAGCAACCTGATGATGAATTTTTGCTTAAGAAATTATCGCTTTTTAATGAGAATTTGCAGGTTCTCAAAGATAAAATAAAAGTTCGCAAGCAATTAATTGAGGATAAATCAGAATTAATAAAGATTACCACTGAAGTACTCTCTGATCCCAATTTGGAAGAGTTCAAAAAAGAACAGAAGTTGTTCCAGAAATCAGCATATACGTTTGAGGATATTCAGACTATCAAGCAGAAAGTCATTGAAGCAAAAAAGAATATTGCATATTTAGATAATCAGGCCAAAAATATAAATATAGAGATTGAAGGCAGAAGACGTATTATTACGTCATTAGATGAAATATTCAAGAAAAAAAAGGAAGAATTTGAAGCTGCTATGTCAGCTGAATCAGAGCCATCCGGACTTGATAAGCGAGAGCAGCGAGAGTTTTTTTCATACGAGGAAAAATTATACAAAGATAAAGCGGAATTTGAAAGACTTCGATTAGATGAGATTGAGACCAAGAAAAACCTCATAAATAAGAAAAAATTTTTAGCAGATACTCAATTAAATATTCTCATATCTGCTTTAGATAGGGCAAAAACCTTTATTCGTATAACTGAAGCTGACATTGTAAATGCTAAAGATAAGCTTGCAGCCAAACAACGTGAATATTTTAATCGGATTGAGGTCTTTAGCAAAGAGTTAGAACGGCGAAAAGAGCGAGAACAGGAACTTGATGCTCTCAGCAAACGATTTAATATTGCGCTCGGTCCTGATGTTGATGATTGGAGCCGAGAACCTAAACAGACAGTAGAAGGATACCTTGCTCTTTTAGAAGTTGGCGCTCTTAATGATCAGGTATTGCTTGGGCGACTCGAGAAAGAGCTGCTTGAAGCTCGCATGGATTTGGAAAAAGAACGTCTTGAGCAGGAATCACTCTTTGTCACGATCCAAGAAACATATTTCAAAATAGCAGCAAATCGTTTTAGAACAGCTGAAGAGATAACGAGAGAAATAGATAAATATGAAACATTAAAAGCGAAAGCTCGATCAGCAGTTTCAAAGTTTGAAGGAAAAAAAATAACAGCTGCGGATCGTCTTGATATTCAAAAAAAGGCATTAGAAAACATCAGAAAGCTGAGAAATGCAGTTGAAGGTCAATCAGGGCTTTTGTTTAAAAATTTTACGCGGGATTATAGCAAAGTCTTATCATTACTCAATTCTATAGAAGAAAATATTCTCAAGCAGATTGCCGAGCTCGGCAAAATCATTGATGTTTATACCGACATTATTAATACCAATAGAAGCAGTTTGCAGCAGATTGATCTTATAGTGCCGGATCTACCCGGAACGCTTCAAGTTTTGAGGCGCCCTGAAACTGCAATTTCGTGGAATGCTCTAAGAAGCATAATTCCTGATACTAAAATGTTTTTCCTTGATCTTTACCACTATATTATATCATTGAATGTTGCAGCATTGGTTGATAAAGTTCAATTAATTATTTCAAGGCCTTATGAGCTTATTATTTTCTTTATTCAGTTTTTATTACTAGCTATTTTGCTCATATTATTACGCCTTTATTTCCCTCAATTCGCACGATTGTTGCGCAGTCTTTATATAGAGCGTTATTGGATTAAGCCTCTCGTCAACCTTATTACCTTTTTTAGTAATTTTTTTGTAAACTATTTTTTCGGTATAGCTTTCTGGGCATTATCATTCTTTACGTTTTACAGTCTGAGAGTTGTTGATCCTTATTTTACCGTGGTATTTTATTTAGGCTCTATTCCCTATCTACTATACCTCTCGTACAGATTGGCATCTGAATTTATTCAGTTTAATGAACAAGAAGGGTATTGTTTCCTTCAAAAAGAATACCAGTATCGTTTTGTACATGTTACCGTTTTTGCTCTCTATGCGGTAATATGTATAACCTTATTCAAAGAGTCATTTCAGCTATTGAGCTATCCTAAGTCTGAATTGCCACGGACGTTTGGTGTTTTAAGTATCATAATAGCGCAGATTGCCATCATTCTTTTACTTTCTAAGGAACAGATTTTAGGCCTTATACCGACTGCAAATCCCATAGGTCGCGCTATACGTTCTTTTGTTGCTCATTATTATTATTTGGTTTTGCCTCTTGTGATCGCAATTATTATAATGAGTAACCCCTACGTTGGTTATGGTCCTTTAGTATGGTATATTTTGACTCGCCTTATATATACAGCAGGTATTATAATTGTTCTTTATTGGCTCCATATATTTTTGCGAAGAGTTTCTTCATCGCTTTTCTTCTCGCGACAAGAAGATGTTGTTAAGGAACGATTTTCTTATTCAAAGACATTTTATGGTCTTTATGTAATTCTTATATTTATAACGTTAATTTTTGTTGGTTTATTTCTCTGTGCAAAAATTTGGGGCTGGCCAGAAGCCTTAGCGCGCGTTACCAGTTGGGCTGATATCCAAAGCTGGATCTATGCGCCGTTTGTGCTCAAAGACACTGAATCTCCAATCTCACTTGCATCAATTTTGCAATTTATACTTATTCTTCTAGGTGGTGCAGTTATCTCATATTTGTTCAATCGTTTTGTTCTGGGTAGGATTTTTGATGTGTTACTTGTCGAACCCGGGATTCAAAATGCGATAGTTACCTTAACGCGTTATCTGATTATTTTTTCGGCCCTCATTTTTGGTTTGCATTCATTAGGGATTTGGCAACAAGCGTGGTGGTTAGCTGCTGCCTTGGTTGGTATCGGTTGGGTAATAAAGGAGCCGTTGAGTGACTTTGTTGCTTACATGATTATTTTAGTACAACGGCCATTGAAGATCGGTGATTATATTAAGATTGATGATCAAACAATGGGTGTAGTGCGCAAGATTACGGCTCGCGCTGTAATCCTACGTCGAAAGAATAGTACTACTTACGTAGTGCCAAATACACAGATCATTAAGAGGGTTGTTGTTAACTGGAATTATCGTCCCGGTTTTGTGGCCTTTGATGATATTTTTGTTTCAATTCCCTATAAAGAAGACCCTGCAGCCATAAGGGAGCTTTTGCTGCAAGTTTGTGATGACAATCCCTATATCTTAAAAAATCCTAAGCCAGTTGTGCGATTGGATAGCTTTGGTGATAGTGGTTTTGATTTCAGGATCCGAGGATTTGTAAGTTCGAATTATACGCTCGAGATATGGAATATCGCAAGTTCGGTGCGTATCGAAATTGTACATACATTGCGAAAACGTGGGATCGAGTTGGCAGTTCCAATCAGAAAAATTATCAATGCCTCACAGCCGTTTACTCAAGGTCTATTATTTGAGCAGCAAGACAAGCTCTAACAAAATGCCCTGTGAAAGCAGGGCATTTTTGTTTAATAAATTAATTAAAGCTTATTTTTTGGTAATGCAACCTTTCATTTTTTGAATGTAAGCTTTGATTGCATTTTGTTTTGATATGAGAAGTATGCCATAAAAAATCATTATTGCTGCGCATACGATGATAATAATGTCAAGTCCGCGTCTAATCCATCCCAAGGTATGTAACAATAAGATTATACCGACAATGATAAGTAGTACGCCTTTGACAGTATCATTTACGGTAGGAAAAACTTTATTCACACCTACTCCTTTTTTTTGGTTTGTTTAATACGAGGCTTCTTTATCTTTTTTAGAAAAAAATATCGATGTATGTCAAGAATTGATTTAGATGAAGACTGATGATAGCTTTAAGATTGAGATTTAAATATTGCAAACAGCATGTTAAAAAAAATAGGTTATATATCATATTTACTTAAAGGATGCTTAATCAGTGAGTAGGGGTTAGTGATGAAAAAAAAGATAATAGTTATCGCTTTAATAAGTCTTCTCGGTGGCATCTTAATTTTTATTTCTTTTTTGAGCGCACGCTATTCTGAGGTTTTTAAAAAGCTAAGTGTTATTCAAGAATATGCTGAAAAAGTAAATGAATTTCCTGATGCAGATAATATTTCACAGATTTTGGATTGGCTTAATCCTGAATATAAAACATTTCACATAAAGCACAGGCCGACCTTTTTTTCTCGGATGCTTGCAACGATTGGACTAAACTGGCCCAGGTGGACTATTGAGGGATTTAAGGAATTATTGCAAGAGGTAACAAGTAAAAGACAAACTCAAGGTCTTGAAGGAAGATTTGTTCAAAAAATTGTCCCATTTTCTGAAAGTAATTTTTTTATTTGGGGCAATTTACATGGTGCATTTCATTCGTTGGTCCGTGATCTTGTTGAGCTTGAAAATTTGGGTGTTATAGATGATTCTTTAAACATTATCAATAAAGATCATTATTTTATTTTTATAGGAAACATTATTGATCGTTCTGCATCAGTCTTAGAAACAGTTACGCTTGTATTGCGTCTTATGCAGAAGAATCCTGGGCGCGTTATATATATTAAGGGGGACCATGAATATCAGGATAATTGGATAAATTATTGTTTGCGCCGTGAACTTCAACTACGTGCAGGCCACATTTCTGCTGAAGATATTCCATTAAAGTCGGAGATAGATCTTTTTTTTGGTACTTTGCCATTAGCAGTTTACCTTGTGTCTAAAGAAAACTTAAATAGTGATCTTGTACTCATTTCAAGTATTATTTTTGCTGATGAACGATTACACATGAACGTTAAGAAAGATTTTTTCACTTCCGATTATGCACTACATCATTTAGGAGAAGATGTAGGAATAAAGTCAAAAAATGATGTTGATCTTAAAGCGGTGATAAGGACAAAACGATGGTCTCTTTCTGCAGCACAAGGGGAGTTGTGGGGAACTGAGTATTATCCCTATGGCGGTTTGCACTTTTTGGGCATTTTACACAATGTTGCAGAGTGGGCGGTTCTTTCTTCACCAACTAATACCAGTAGACGTTTATTTAATTTCCATTATGACTCATTCGTTCGCCTCAGAACGAAAAATGGCGTCGATAACTGGAAGTTGACCGTTTATAATCGTGATATAAGAGAACATGATGCGAAATTCAAAAAACAAAGCTTGGACTTAATTCCCGGCAAGCAAGGCCTTGAGGCAAAGGAGATTAAAGATAGTAAGTTATAAGTTTTTTATGATATCTTGTGGCTATATGAATCTATGGTAAAACTATTGAAAATAGATTTCATGGTATTCTAAGCTCAATATGATAGATAATGCCCTAGATAAAAAAAGATTAAAAACCATGTGAGAGCGAAGTAGTAATGAAGAATGATGAAAAAAAGTATGATCTAGTTAAACAATTTTTTCTTTATCTTGTTTCACCTCCAGTACAATTATTTCTTATTGTTTTAAGTTCTTTTCTCATTATTACATTAGCTTATGGTCCGATTAGAAAATTTTATTCTGCTGAAGCTTCATCGCAGTTGCTTCCTATTACGCCTCAATTGGTTAAAAAATGGGGTGGCGAGCCGATCATGGTTACGGTCGGCTTGCATATCAGAAACTTTCCTGAATTTGACTTTGTAAGTAATAAATTCGAGTTTGATGGTATTTTATGGTTTGAATTTGATCCGGCTCTTATTTCGCTTGAGACGATTAGCAAATTTACATTTGATAAAGCTGATTTAATCAAAAAGTCAGAACCATATACCAAGCTTATCGATGATAAATTTTTTGCACGTTTTGATATTCGTGTTCGATTTAATATGACGCTTGATTATCAATTCTTCCCCTTTGATGATCATCGCATGTTTATAACGCTTATAAATAGATTTGTTCCCCCAAATGAGGTTATGTTTAGATCTGGTGAGATTGATTTTTCTATCGCTGATGAAGTGAAAATTTCGGGATGGGAAATTGAAGATAGAGAGGTGCGTGTCGGTTATGCACAAGATTATTTAGAGGCTCATGAACCCCAAAAAACTGTATTATACCCAAAGATTGTTTTTTCCATAGATTTTAGGCGATCTGGAATTCGCTATATTTTACTTATCATTTTACCTATTATTATAATATTTTTTATGGGGCTTTATTCATTTGCATTTGATCCCCAAAAGCAATCCGCTATGATTACAGGTCTTGCTATTGGAGGTATTACGTCATTACTTTCTTATCGTTTTGTTGTGGAGCGTTTGACTCCTCAAGTAGGATACTTTGTCTTAAGTGACTATATTTTTACCATTTTACTGTTTTTTGCGCTAATTGAGGTTCTTTTGGGGCTTGCCATTGTGAATTTTGGCAAGCTCAATAAATTTTTTATTATTGTACGAGGCATACTTTTTCTTAGTTTTCATATTATCTTTTTCTGCACGTGGTATTATTTTCTTCGTCAGCTATGGTAGAGGTATATGATCATGCGTAGCATTCATTTTTTGATGATTTTTTCAATGTTAATCTCTTGCTGTTCAATTAATGCTAAAGTGAAAAAAATTCAACACAAAACCTTTTCAACTCTTGAAGATCTACGAAAATATTCAATTGATAATCCAGAGTATCCTCCTATTGATAACAATGATTGGACGCATCCTGATTACACTACATTTATAAAAATGCAAACCCCTGGATATTTTGAGCGATTTGGCCGATGGATAGGCCTAAAAAAGCCTTTATGGACTATTGAAGCATTCAATTCATTACTAAAAACTGTAACCAAAGAACGAGAATTATCAGGATATATCGGTAGGTTTGTTGTTAAAATTGATCCAGATCCTGGCACCGAATTTGTGATTTTCGGAGATCTTCATGCAGGGCTTCATTCTCTTGTACGTGATCTTACTTTTTTGGAGCTTCGTGGTGTCATAAGTGAAAATTTAGTAATTAAGCCCAACTGTTATTTCATCTTCAATGGAAATGTGATTGATCAGACTCCTTACTCACTTGAAACATTGACAGTGCTCCTTCAACTTATGCAAAAAAATCCCGGAAAAGTACTTTATATACGTGGCTCGCATGAGGATAAAGAGCAATGGCACAACTTTGAGCTTAAAGATGAACTAATGATTAGAGCGCAGCATATTGCTGCAACTGGTATGGCTCACGGGAAAATTCCGCTTAGTTCATCATTAAATGCATTCTTCAATACGCTACCTCTTGCTCTTTATATTATTGCAGATAGATCTGTAACTAAAATTAATGTTGTAAGAGTTTCGCATTATGGTGTGGAAACCAAGGAATTGAAAGAGAAAAGGTTTGCAGGATTCCTTGATATAGCAGGTGATAATGAACCACAAACCTTTAAAATAAATAATACATTTACATCCAAAAAGAAGGTTAATATTAAGGCATTTATAACTGGTGAAAAGCTGGATATTTATTATAAAAAAACACCAGGATTGAGATCCCTTGGAAAAGAAAAAGGGGTTGATACGTGGGCTGTTTTATCGAGTCCTATTGATGTACATCGACGACTTTATGAATTTTTCTATGATGCTTTTGCGATTTTGACCATTTATCCACAGGTAAATGATTGGACTATAGCCTTATACAATCAAGATGTACGTTCAAAGTTAGGCTTTCAAAAATCTAAAATGTTTAACCTTTTTACCGGGCTTGATATAACGGGTAAAACAAAAGAAGTTCTTCCTTCTAAAAAAAAGAATGTACAAGTATTAGAGCAGGAGCTTGTAACAGCGCATGAAGAAATTGAGAAGCTGAAAGAAGAAGTTATAGATGCTAAAGAAAAATGTGAAGAGCGTCTGTCTCAACAAAAAATGGCTAAACATATCCCCGCAAAGCCCGCAATGAAAGTTCATGAAAAGCCAATTAAGCAACATGTTATTGAAGGTGAGATAAAAATTGGTTCTACCCTTGATTTGTCAAGCGTAGAGCGGATATATGGAAGTGCAATACGATCTGTTTTAGTTTCCTATTTTGAAGAAATTAACAAAAGGGGCGGTATTAATGGCAAAAAAATAGATCTTAGTATCTTGGATGATGCCTATAAACCTGAACGTGCTGCAAAAAATATTAAAAGTTTGTTGGAAAGGGGTATCGATTTATTTTTGAATACACTTGGAAGTCCCCCATTAATGCAGTATTTAGATATTATTAAAGACGAAAAAGCTATGTTGTTTTTCCCAATAAATGGAGCATCTGCTGCTTATAATAAGGATTTACATTATCTAATTAATTTTGGACCTTCATATTTTCAGGAAGGTTATGCGATGATGCAGCATGTTTTCAAGAACTTGGGAGCATATAAGAAGTTTGCATTGTTTTATTTTGATTCTTCAGTGGCGGAGGGAGTGCGTAAAGCGCTTAGGGAGCAAGGAATTAATGAATGGATTGAGCTTGGCTATACTCCCAAATCAGTTAATTTTAAAAAACAAATCGAAAAACTTAAAGCTTATGATCCCGAAGCAATCATTTTCTTTGCCGGTTCTGCTGTGATTATTTCATTTATCCGACAGGCTGGCCTTGAATACTTTTTAGCTAAGAAACTTATAGGCGGCATGACCTATCAGGGGTCTAATTATTTGAGGGATTTCTTTAAATTAAATAACTTGTCATACATATTCCCTTTTAAAGTTCCTAATCCTGTACAAAGTGCACTACCCATTGTTGACGAATTCAGGAAATTTGCGTCTAAAAAATCCTTGCCTATAGAGCCAATTTCCTTGATGTCTTATGTAAGTTGCAAGCTTTTAGAAAAATTTATTTCTGAGGTTGAAGGCACATTGACATGGGAAAAAATAATAGAAAGGGCTGAACAACTTAACAACTTTGATATGGGCGGGATGACCTTTTCCTTTGATTATCAAACTCGCTCTATTTCTCATAACATATGGATTGATTCGGGAAAAAGGGCCTGGGAAAAAGTTCAGGTTGGAAAAGAGAAGATTGAACCGGAAAAAATAAAAAAAGAGCCTGAGGCAATTGAACCCAAGATTAAGGGGCCTATACGAGTTGGTTCAACTATGGATCTTTCTAAAGGGATTAAGGTTCTTGGGCGTCGCATAAGTGCTGGAACAAAATTAGAAATAGATGCTATTAATGATAGCGGTGGCGTGAATGAACGATTAATTGATTTGATGATTCTTGATGATGGGTATAAGACAGAACAAGCACGGAGCAATATAGAACGGTTTATCAAAAATAATATAAACATCATATTAAATCCACTTGGTGGTCCTACGCTTGAAGCGTATCTAGATTTAATAAGAGAACGGAAAGTGCTGGTACTGTTTCCTAAAACAGGTGTATGGTCTGCATACAGTCCTGAGTATGTTGATCTGATAAACTTTAGAGCTTCATATTACGATGTGGGATACTTAGCGGCCTCATATGCGGTTGATCAGATTAAAGCAAAAAAGATTGTCATCTTTACTCAAGTAGATGTTCTAGGGGAGACAGATGGTGCACGTGATGCATTCAAGGATAAAGAGTTTAAGAATTGGGTTGAAGTATCCTATACCCGTAATGATGTAAACTTAAAAAGTCAGACGGCGCAAATTAAAGCTGAAGATCCGGATGTAATTATTTTTTATAGTGTTACTGCGGCAACTAAGGCGCTTATAAGACAACTTGGACTCAATTTTATGGCCTCCAAAAAATTGATCGGGGCTACTGATCATGCAGAAAAATCATTCAAAGATTTTCTAAAAGATAAGGGACTGCGTATGACCATTATTAGTCCTGTCCCTAATCCAGAATCTCCGGATCTTGAAATAGCTCAGGAATTTCGTAAAAAGGGTGAGGAGGCTAATGTTGAAATTGATCCATGGGTTTTTGAAAGTTATATAGGCTCATCACTTTTTATTTATGGCTTGCAACAATTAAAGGGAGATGTAACAAAAGATTCGTTAAGAAAAGTTTATGAAGGGATGAAAGATAAAAATTATAAAGGTTTAGAACTTGATTTTAATCCAGCTACGCGTCAATTGCAGCGATACTTGTGGCTTGACACTGGAGAGGCAACATGGAAAAAGATGAAAGTTCCAGGCAAACCAGCTCCAAAAAAGATTGAACCTGTTGAGATCGAGCGTCAAGAGATTAATGTTGGTTCGTCACTTGATTTGTCAAAATCTGGTCGTACGTTAGGGACAGCATTTAAACATGGAATTACGTATGTAATTAATAAAGAAAATACAAAAAATCAAAGACTGAAAATTAATTTAACGATTCTGGATGATGAATATACTCCTGCTCGTGCTTTGGATAATGTAAAGGTATTATTTACTGAAAAAAATGCTGATATATTACTTGGCCCTGTAGGAAGTCCGACGCTCCGATATTGCATGGACTATATTAATGAACATGATATTCTGACCTTATTTCCTAGCTCGGCATCGTTGCTTTTCAGAAAACCTGATTTGACCAATTTCATAAATTTGATTGTCTCTGATAATGACGCTAGCTACACGCTTATTAAATATTTTTTTGAAAAACACAACCCAGAAAGAATAGCATTATTTTACCAAAATGATGCTTTTGGCAAAGGTCTACTTAAGGGAGCACTGAAGGCTCTCGAGGAGCTGAATATTAGTAAAGAGAAGATTGTAACCGTTTCATACGAACGGAATGATCTTAATTTCTCTGATGCGGTTAGCAAAATTCGCGATACTCATGTTGATTCTATTGCTTTGTTTGCAACTGATACTGCAGCAAAATCATTTATTCGACAGTTCGGTATTAATGAAATTCGTGAAAAAAAATTGATTGGCGGATCAGAATTGGGAAGTGATAGTTTTAGAAGCTTTATTAAAGGAAACAATTTAAAACTTATTATATCTCAGGAGTACCCAAATCCTTTGGATGAGGATTTGCCTATTGCAAAAGCGTTCAGAGAAGCTGCGAAACAAAATGATGAGTTGACCTTGGAAAATTATTGTTTTGGCGGATATATACTTGCACGTCTATTTGTTGAAGTACTGAATAAAATTGAAGGTAAAATTACAAGGCAAAAGATTGCCAGGTTCTTAGAAGGAATGAAAGATTACGATTTCCATGGTCTTTCTTTGACGTTTAATAAAGAAAAACGTCAGCTTTTCAATTCCGTTTGGATAGATACAGGAGAAAAAAAGTGGAAGGAGGCAAAGGTAAAGCCTGAAGTAAAGCCTACCATACCTATTAATAAGAAAGTCGAAGCGGAAGCGGAAATTGAGCCGATTAAAAAGGAACCAGAACCTGTCGGAGAGGCTGTCGAAAAGGCCAAGCCAACCACACCTGTGGGAAAAGTTTCTGAAGCGGAATTTATCGAATTTGGTTGTACTTTGGATTTGAAAAGGAGCGTACGACATATTGGTAGAATGTTTGACAAATGTTTAAATTATCTTATTCGAAAAGTAAATGATGAGGGTGGAATTCATGGGAAGCAAATGAAATTAACTGTCTTGAATGATAGTTATAGCGGTGCAAAGGCAAGAGCAAATATAGAATTTCTGTTGAAAGATAAAATTGATACAATAATTTTCCCTGTGGGCACACCAACTCTTAAAGCTTATGTTGATTTGATTAAAGAACAAAAAATTCTTGTGCTCTTTCCTGATTCAAGTGCTTCAGTATTTCGTAAGCCTGAACTCAAAAATATAATACATTTGGCAGGATCAGGATTTGATCAAGGATATGAACTTACAAAATATATAATCAATAATACAAGTTTCAAAAAAATGGCTTTTTTTTACCAAAATGATTTCTTTGGCTGGGATCTGCTTGGTGGAGCACGAAAGGCATTAAAAGAGTATAATATTTCTAAGGACTCTTATATTGATGTGCCTTATGAGAAATATGTTCTCGATTTTCCAGATCAGGTAAAAAGTATTCATGAAGCAGAGGTTGATACAATTATCTTTTTTTCTACCTCGCGACAGGCAAAATTTTTAATAAACCAGTTAGGTAGACAAAAAATCCAAACAAAAAAACTGTTTGGAGGTCCTGATTTGCAAATCGTGCAATTTCGACAATTTATAAATAGTATGGGGCTTAAGCTAATTACTATTAATGAACTTCCAAATCCGGCAACATCCACATTGCAGATTGCTCAGAAATTTAGAGACGCAGTAGAGCAAAGCGATGGGGAATTGGTGGAGGATGTTTTTGCCTTTAAGCTTTACATACCCTTTTTATTGCTTGTAGAGAGATTAAAACAGATTGAAGAACCAATTACAAATGACAAGATAATTGCGGCATTTGAAGAGATTCATGATTATGATTATGGTGGGTTAATGTTAGATTTTGATATGCAAACTCGTCAGCTATTGCATTCATTGTGGTTAAATACCGGTGAACCTGAATGGACTAAAATTGATATTGCAAAAAAACAATCTCGCGAAAATGGCGTGATTACTAAAGAGCCTGTTGCATCAAAAGTTCCTATAACACCATCTAAACAATTATGATAAAACAGAAAGTTATATTTCATGATCATTTATTCATTTTTATTTTTTTGTTTTTGATTGCTTATTAATCTCAAGACCTTTTATTTTATCTTTTTTGATTTTTTCTTTTGCACTCCCCGTGCAGGGGCAGGTATTTTGCTTGCCCAAAACACCTGCACTAATCCTTCGAGACTCGCCATAGGCGCTCCTCAGGATGAACGGGACATATCAATGTTTGATCTTCTTTTCGCGCAAATCGTGGCATGTCTCCATGGCTGGGTTCAGGACGAAAGCAAATGCCCCTTCGGCAAGCTCAGGACAGGCTCCCGCACGCCACTCTATGCGCTACCGGAATTACACTACTATTGGCCGTAGGCCATAGATGTTATACCTTCGCGCTCATCTGTTTGACAAGATGCCGTGTCCGCTCGAAGCCTTTGGCGAAGGCGGAAGCCGTAGGCGAATGCTTCGAGTTTGAGCGTCTAAAGGGATACATAAGGGAAACCCTTATGCGCCATTTTCATCCAATGCTTTTGAGGCGAGCAAAAGCATTGGCCCTGCGCGGGAGGCGCAAAAAAGACATTAAGGAAAAATAAATATATGATCTTGAAATAAACCAGTGTCAAACAATTTAAAAATAAAAAAGAGTTGATCTTTCTAGAAGTAATAAATTGCAGCAAAATAAACTCGCGTATTTGCTGTAGGGCCTGGACATATCGGATGTTCATCTGGGTGCAGATATGACGGACGATCGGCATTTTTTCCTCGTATATTAGGTTGACCGTATGAAGCTCGAGTGTATTCAAGTTCAAGACCGAATACAACCGGTTTTACAAACCAGCGGACACGTGGCTGTATTCGAAACACGTAGTCAACAATTTCTGTACCAAAGCCGTATGTTAAATGATGTAACTCATCATCTTTTTTCAAGGCAGGTATGATATTTTTGGAAGCACCAATATTTTTTGCAAATCCTATAAAACAGCCAGGTTCTATATTGCTGTTAGCTCTATTAAAGTCTGCCCACACGGAAAGACTTTGTAAACTGGTATATGTTCTTTTGTCCGATTCAGGCTGAATGGAATGGACCGCATATCCACCCAAGAGGCTCAGATCAGCAGCATTTTGGGCTACAGTAGCTTTTAGCCGTAAGATAAATGATTCCCAATTAAATGTGGTAAAAACTGAGCATGCTGCGCTATAGATTGATTCTTCAACTTTTAGATTGAGATCGGTTTTTATTCGAGGGACCAATCGCTTCAAATCGACAGCAATGCCATAAATGTGTGAGTTATAATGTGCCATGCATCTTGCTGAAAGGTCCGGTATAACTGCATCACGTAAATATATACAGCTAGGCCCAATAGGTCCGTCATTATTAAAATGAATTTCAGATAATGCTGCAATGGTAAATTCGAATGGTTTAAACCTTTTGGTAAATCTTATCTGCGGTGCTCGTTTGAACGGGTCCATAGGAGCTCCAGCATTGCCGGCTATCGTATCGGGTGTACACTCACTGATATATATAGGGTGCCAATATTGCCCAAATAATAATTCTATTGTTTCCCAATCTAAAACTGTGTATGCATGACGCATGCGAAAAACATTGCAGGTACTTTCATTGACGCCATAAAAATCTGCTTCAATAGCTGCTTTGGCGTGTGCTCCTAGAACATCAGGGCCGACAATATCAGCCCTTACGCGGGATTCTATTGCAATCATTTCAAATGCTGGAGTTGCTTGAATATCTCTGCCACATCTATCGAGTTCTTTAGGTTCTGGATAGATCAGTATCTGATCATTACGGCTGCCAACGGTTTGTCGAGAATCCCAAAAAAATTCGGGTTTGACAAATCCCGAAAAGTGTACTGTAAAAAGTTGTGGTTCCTTGGCAAGTTCTATCTCTTCAGGCGTTGGAGCCCTACCTTTGTAATATGAAATTTTTTCTGGTTCAGATTTTTCATATTGCTTTCGTTTTTGAATTTCATTTTCTGGGGTTGAATCATTTTCATAAATTGCAGTTAGTGCACAGCGCGTTGGCGCTATAGGAGTTTTGTTGGGTTCAACTGAAGTGCGATTATTGATATACTTTTCAGGAGCCGGAACTTTCTGCGCATTGCAGGTAAAGATTGTAGATATGCTCAAAAATAAGACACTTGTTAGTATGTTGTAAACGTAGTTTTTATTGCTCATTACGGTACTACCTTTAAGATGAAAGAGATTAATATGCTTTACATGTTTCTATAGCATATCGAGAGAAAAAATAATTTAAAGATAATTTTTATATATTTTGATAGACCGTAATGTTTTTGTCCGCAAACTCTTGTATACATGCCTCTAGAAATCTATTTGCTGCTAAAGTGGTTGAGTTTGAATGAGTCCAAAATTTAATGTTGATTTTTGTGCCCCACGAATAGAGCTTGTTAAAATTAATTGACATTTCTGGATGTTCTAAAATCAATGAATTGTTTTTGCAGATTTGATCTATAGTTTTCACTATTCCATCTAATGATGTCTCTTGGCGAATAACTGCATAAAAGCTGAGGCGCCGATAAGGATAAAAAGTTTTATTTTTGATGATGTTTTTGAGTACGATTTCATTTGGTACTCGCACTAACTGGCCATCTTTGGTTTTAAGTTGTACCGATAATAGATCGATAGATTGAACAGTACCGGTAGCTTGTTGACATTCTATAATGTCGCCAATTTTAAATGATCGCTCCAATAATATAAATATACCACTTATAATATTTGAAACACTTGTTTGAGATGCAAAGCCAATGGTTACACCAAGAATACCTGCAGCTCCCAACAAAGCGGTGACATTAAATCCGAGTTGTGACAATGTCATGAGAATAATTATTATAATTCCTCCATAAAAAACTATATGGCGAATCAATAGTGAAAGATGTTTGCCTAGCCGTTTTGCCAGTTTTTTTTGAAGAAATCGAGATAGCCACACTATAGTTGGCAATCCAATAATTATCAAACCGGCTGCTTTTAGTACCGGTAACCAGGTATAAAATAATATCAATAAGTCTGACTGTGTTGGCATCGTTACTCCCAAGTTTTATAGTTGCAAGCTTTATAAGTGTGACATACGAGGCAATAGAGATCAATAGGAAGCATAAATGGGAGCGGCAGTATTGCAAATAGAATAATATATGGTATTATTATTAAGGATATATCAATTTTTTCTCTTTATGAATCAGGTGACATGAAAAAGATTTTTAAGTTAAAGGCTCCTTTCAATCCGGCAGGGAGCCAACCGAAAGCCATTTCCGAATTATCTGACCGATCAGGAAATATTTCCACGCTGGTGGGAGTAACCGGTTCAGGCAAGACCTTTACCCTGGCAAATGTTATTGCAAGCCAGGCAAAGCCTGTTTTGGTTCTTTCTCCCAATAAAACATTGGCGGCCCAGCTTTATGAGGAATTTTCCCTTTTTTTCCCTGAGAATAAAGTTTGTTATTTTGTCAGTTATTATGACTATTATCAACCTGAATCATATTTGCCGGCTCAAGATCTGTATATACCAAAAGAAACCAAGGTTAATTCTGAAATTGAACGTCTTCGGGTAGAATCAACAGCTTCTCTTATAAATCGGCCCGATACGATTATAGTTGCTTCTGTTTCTTCTATCTATTCGCTTGGCAACCCTGATGATTATCGGAAATTAGCTTTTTCACTGAAAGTTGGCCAAAAGATAGGCCGTGCAGATCTTATTCGTAAATTGATTTTTATTCAGTATGTGCGTAATGATATTGATAAAAGTTCAGGAACATTTCAGGTTCAGGGCAATACCATTGAAGTTCAATTACCTTACATGAAAGATAAGCTCAGGGTAGAACTTTTTGGTGATAGTATTGAATCATTACAGCTGGTGAGCAAACTCAATAACAGTGTTCTGATGAATCTTGATAATACCTTGATATTCCCTGCAAAACATTTTGTAACAACTGAAGATAAAAAAGAGTCAGCTATTGCCAGCATCAAACAGGAAGTTGCGAGCTATGCCCCAAAAATCAGCAAAGATCTTTATCGTGAGCGATTGCAGACGCGGGTTAGCCATGATATAGAGATGCTTCAAGAGATTGGTTATTGTTCAGGAATTGAGAACTATTCCGTTCATTTTGATGGGCGAAGTTCGGGTGAGCCTCCCTATTGTCTTTTTGATTTCTTTCCTGATGATTTTCTTTTAATTATTGATGAATCTCATATTACTATTCCGCAGTTGCGTGGTATGTACGCGGGAGATTATGCCCGTAAAAAATCATTGATAGAGTTCGGATTTCGGCTGCCTTCTGCTTATGATAATCGTCCTTTAAAGTTTGAAGAGATCGAACGCTATTTTAATGATGTCATATTCGTTTCCGCAACGCCGAGTGAATATGAACTTAAAAACTCCGACACTGTAGTTGAACAGATTATTCGTCCTACCGGGTTGCTTGATCCGAAAATTGAGCATCACAAACGTGAAGGACAAATAGATCATCTTGTTGACCAGATCAAACAAACTACGTCCAAAGGATTTCGAACGCTGGTAACCGTAATGACAAAAAAATTGGCGGAGGAATTGGCAACACATCTGGAAGAGAAAAAAATAAAGGTCTGCTATTTGCACAGTGATCTAAAAACACCTCAGCGAACCGAATTGTTGCAAAAATTGCGTCTCGGTATTTTTGATTGCCTTGTCGGTGTTAATTTATTGCGAGAAGGTCTCGACCTGCCTGAAGTCGCTCTTGTTGCGATTATGGATGCTGATCTTGAAAGTTTTTTGCGTGATAAACGTTCATTAATTCAGATTATTGGACGAGCAGCTCGTAATAATGAGGCACGAGTTATCATGTATGCTGATACTATTACAAAATCAATGCAAGCCGCTATCGATGAAACTAACCGTCGTCGACAACTTCAAGAGGCGCACAACAAAAAGTATGGTATCACACCACATTCAGTTAAACGGGATGTTACAAAAAGTATCGTCAATATTCAAAAGGCTATTGCTCAAGCATCAGCTCAAAAGCGCTCAAGAAAGAAATCAAGGGATCCAGAGATTGATATTCAAACACGTATCATCATGCTTGAAAAACAGATGCAGGATGCAGCAGAACAGCTTGATTTT
>Ga0180438_10004152_pt1 | contig 21075 bp, 14 predicted proteins | sample SS_ome_12_FD_132455 | JGI IMG/M metagenome (GOLD analysis project Ga0180438, IMG submission 132455) | Hypersaline lake sediment archaeal communities from the Salton Sea, California, USA - SS_3_D_2 metaG | ecosystem: Environmental > Aquatic > Non-marine Saline and Alkaline > Hypersaline >... | reverse complement strand
GTTCCAGCGAGGCGTTTTTGGTTTCCCGCCAGCTATTTTCGCCCGAGGGGTGAACGCCTCGACCGTGGCCCGTTCGAACGAGCGAATCTCCGCCGCCAGGAAGACGACCGCCGCGGCCAACTCTGGCGTGATCTTGCGACTATCGAAACCCAATGCTGACCGCTGAGGGGAAAAAAGACCGCCGACAGCGGCGGCAGTGGGCGACAAGTTCGGTCGCCTCAAACGGGCCGCCCAGGCCCGTGACCGCTCGCGCTTGCGTGGTCGTCTCGCAGATCAACCCGCAGGTCGGGCAAGCGGCTTGGGCCGGGCCCTCCGCGGCCATCTCCCGCGTGGCCTGCTGCTGAGTTTCGTGCTTCAGTTCCGTGCTCAACTGCGATGCGGCTCGCTCAATGACGCTGAAATGCGGGGTCTGTTCAAAGATCCCCGCCTCCCGAAGCTGCTCGATTTCGAGCTCGGCTAGCTCTCGAAAAAGTTCCTGTTTTCTTTGCTCTCGTGCTTCCCTCCTGGCGTCCATGCCTAAGCTCCATCATGCGGGGCGCCCCCCGTAAATAATCCGTTTCACCCACCCTACCAAAGAAACCGAAAATCTCCTATTGACGTTCCACGACATCAAACAAACCACGCAGAAGCTGAATTGGTCCCGCGCGGGGCGAACGCGTTTTTTTGCCCTTTACGCCAAGCGGCCTTCGCGGCACAATACGCCACCGATGGGGCCGAACCCGCTTTGGCCCACGTTCGAATTTCCGCTAAACACCGTCCCACCGCCTTCTCCCAGCCGGAGGGGGTCAACCCGCGGATGGCTCAAGGACCGAGCCTGAATCCCCAGAGCAAGGAGCGCTGAACGTGAAGATCTTTCCCGCACTCGCAACTCTCATCGTGGCATTCGCCGGCCTGCTGGCCGCCGAGACCTTTGCCCAGGGCACGGGCAGCGCCGCCGCGCCGCGCTCGGCCAGCGGCTCGACCGTGGCCGTGATCGACATCGGCCACATCTTCCGCAACTTCGATCGCTTCAAGCAGGCGATGGACGATTTGAAGACCGACTTCGAAACGACGCAGAAGCATTTCCAAAATCAGCAGAACGAGATCAACAACCAGCGCGAGCTGCTCCGCGATTTCCGGCCCGGCACCGCCGACTATCGCCGCAAGGAGGAAGAGATCACCCGCAAGCTGGCCGACCTGCAGGCCGAGATGGCCCTGGCCAAGAAGGACTTCCGCGAGCGGGAAGCCCGCATTTTCTACGACCACTACGACGAGATCGTCGCGCAGGTCGAAAAGCAGTCTCGCCGTTTCGGTCTGCTCTTGGTGCTCCGCTACAACGGCGAGCCGATCCGGGCGGAAGACCCGGCGTCCGTCATGCAGGGCGTGAACCGGGCGGTGGTGTGGCAGGGCGGCATCGACATCACGAACTACGTGCTGGACGCCCTCACTCCGCCCAAGACCAATCCGCCGGCCGGTGGGTCGGCTTCTCGCTATCCCAATCCGCACCGGTAGTTTTCGGCGCCGCCGGAACGTTAGCCCCCGGCGCCGCCGGGGGTGGCACGCCCTGAGCCCTTGCGGGCGGTGGGCGTGGGAAGCGGCGCACAGGCTTCCACGCCCATCGCTCCCGGGAAGTCTCCGCAAACGCCCTCCGGTTGTTGGCCAGCATGGCGCCGCGACGATGATCCAGGATGTCCCGTAGGGCAAGCATGAGCCACCCATGACGATCCCCCTTCGCCAGCAGCGAACTGTCGCCCGTCCCTGCCGGGTCACCGGCTTCGGGTTTTGGAGCGGCCGCGACGTCACCGTCGAATTCCACCCCGCCCGGGCCGGAACCGGCGTCGTTTTCGAACGGGCCGACCTGGCGGGCCGACCTCAGATCGCGGCCCATGTCCGCAACCGGGCCGAAGTTCCCCGCCGCACCAATCTGGCGAGCGGCGCCGCCGACGTTGAAATGGTCGAGCACGTGATGGCTGCGCTTGCGGGGCTGCAGATCGACAATTGCCGCGTGGTCGCCGACGCCGCGGAACTGCCGGGCATGGACGGGTCGAGCCGACCCTTCATCGAGGCCCTCCGGCAAGCCGGCGCCGAGCGGCAATCGCTCGCCCAGCCGGTCATGCCGCTGACCCGCTTGACGCGGGTGCAGGACGAACGGGGCTTCGTCGAAGCCCGCCCGGCGGCCCACGGTGGGCTGTCGTTGACATGCTCCATCGACTACGGGCCGACGGGACCGATCGGGCGGCAGCGTTTCGAGATCCGCGTCGATCCCGGCGCGTTCGTGCGGGAACTGGCGTCGGCCCGCACCTTCATCTTGCTCGAGGAAGCCCAATACCTGCGGCGCCGGGGGATCGCGCAGCGGGCCACCACTCGCGATTTGCTCGTGTTCGCCGAGGACGGGCCCGTCGATAACGAGTTGCGGTTCGCCGACGAGTGCGTCCGCCACAAGGCGTTGGATTTGATCGGCGATTTGGCGCTGGCGGGCGTGACGATTCAAGGACACATCCAAGCCCATTGCAGCGGCCACCGCTTAAACGCGGAGCTGGTCAGCAAGCTCCTCGCGGTGGAAGCGGTGCTGGAGGAAACCACGACGAGACGCCTGGCGGCGTAGCGGCGCGTCCGCGGGTGGCACGCCCTGAGCCCTTTAGGGCGTTGGGCGTGCGAAGCGGCGAATAGCTTTTTACGCCCACCGCTGCCGGCGACAGGATACCAACGCCTACGGGATGGCTTCCGACATGCGGCTGTGACGATGACTCGGGATGGTCCGCTATGGGCGTGCCACCCAGAGATACCCCAAAGGCCCGAAATACCCCAAAGGCCCGAAAAACCCCATGACCGACATCTCCCCTCTCGCCGAAATTCATTCCTCCGCCCGTGTCGATCGCAGCGCGTCGGTAGGTCCGTTTTGCATCTTGGGCCCCGGCGCCGAGCTGGCCGCCGGGGTGCGGCTGGCGGGCCGCGTTTCCCTCGCCGGCCGGGTGACGGTCGGCGGCGGAAGCCGCCTGGCGTGCGGCGTAACGGCGGGCGAACAGGCCCCGCCGGCGGACGCCGAGGCGGACCACGAATTGAACGGCGGCGAGATTACGCCGCTCTTTTTGGGGCCCGGCAGGGAACCGGCGGTGGTCATCGGCGACGACGTGAGGGTGGCCGCCGCCGCCGTCATCTATCGCCCCCGCGACGAAAATCAGATCACTGTCATCGGCGACGGCGGCGACATCGGCCCGCACGCGATGATCGGACCGGGCTGCCGCCTGGGCGCCGCGGTGACCGTGCGGCACGCCGCCACCCTGTCCTCCGACGTCCACGTCGCGGCCTACGCCCGCCTCGGCGCCCACGCCGTGGTCGCCCCCGGCGTGTGCATCGGAGAGTCGGCGAACATCGAGCCGCACTCCTACGTGACGCAGGACGTCCCCCCCTTTGCCGTCGCCGGCGGCCGGCCGACCCGGATCAAAGGGATCGACCGTCCCCGGCTGGCGCGACTGGGGATGGACGACCGCGTGATTACGGAACTGGAAGACGCGTTCTTGATGATCTACCAGGCCCGGCTCGAGATCGACGCCGCGCGGGAATTGCTCCGCAAGCGGGACATGCTGGCGCCGGCGGTCAACCAGTTTCTGATGTTTCTCGAACGACTGGCGGAACGCGGCGAGCGGACGGCCCCGGCGATTCCCCAAAACTTCAACACCGTTCCTTCGGGAGTCGAAAGGAAGGCGGCATGAGTTCGCAACGAATTGCGGTCATCGGCGCGGGGCATTTGGGAAGCATTCATGCGAAATTGGCCCAGCAGCATCCGCAGGCGACGCTGGCCGCCATCGTCGAACCCAACGAATCGGCCCGCAACGCCGCGGGCCAGCAGCTCGGGGCGCCCGTGTTCGCCACGGTTGCCGAGCTGCCCAAGGATATCAGCGCCGCGATCATCGCCACCAACACGCCGAGCCATCGCGAGGTCGCGGTAGAGCTGCTCTCACGTGGCGTTCCTTGCCTGGTCGAGAAGCCGCTGGCCCTCACTGCCACGGACGCCTGGCGAATCATCGACGCGTCCCGCGCCGCTGACGCCACCCTCGCCGTCGGCCACACCGAGCGATTCAACCCCGCCTTCCTCGAAGCCCAGCGGCGGGTGTATCAGCCCAAGTACATCACCGCCACGCGGGCCTGCCCCTATCTCTTCCGCAGCGTGGACGTGGGCGTCGTGCACGATTTGATGATCCACGATCTGGATATGCTCCTGGCCCTGGTCGATGACGACCCGGTCGACGTGAGCGCCCTGGGCGTGGCGGTCTTCGGCCCCTACGAGGACATGGCGACGGCCCGCATCACCTTCGCCGGCGGCTGCGTGGCGGACCTCACCGCCTCGCGCACCAGCCCGGCTCCGCAGCGGACGATGAACATCTTCGCCGAGTCCGGTTTCGCGGCGCTCGACTTCCAGACGCGGGTCGCGACGTTTGTCGATCCCATCGAAGCGATCCGCACCCGCACGCTCGATGTCCACGCCTTGCCGGCCGAACGGCAAGCGCAGGTGAAGGAGCGGCTCTTCGAGGATTACCTGCAAACTTCGGTGGTCGAGCCGCCCGAGACGAATCCGCTTCTCAACGAGCAGGCCGATTTTCTACAAGCCGCCCGGACCGGCGCCGCGCCGCGGGTCACGGGCGAAGCCGCTGCGGCGGCGATTGCGTTGGCCGAGCGGGTCCTGGCGGCCATTGCCGCTCACCGCTGGGACGGCGCCGAAACCGGCCGCCGCGGCCCCCACTTCCTGCCGACCCGGGCCATCGTGCCCGGACCTCGGGTCATCGACGCCGAACCCGAATTCCGCAAGGCGGGATAGCGGAAGTCGCCGTGTTTCGCTCCGCGGCGCCTTCGGCTTGCGGTTAAACAAGCAGTTTTTTCGCTCGGCGGCGCCCGTTCGCGGAGCAAACGACGACGAGGCCGGTCGTCGCGTTCGTTTCTTCGCCGTGTTAGATTCGGAACTTATGGCGAAGCCCCCAAAAAAACAGCAGAAACTCCGCGCCGACTTCCGCAAGAACCGCGCCGCGCGGTCGCGGCAAGGTGATCTCACCCGCCAGTTTCACAGCGAAGACTACGCCGAAGACGAGCACGTCCACGGCGAGCGGATCAGCGGCAAAGGGGAAGTCGCGCGGCGGCGGACCGTCTTCGGCGAAGTCATCGAAGACGAAGACGGCGCCCAGGTGCAGCCGGAGGTGGACGCCTCGGAGTGCCTGGCCGGCCGCGTCCTCCGCGTCGGCGGGCTCGAAAGCCACGTCCGCGGCGCCAACGGGCGGGACTACCGCTGCGCGACGCGGCGGCTGCTGAAAACCCTCGCCACCGACCAGCGGCACGTCGTGGCGACCGGCGACCACGTGCTGTTTCGCCCGGAGGGCGAGGACCGCGGGATGATCCTTCGGGTCGAGCCGCGCAAGGGGGTGCTCTCCCGCGGCAGCCGCAAACGCCGTCACATCATCGCCACCAATGTCCATCTCTTGGTCATCGTGACCAGCGCCGCCGAGCCGCGAATCAAGCCGAACCTGATCGACCGCTTCCTTGTCACCGCCGAGAAGGCGGAAATCACGCCGATCATCTGCATCAACAAGGTGGACCTCGTCGAGCGGGCAGACCTGATGCCGCTCTCCGGCGTCTTCGGCCAGTTGGGGTACCAGGTGCTGCTGATGTCGGCGACCGAGGGCTGGGGCGTGTCGCGACTGCAACAACTTGTGGCGGGAAAGGAAAGCGTGGTGGCCGGGCAGAGCGGCGTCGGCAAATCCTCGATCCTCAACGCGATCGATCCCGACCTCGCCCTGCGGGTCAGCCGGGTGAGCGAGGAAAGCGAGAAGGGCCGCCACACGACCACTGCCGCCGAGATGATTCCGCTGGCCGGCGGCGGCTACATCGTCGATACGCCCGGCATCCGGCAGTTCCAGCTTTGGGACGTGCTGCCGGAAGAGACCGCCGGGTTCTTCCGCGACATTCGCCCCTATGTGAGCCACTGCCGCTTCCCCGACTGCACCCACACGCACGAGGAAGACTGCGCGGTAAAAGACGCGGCCGCCGACGGCCGCATCGACATGCGGCGGTACGAAAGCTATTGCCAGATACTCGTCGGCGACGAAATATAAAGCCGCGAGCCACCGCCGTTTAACCGCAAGCCGCAGGCGCCGCGGAACGAGGAACCCAAAGCGTCAGCGGTCCGTTTAGCCGTCGCCGGAACGGCGACGTCGTTTCACCGCCGGGTTCAGCGATCCTCACCCCTAACCCAGAGCCAGAGGGGAACCAAGGCCGGTTCCTCCCATTCCGAGCCCCCGCCGCCGCGAGCCTGCGGCGTCGCGGCTAAACAGGGCGCCCACCCCCAAATCCCAAATCCCCAATGCTCCAACCCAAACCCCCAGGCGCCGTTCGCATCCCTGCCTCCGTTCGCGGCGGGTTTGCGTTGGCCATCGCCATCGGTTGCTGGGTGGCGTGGGCGATTGTGACGCGAAGCGGCATGAAGGCGGGGTATTCGCCGTGGGATTTGGCGTTCTTGCGGTTCCTCGTGGCGGGCGTCGTGTTGGCCCCGGTGCTTTGGCGGATGGGCCTGAAGGACACGCCCTGGTGGGCGGTCATCGTCATCACGCTCGGAGCCGGGCCGGGGTACGTCGCGTTCGCCTACAGCGGCGCGGCGCTGGCGCCGGCCTCCCACGTGGCCACGCTCACCGCCGGCGTGCTACCGCTGTTTACCACGCTGCTCACCCTCATGCTCAAGCTGGAACGAATCACGCGGCTGAAATGGATCGCCCTTTCGCTCATCGTCGGCGGCGCCGCGTTTTTCCTGCTGGATTCCGCCAATGGCGCCACCGCCAGCGGCGCCGATCACACGCGGATGTGGCTCGGCGACTTGCTCCTGATGGGCGGGCCACTCATGTGGGCCTTCTTCACCGTCACCGTTCGGGCCCTGGGCATCAACCCCTTCCGCAGCACGGCCATCATCTCGGTCTTCGGCCTGCTCTCTTACGGGCCGATCTACCTGGCGCTGGGCAATCCCGCCGTGTTCCTAAAGATCGATCCGTGGATCACCGTCGGCCAGGGGCTGTTCCACGGGATCGTCGTGGTCGTTGTCGCGCTGGCGTGCTTCACGTATTCTGTTAGAATCCTCGGGCCGGTGCTAACCACGCTCGGCACAGCCGCCGTCCCCGCGATCACCACGCTTCTGGCCGTGCCGCTGCTCGGGGAAGCGATCAGCGGCATGGAAGCCATCGGCGTCACCCTTGACACCATCGGCCTGTGCCTGGTCGCGGTAGCGGCGGCAAGCGTCCGCAACGGCAAAATCGCCACGCCGCGACCGTCTCCCATAAGACCGCGACCAGAAGCCGCGGAAACCGTTGCAGACCAGTGCCATGTAACAGAGAAAACGGCGGGTGGCACGCCCCAAGCCCTTTAGGGCGCTGGGCGTGGGAAGGGGCTGGGCGTGGGAAGGGGAGGGCAGGTTTCCACGCCCATCGCTCCCAACGCCGCACTGCAAACGCGCTCGGGATATTGGACAGCACGTGACCGGGACGACGATCCAGGATGGTCCGCTATGGGCGTGCCACCGGTCGCGGCGCTATCGGGTGGTCAGCGGCAGATACCGGTAGTACGACTCCAGGCACAGCGTCGCCAGCGACGTCGTGAAGATGCGGCCGCCGTAGCCGCCCCATTTGGTGTCGGTGTTCCAACTGCCGAGGAACTCCCCTTCCTTCACCTGTCGGCGAAGCAGTTCGTTGGTGACGGCCTTGTTCCACTCCTCCCACGCGGGGCCTTCCAACCGCCGCAGCGCGAGCGTGGCGTAGTACCAGTAATAAAGATCCGCCTGGCCGGCGGTGGGTGGATGGGCCAGCAGATACCGTTGGGCTTCGTAGGTGGCGGCCTCGGAAATCGGCTCGCCGAGGAAGCCGTGGCAGGCCAGGGCCTCGGCCGTCATCGCGGGTGAAGGGCTTTCGCCCGGGCGATAACCCGCCAGCCCGTCGTACGCGCCTGCGTGGCATTTCTTCAAGAATGACCGCATCGCCGCATCCGTTTGGGCGGGGATCGCCACGCCCGCCTTCTCGGCGGAAACCAGCGCCATCACCTGCCAGCCGAACTGGCTCATGTCGCCCGGGTCGCCGGCCTGGTATCGCCAGCCGCCATCGACGCGGCTTTGCGCGGCCACGCTGTACGCCATCGCCCGCCGCACGAACGGCTCGATCCGGTCATCCCCGGTCATCGCGTAGGCTTCGCTGGCGGCCAGGGCCGCCATGCCGTGGCAGTACATGCGGGCGTAAAGCCGGGCCGGGCCCGCCATGTCTCCGTTGGCCCGTTGCTGTCGCAAGAGGTACTCGAGGGCAATCTGCACGTTGCGGCGGTACTTGCCTTCCAAGTGCGTATGACCGGCCGCGAGGAAAGCCAGCGTGGCCAGCCCGGTGACGCCGGTGTCGGCGTTGGTCCCGGCGCCGCCGCGGTTGTGCCCGAGGACGGCGTTCTCGCGTCCGCCCCCGTGCTCGGCGGAACTCCAATGGCCATCGGGCGATTGCCGCGACGCCAACCATCGCAGGGCCGCCTCGACGGCGGCCTCGGTCTCTTGGGTGGCGCCGGCCCGGGCCGCCGCCTCCACCCGGTTCGGCGCTTGCCGAAGGGCGTAGAGGTCTCTCGCCTGGCGGTCGATGCGGCCCGCGTCTTCGGCGCCGTCGGCCGCGGCGGCGGTCGGATCGTTCCCCGCTGCTCCGTTCGGCGGCGCCACGAGCGGCTCGAACGCCGGCGCCGGGCGGCGCGATGCGGCGCGGGCGGCCATCGCCAGTTGTAAGCCCGCATCCGCTTGCTCGGACGAGGGCGGGCGGGGCGCCCACTGCCGCCAAGGAAGGTCCGCCCGGTTGGCCGCTTCTTGCGGATCATCCGTGTGCGACGGCAGGGCTTCGGCCATGTCACTGTCGCGCATCCGCTCCATCAACCGTTGCACTTCCGACCGCATGTCCTGCTTATCGGCGGGCGGACGGTTCGCGTCCGGCGGGTCCGGCGACGGATGGCGCTGCACGGCCGCCCGCTGCGGGCGGATCACCGGCAACTGCGTAGAATCGGGCGTGGCGCCGCGGCCCGGCGCCGGTGGATCGGGAATGGGCGTGGCCGGCGCCGCGGCTCGTTCCCGTCGGTCCACTTGCAGCCGAGAGGGATCGAAATCGACGGGGCTGGCATCGGCTCTCGCCGACGACGACGGCAAGGTGGGAACGCGCATCCATCGCTCGGCGGCGGTCGAAAACCCGCGCTGGTCAACCGCGGATTCCGAGACCTCGTGGCGGCGGGCCGTGCGAAGGTCGGGCCGGGCGGCCCGCGGCGTCGGCAGATTGTCAACCGCGTCCGGCGCCAAGGCGTCCCACGGCTGCGGCGAGGCCGGCGGTTGGGTATTCGCCTCCGGGCGGTCGCTCGAAACGAACGTCACCCGCACCGTCGCCTCGCCCGGCGGCCTGATCGGCGACTCGACGAACAGCTCGGTCGTGTAGGCCAGGCCGAGCATCAGCGCGTGGGCGAAGATGGAAAGGGCCACGCACGCAGTCATGGGCCGCCGCTGCCCCCACCGGCTCCGCATGGCAAAAAAGAGCCCCGCCGTGAGAATCACCAGCCCAATCCACGCCGCCGACCAGATCACCCGCGGATCGGCCAACCACGCAGCGACGGAATGGAGGGAAGGGGGAGGCATGGGAAGTCGGAAGTCGGAAGGCCGTTTAGCCGGCGACGGAACGTCGCCGCTTCACCTGCGTGTTGAAACATCCACCGAGATGCCCATCTCTTCAATTCCCGCGGCCCGCACGGCGACGAGGACGCGGGCCACGTGGTCGAAGGCCCCCTGGCCATCGCCCCGCACCAGCACGCCGGTTTGCGGATACTGCCGCCGGGCGGCTTTCAGGGTGGCCTCGAGTTCGGGCACGGACACCACTTCGCGATCGAGCGTAACGCTGCCGTCGCGATAGACATTGACGATCTTTCGCTGCGGGGCCGCGGTGAGCGTTCCGTTATCCCGCACCCGCGGCACCTCCAAGGGGACGTTCCGCTCGGCCTCCGTGAACTTGGTCCCCACCATGAAGAAAATGATGAGGAGAAACACGATGTCGATCATCGGCGTCAAGTTGAGCGAAGGCTCGTCGGCGCGTCGGGTCTTCAGGGGCACGACTAGTCCGGAAAGATTTGGAGTGTCTGGCTGTTATGAAAAATCCGAAATTCTAATGTCGAAATCCGAAACAAATTCGAAGCACGAAACACCGAAATCCAAAACTCCATCGCCATGGGAAGGCTGTCTTCGGGACGTTTGGGACATTCGAATTTTGGATTTGTTTCGGATTTCGATATTCGTATTTGGAATTTTTCCCGTTAGGCGGCTCTTTTCCGCGTCGTCTTGGTTTGTTTGGAGCCGCTTTCGCCGCGGCGGGGCCTCGGAGTGGCGTCGCCGGCGATGCTTTGGGCCACCCGCTGGCCGAGGGCGTCGATATCAACCACCAACCGGTCCACCCGGCTGGTGAAAAACAGGTAGGCGATATACGCGGGAATCGCCACGCACAAACCGCCCGCCGTCGTCAACAGCGCCTGGCTGATCCCCTGGGCGAGCAACTCCGGCCGGCCCATCGCGCCGGCGTCGGTCGCAATGGAATTGAACGCGCTGATCATCCCCAGGACGGTGCCCAAGAGTCCAATCAGCGGGCTGACGGTCGCGATGCCGTTGAACAGCCGCAGGTATTTCCGCAGGTTGTTGGCGACCCGTTCGCCGGCGTCGAGCATCGCCTGTTCGACCTCGACGGTGGGACGGCCCCACCGCTCGATTTCCGCCAGAAAGACGTCGGCCACGGGGCTTTTGTTCTTTTCGCAAAGGACGATCGCTTCCTCCCGGTCGAGCTGCTGGTTTTCGAGCTGCTGCACGATGCGGCGGGTGAACGGGCCGGGAATGACGCGGCCGCGGCGGAGGCTGATCGCCCGCTCGAAGACGAACACCAGCAGCAGGAAGGAACAGAAGAGCAAGACGTAGATGAGCGGCCCGCCGTCGCGAATGACGCCCAGCAGGTTTTGCGTGGGGATGGCGGCGTCGCGGGCGGCGTCGCTCGACGGCTCTGCGGCGTCGCGGGCGTCGCCCGACGGATGCGCGGCGGCGGGGATGGCCGGCGCCGGCTCGGCGTGGGCGCCCGCCGCCATCAGCGCTATCAGCAGTCCGGCGGCGCAAGCGAGGAGGAATCCTCCCCGAGGGCCGGTTCGGGACGTTCGGAATGTTCGCACGTTCGTCAATTCCTTCCTTGCTCCAATTATTCGATAGTTATTCACAATTGTCAAGGCATGTTCTTAGGATTATTTGTGTTGTAGCTGTCGAATATCTGACGTTTTCCCAAGTTCCTGCAGTCGCCACCTGGCCGCCTGGGCGAAGCGGGTCTGGCCGAACTGCGTCGCCAGCCCCTCGTACGCCAGGAATGCCTGGGCGGTTTCGCCTCGGTGTTCGTAACACTTGGCCATCTGCAACAGGGCCGCCGCCTGCCAGTGCGGGTAAGGGTAGAGCAGCTCGACCCGGCTGTACGCCCGGATCGCTTCCAGGTGGTTTCGCTGGTGGAAGAAGGTCTCGCCGATCATCCACTGGGCCATCGCGGCGGTCTCGCTCTGGCCCCCTTCCTGCGAGCGAATGACGCCGAGATACGCCTCACGGGCGGCGGCGAAATCCCCTTTCGTCGCGGCGGCCCGCCCCAGCAGGTAATCAGCCTCGAACAGGCGGTCGTAATCGGGAAAGTCCTGCTTGAGCCCTTCCGCGGCCGCGGCCGCGGCGGTCCAGTCTCCGCCATGAGCCAGGATTTGGGCCCGCCGCAGGGCGATGAGCGGCCGATACGCCACCGCAGACGTTTCCTTCCGTTCGGCCAGCCAATCGAACTGCTCCGCCGCCGCCCGGTAATTGCGGCTGCGGAACGCGGCCTCGGCCAGCCATAGGCGTGCGGCGTAGACCACCGGCGGCGCCGGGGATGCTTTCGCTACCTTTGCCAGTAGCGGCTCGGCCGCCGCCCAGTCCCCGGCATTGGCCAAGAGCCGCGCCTTGAGGAAGCGGGCGTCGGCGGTCAACGGATCGTCAGGCCCTCGGGTGAGGATTTCGTCGATGATCTCATGTGCGGCCACCGCGTCTTTGTCGCCCGCATGAAGCTCGGCAAGGCGGTAGGACGCGTCGGCCCAATACACGCTCTGACCGAACTCCTCGTGCAATCGCCGCAGCAATCCGGCGGCCCGGCCCGGCTCGTCGCCCTCCAATTCCAGCCACGCCCAGCGGTAGAGGGCCTCGTCCATCCGCTCATGCCTCGGAAAAGCGCGAACGAATTCCGCAAGCGTTTTGGTCGCTTGCCGCGACTGGCCGATCTGCTCGGCGAGGTCCGCGGCGGCGAGCATCGCGATCGCGGCCGCGGGCGCGGCGGGATAGGCCGTGAAGACTTCGCGGTAGGCGGCCAGCGCCGCTTCGGGCTTCTCTTGTGCGGCCAGCGATCGGGCCCGCGCCATCATGGCCCGCGGCGCCAGTCGCTCGGCCTGGTCGCTTTGCCGGACCGCCTCAATCGATTCGTCGATGGGTTTCGCGGGACTTGCTTCCGCCGCCGGTTTGGTAGACGCGGCGATTTCCTTCGGATGGTTCGCGGCCGCCAACGCCTGATCGCAGCGGGCCATTCCTTCCAGCGCCGCGGCGATGGTCGCCGGCGGCATGTCTTTTTCCGCCAGCCGTCCGTAGAGGGGTCTGGCATCCCCGGCCCGGCCCTGCGCAAGCAACCGATCGGCGAGGAAGGCGACGGTCGCGGTTCCACGGCTGTCGTCGCTTGTCAGCGACGGAGCTTGCCTCGCAACGATCTTCTGCGCCGCTTTCATGTCCCCATCGGCGGCCAGCGCCACGGCCAGCCCCCAGGTGTCCGGGCGGGCTTGCTCGGCGTCCGGGTAGGCGGCGATGGCCCGGCGAAACCGCGTGGCGGCCGCGGCGTAATCCTCGCTTAGCAGCAGGGCGTTGGCCCAGGCGCTTTCGGCCAAGGCCTGCTGGTCGGCCGGCAAGGCGTCGATTCGCAGTGGCGCGAACGTCGCCGCCGCCGTGGGAACGTCGCCGGCGCCGAGGTGGGCAAGGCCGAGCAGAAAACGGTTTTCCGCGGCAGCGGCTGGATTGGCCGTTGTATCTTCGTTGTCCGTCGCCTCGGCCGCTGGGTCGCCCTCGGCCGCCACCCAGGGCCTTAGCCGCTCAATCGCCAAGGCCTGCTCGCCGCGGCGAATCGCCTCGCGGCTGATATCGCGGACTATTTCCTCCGCCAATGTCGGCTCCGCTTGGAATTCGTGCCGCCTTTCGGCTTCGGCGGCGCGGCGCTTCGCCTCGGCCCACTCGCCGCGGCGAAGCGTCAAGCGCATGGCGGCGGCGGCGGCGTGGGCGGCGGCGACCGTTCGCGGCCAGGTCAGCCGCACCCGATCATAATGCCGCAGGGATTCATCCGCCTGGTCGGCCGCCTCGAGCGAGCGGGCCTGCGCCAACGCGGCTTCCTGCTCAGCGGCCGGATCGTCGCCGCCGGAGCGTTCCACATCGGCCCAGGCCTTGGCCGCGCGATCGAACTTCTGCGCGGCTTGCAGGCATTCCGCTTGCTTTTTCCGCCAAGAGGCGGCCCGCGGGTCGTCAGGGTAGGCGGCGAGGGCCTGGCCAAAGCATTCCGCGGCCTCGCCCCATTGCTCCGCGGCCAGTGCGATCTCGGCCTGATACTCCATCACATACGCGGCCAGCGGATCGCCGGAATAGCGCTGGCGGAACGCGGCCAGGGCCTCGGCCGCCTCGGCGTCTTTGCCTTCGAGAAACAGCGACTCGGCGACGCGAAACGCCGCTTGCGTTCGATACGCCTGATCCCCGGAATGGCCGTAGGTTTCGAAGTGGCGGCGGGCCGGGGCGTACTGCGCTTGCCGCAGCAGGCACTCCCCCAAGAAGAAATGGCACTCGGCGGTATGCTCGGCGCCGTGGGCCGAAAAATTTTCGAGATACGACGTGAATTCCCCGGCCGCCAGCCGCCATTCTCCCCGCGCGTAAAGCTGCGAGGCGAAGGCGTACAGATCGGCGGCGTCATCGGCCCGCGCCGCTTGCGGGCCGATTGAAAGCGCCGCCAGCAGCGCGGCCACGCAGGCCAAGGCGTCCGCGACGCAGAAACGGCGATAAGTAGTAGTTCGCACAACCATCCTGGTATCAACTTGGCGAGGGAAGTCCGCGCACGACCATGCCTATCCTCCCTATCGGCGCCAGCCACCGCGTAAAGGCAAGGATTCGTGCCACCACCGTGCATCGAAGGTGATCCGGGGAGTCACCAGGAAGGCGACGGAATCGGGTGGGATATTCCGGCAGGCTGCGCAAGGATTTCCGACAGGGAACCCCGGATTGGTAGGGGCGTCAAACTCACGCTGCGTCGCGGGAAAGCCGATAATCGCTCCACTGAGGGTGGTCACCGGCGCCGCCCTTGCCGTGCAAAATCGGATGCGTATAATAAGGTTTCAGCAAGACCGGTTTCGGCGCCAGGGCTTCGTCGCAGCCTGAATATCGGATTGGCCGTAGAACGCCAGGCTTGCCGGAACCGACAACATCTCCCAATACTCGTTTCCCACGGAGGATGCGAATCATGACGGCGGTTGTGGACACCAGCAAATGCGAAGCGTCGGGTCAGTGTATTGACGTGTGCCCCTCGGACGCTATCGAAATCCAGGATAACGTGGCGGTGGTGGACGCCGACCTGTGCGCCGACTGCGGTGTGTGCGAAGACGCCTGCCCCACCTCGGCGATCACGATGGAGTAACTCCCGCGCCGCCGAAACCATCGTGAAGCGGATCGGCCGCCCGGTCACACCTGATGCTTACGTGGCGCTCGTTGCGTGGTGGTGGTCTTGAAACGAACCACGACGTCACGGCCGGCGCGACGTAATGTGTACGAACCAACCCCTCTCACCCTGGTCGCGCGGCGTCTTGACGGATGCGGATTGCGAGCCATGCGCAGACTCCGGCCATCGCCAAGAGGGAGACGGCGGTGATCAGACCCGCGCTCGTTTCGTCGGATCCGGGCTGCTTCGTTTCCTCGGCGAGTTTCAAGGCGGTCAGCAGCGACCGAAGTGTTGGCAAGCTCAGATAGGCCAACAGCCCGCACAGCAGCCCAGCCAGCGATTCGCCCGCGATGACGCCGGACGCCGCCAGCGTGCCGGGTTGTTCCGCCTTGGCCGATCGCGCCGCGCCTTCTTCTTGTCCGGCGCCGCGCCGGATCGCGCCGGCCTTGGCGCCGCCGCGGGACGCCAGCCAGGCCAACACGCCGCCCAGCAAGATGGCCGTCGATAACCCCAACGGCAGATAAATCCCCACCGCCACCGGCATCACGTGCAGGCGGAATTTCGATCCGGCGGCCGCCAGGAGCAGATCGAGCAGCAAAAGCGCGGTCCCCACGCCCAGGCCGAGGGCCACCATCGTCCACGGCAGGTGGCCGTCTTCGCGAAAGAAGCCTTCGGCCAAAGCGCGAAACAAGTTGGCCTGCGGAGCGGGGATGTCGGCCCCGCCGATTCCCGCGCCGCCGCTGTTGAGCGAACCCTGATGCAGCACATGCAGCGTGGGCGCAAGCACGAGGGCCGCCACGCCCACGCCCAGCAGTTGCAGGGTCTGTTGCGCCTTGGGCGAAGCCCCCACCAGATGGCCCGTCTTCAGGTCGTTGCACACGTCGCCGGAGGTGCAGGCCACGCAACAGACCACGCCCGCCACGCCGAGCGTCGCCAGAATCGCCTCGTCGCCGCTAAAGCCGAACAGGCCGATCAGCCCCGCCGTCGCCAGCACCGCCGTAATCGTCATTCCCGAGACGGGACTGTTCGAGTTGCCGACCAGGCCGACGATGTAACTCGCCACGGCGGTAAAGAAAAACCCCATCACGCCGGCGGCGGCCGTAGTGAGGACGACCATCAGCGGGCGCCAGTGCAACAAATAGCCGTAGTAGCCGGCGATGAGTGCGAAGACCGCGACCGTGAGCCCGAGAATCAGCCGGCGGTCGAGGTCATCCTCTTCCGGCGTTGGAATGGACGTTTGCCGCTCGCGTCGAAGCGTTCCCAGCAACGAGCGACCGGCGGCCCACAGTCCTTTCCGCACGCGGGCAATCGAGGTCAGCCCGCCGATGAGCATCGCCCCCACGCCGATGTATCGGACCTGGCTGCCCCAAAGTTCCCAGGCCGCGCCGGCGGGCGTCAGGTCGGCCGTATCGCCCACCGTCGCCACCAGGGCGCCGTCGACGGTCGAAAGCGACATCGCTTCGCCGCTGATGACGGGCAGCGTCAGCAGCCAACCGATGGCGCCTCCCAAAAAAATTTGCACGGCAATGGGCAAACCCACGATCACCCCCACCGCCACCAGCATCGGTGAAAGGTCCACGCCAAAGAAGAAGACGCGGCCGCGGAAGAAGCCGGCGGTTTCCCACGTGTCGGTAAGCCACCCAAAGAAGGCGCCCACCAGCTTGAACAGGCCGCCCAGCGCCGCGCCGGTCGCCACCACCGCGAGCCCGCTCTTGGCCGGAAGAACCCCAGCCGCCTGGTCGGCCGCCCGCGGTTGATCCTTGTGCGCATTCGGTTCCTCCGCGCTGGCCTTGAGAACCTCCGCGCAGGCGACGCCCTCGGGAAAGGTCAGGTCCGGTCGATCCACGACGAAGACCTTTCGCATCGGGATCATCAGGAGCACGCCGAGCGTCCCGCCGGCCAGCGCGATGACCGTCGTCTGCACGTAGTCGAAGCCGTCCCACAAGCCGGTCAGCACCAAGGCGGGCACGGTAAAGATAACGCCGGCGGCCAGCGATTCCCCGGCTGAGGCCGCCGTTTGCACGAGGTTCGCCTCGAGCACGCCCCGCCGGCGCAAGGCCCGCAACAATCCCATCGCGACGACGGCGGCCGGGATCGACGCCGAGACGGTCATTCCGGCCTTCAGCCCCACATACACATTCCCCGCCCCCATGACCGCGGCCAGAAGCAACCCCAGGCCGATGGAGAGCGGGGTAATTTGGCGGAGCGGAGAAACGGAAGGGGCGTCTGCCATGGCCAGCGATTTTTTTGCCAGGGGCGCCTGGACGGGGTCGGGAGTCTTTTTCGGTCGTCAATAAAACAATAGGGGCGCCGGCCTGGCCGGAAAAGACTCCCGACCCCTTTGGTTGCGGCCTTGCCTCCCTAGGGGAATGTCCGGAAGACGTTGGAATCCCCTTCGCAATCGACGCCGATCTCATTGATGTTTCCGGTGGTGATCGGGGCCAGTGGGGCCGTGTTGAGGTTATATTCCAGATCGTAGGTCGCGGTCGCGCTGTCGTTGATAAATGCCAGCGGCGCCGTGCTTACGTTGCCGGTCGCTTCGACGCACATTCGGGCGCCGGCGACCGCCGCAGCGTCCACCTGGGCCACGAATTCGGGGCCGTTGATTACCGGCGGCGGCCCCGCCGCGTTGCCCAGGTTGAACTGCAGGCTGTTATTGCGGGCCAGGACGAACATGGTGGAGGTGTCGAACACGTTGAACGTGGCGGCTTCCAGTGTGTTGGTGTTTGCCGTGTTGTCGAAGAAGTCGAGCACCATCACGGACGTGCCGTTGCTGGCCGCAGCCAGGCCGATTTCGGTCGCCATGTTAAGGTCGTTGTCCTGTACCAGTGCGATCAACCGCGACGCGTCGGCCGTGTCCAGTTCCATGTTGTTGGTCACGCTGTCGGTGACCGATCCGTTAGTGAAGCTGAACTGCGTGACGGAGCCGGCCTGTGTTTGCGTTCTTACGCCGACGTTGGCGAAGGAGATGTCATTGAGGTTGGCGGCGAAGTCGACGCGGGCGTTGTCGGTCAACGGATCGCCGGTGACGCCCACGTTCAGGACCAGGCCCGTATCGGTGATGTTGGCAATGTTATTGCCCGTCATCGTGACGGTATTGATGTCCGTGACCGTGTTCGCGAAATCGAAGTGGACGGCGTCCGTCGACCCAGCCGTCGCGGCGCCGGTTCCGTCGATATCATTGGCGACCAGGTTCGCGGTGAGGACGGCGTCTCCCGCGGTATTGAAGTACATGCCGGCGGTAGCCGACGTGGCGTCGCCCTGATTGTCGTTGAGCGTGTTGCGAAGGATGGTAACCTCGGCTGTGCTCGTGCCGTCGGCGCCGGCGGGATCACTGTCCGAAAAAACGCCGATACCGAAGCCACGGGTGGCCGCGACCTGACCGTTGTTGCTGATCGTGTTGTTGGAAATCGTGGCGACCTGGGTGGCCCCTAGCTGCGTTTCCAACACGACACCGCCGTCGTCGTTTTCGCTGATGCTGATATTGTCGCGAATCGAACTGGTGATCCGCGGACCCCCGGCTACGCCGGCCGGACCCGTGGCCCGTATGACGATTCCCTCGCCGTTATTCGTGATCGTGCTCTCGCGAATGGTGATGCGAGCCTCATCTCCGGCCACGCCGTCAACATCGACCAGGGCGCCGTTCAACGCGTTCCCCGTCATCGTCGCTCGGCGGACATTGAGCGATCCGGTGGAATTCCACCAGAAGAACCCGTTGGCGTTGTTCGTCATCGTGTCGTCCACGCTGGTAACCACGACGTTGTCAGACAGGTCGATTCGAACTCCGTTGGCCGCGTTGTTGTCGAGCGTGTTGTTCATCATCGTGATGATGGAGTCCCGGACGTCGAAGAACGAGATACCATCATCGAGGTTTTCAGTAGCAACGTTATTGGTAAGCGTCGCCTCGCCCGTCCACGTAATGAAGGTGATTCCGTCACGGAACGCAGACTCGAGGTTGTTACCGTCCACCGTGAAATCCGCTGTGGAATTGATGACGAGCACGCCGCGCTCGCCAGGATTCGTCGTATCATGCTCAACGGTGTTGCCCAAGATCGACCAGTCGCCCACGGCGCCGTCAATCCGTATGCCCATGTCGCCGAAATCGGTGACACCCGTGATGACATTGCCGGAGACCGTCGAATCGGGCGCCGGTCCGAACACCGCGATTCCATCGTCGCCTGGCTCATCAATGGTGTTACCGGTGACCGTGAGCGTTGCCATCGTGTTGGTGGAAGCGATGCCGCTCAGGCCCGGCTGGTTGATTACGTTGTTGGTGACGGCGGCGGCCCCGGTGAGATTATCCAGCAGAACGCCGTCCCCCAGGGGCACGTTGATGGTGTTGCCGTCGATGACCAGGTTGTCGGTTCCGCCACTGACGAAGATGGCCGCCGCCGCGCCGCCGTCCGTGTTGTTGCCGCTGACGGTGGTCGTCTCACTCACGTTGACCAGCCGAATGGCGTTTTGTCCGGGATTGGTGATCGTGTTGTCAGTGATCGTCGATCCGGCCGCGCCGGTAAGGCCGATCCCCGCGGTCACTGAATTGCCGATGATGTTGCGGTCGATCACGGCATGGTCCGCATTGGTTCCGGTCACACCGAAGCCGTTATTCGCGGCGTCGATAATGAAACCGCTGACGACGATGTCGTCGCCAAGCAGCGTGACCACGCCGAGGCCCCCGGCCGGGTTCGTTAAGGTGGGCGTGCCACCGCCGACGTCGCAAAGAGGATAGGGGTCGTTCCTTCCGATGACCGGAATCGCGTGGTCGATCCCGGCGCCGAGGAAGTATTGCCCTTGTTTTAGCGGCACGGAGACGCCATACGGAGCGTTCCCCTGCCGCACTAAAATCAAATCGTTGGCCCGGGAAGCGGCAATGGCCGTGGTCATGTCGTTAAACGGCATTTCGTACGTGCCGTCGCCCGGCGCCGCCAGCGCGTTGTCCACATGGATGGCGTTCCAAAGCGAGCCGGTGGCTGGGTTTCTCGCGTAAAGCGCATCGTTGGTCCGCCGCGCAATCCACGGATTGCGTCGCACCGGCTCGAGGCCCCGCTGCGTCGGCGAGAAGCTTTGATGCCCGCCGAAATGCCACGACAACTGCATCAAAGCGGTGGTGTTGAAGCGGTCGTCGAAGTTGGCCTGCAAGTCCAGTTGCATCGTCTCCGCGATCGCCGCCCCCATTCCCAGCCGCAAACCGCCGAATCCATCGACGAGATACGAGCGGTAGTAGTAACCGCCCACGTCGATGCGGCCGTTGATCTGCCGTAAGTGGCTCGGACGGACGGAAACGACGGCGTCCAGTCCGGTCAGGGCGATGTCGCGGGCGGGGTCGAGCAGAATGCGGTTGCCCGTAAAGCAAAACGGGTCTTGCACGTTCTGGTTGTCGCCGAAGGGAATGTAGCCGTTGATGACGATATCAAAAAGCTCGTTGCGGATGTCCCCGGTGACGCCGATCTGGTGGTATTTGAATCCGTACGGTTCCGGGGTGTCCGCGTCGTAGTCCCAATACACGGCCAGTCCCAAGTCGGTCTTCGTCTGCCGCCAGTGAATTCGCCGCCCGAGACCGAAGTTGGAGAAATAGTTGCCCCGGTCGGTCACGTGGGCCCGGGCGTCGAAAAACCACCAGCCTCCCAGGGAATCGGTGTGCAGCCCCTGCACCGTGCCGGCCGTGTAATAGGTGTCCTCGTGGCCGAAGGCGTGATCGAACAGCGTGTACGAAACCCACGTGTGTCCCGGCAAAAACCCACCCACGGGCAGCGACAATCCATGCGCATCTTGGGGCGCCCCGTAGATGTCCTGGGCCGACGCCGCAGACGCCGCCGCTGCCCAGGCGATGATTCCGCAGGCGAGGGCCATCGCCCGAAGGATGAGGGTAGAGCGAAGCATCAAGGGCTTCCTCAGGTGAGAATAGTCGAGCCGAGTAGGGGCCGCGCAATCTACGCAAATAGACCGAACGCGGCATGTTTATCCCTATCGTCCGCACAACCCCTACAGATTGAAGGTTTTTCTCTGGCGCCAGCAGTGGTGGCGCCGGTTGAGGTTCTTCCGGCGTCAGTTCAGCGCGCCGTGCGCGCATGCGAAAATCCGAATTTCGAAATCCGAAACAAATTTGAAGCTCGAATGACCGAAATCCAAAACCTCCGCCGCGACGCGGGATTTTGCAGGGACGTTTTGAACATTCGAATTTCGGGTATCCTCTCAAGTGCTTGCGAGCCTTTTCTTTGTAGCGTGCGTATGGTTGGGCATGAGCATCGTCGATATCGAGATGATTTTGAAGCAGGCTGAAGAGCGGCTGGCCAGGGCTGGGGAGTTG
>Ga0180438_10004151_pt1 | contig 21078 bp, 12 predicted proteins | sample SS_ome_12_FD_132455 | JGI IMG/M metagenome (GOLD analysis project Ga0180438, IMG submission 132455) | Hypersaline lake sediment archaeal communities from the Salton Sea, California, USA - SS_3_D_2 metaG | ecosystem: Environmental > Aquatic > Non-marine Saline and Alkaline > Hypersaline >... | reverse complement strand
GGAAGAGGACTGCCAGCACCTCGCGCTGATCCAGGATGTTACCCCATCCACGACCGAAGGCTGTGAAGATTGTCTGAAGATCGGCGATAAGTGGGTACATTTGCGAATGTGCTTGATTTGCGGGAAAGTTGGCTGCTGCGATAATTCCAAGAACAAGCACGCCACCCGTCATCATAAAGAAACCGGTCATGAATTGATATGTTCCTTCGAGCCTGGGGAAGAATGGATCTGGTGTTACGAAGACGAAGCGATGATATGGGCTTCCTAGCCTGGCTGCACTGCCTGTACAGCATGGCGATAGGATAAAGGGGGAGTATGAATAACGGGACAGGCGCAGGAAGAAGCGCGCGAAGTGTGCAGGGTGAACGGCGGGTGCTTACCATCCTATTCTGCGACGTAGCTGGATCTACAGCCATGGCTGAACAACTCGATCCGGAAGAATGGGCGGAGATCATGGACGAGGCTTTCGATGTTTTTACCGCTCCGATAGATCGATACGAAGGAACTGTAGCTCGCCTGATGGGTGACTCCATACTGGCGTTCTTTGGCGCGCCGGTCGCTCACGAAGATGACCCGCAGCGGGCAGTTTTGGCTGGGTTGGATATCCTGTCCGGCATCCAACCATTGCGTGAAGAGATGAAATTGGAATACGGGCTGGACTTTGACGTTCGCATTGGGATCAACACAGGTCCGGTTGTGGTCGCTGAGATTGGCTCGCAAATTGCGGGTGAATATACCGCCATGGGGGATGCTGTCAACCTGGCAGCGCGCATGGAACAGAGCGCCTCTCCTGGAACGATCCGCATCAGCGAAGATACCTACCGCTGGATTGCTCCGTTGTTTAATGTGGAAGAACTGGGTCTTTTAGAGATCAAAGGCAAACGCGAGCCGCTGAATGTCTATCAAGTCGTCAGCCGTAAAGCTGTCCCAGGCCGATTGAGGGGGATCGAGGGACACAGAGTAGCTCTCGTCGGACGTGAGGTCGAAGTAAAGGTGCTGATGGATGCCGTCACAAAAGTGCAGCGAGGGCGCGGGCAGATCGTGTCATTAATTGGCGATGCTGGGATAGGAAAGAGCCGCTTAATCGAAGAAACGCACAGCTTATGGGATCAAGATGCCAGACGGGAGAAATTGTGGATCGAAAGCCGCGGCATCTCTTACGATACTACCCTTCCCTACGGCTTGTTTCGCCAGATACTGCGTCAGATATGCGGCGCGGAACTGGAAGACCCACCAGATGTTGTCCGCAAGAAAATCCAGGAATTGCTGGATCAAATTTTTGTCGAAGACAATGTAGAAAGGTCGCAAATAACACAGGCTGTTGAAATATTACTGAAGGTGGATGAAAAAAGGGACCAGTCTTTGCCTGTAGGAGAAGACTTGAAACGGGTGCTCTCCGAAGGAGTACGCTCGTTACTGTACAGAATTGGAAGCGCCATGCCGCTGGTATTGGTTTGTGATGATCTGCATTGGGCTGACCAGACCTCAATCGACCTGCTGGTGTATTTATTCGAGCTGAGTGAGCTTATCCCGCTCCTTTTCCTTACCGCCTTTCGACCTTACCGGCAGTCTCCAGGCTGGCGGATAAAAAACGAAGCGGAGACAAATTATCCCAACAGGTACGATCAAATCTCTCTTCAGCCATTATCGAATACAGACAGTGGACTATTGGTATCCAATTTGTTGACCGTTGCAGACCTGCCAGAATCTTTTCGACAGAGCATCCTGAATAAAGCAGAGGGCAACCCATTTTTTGTGGAAGAAGTTGTGCGCACCCTGATCGAAAATGGGACGGTCGTGTTTGATGAATCAAAGGGTGTGTGGGTTCCAGTTAGAGCAGTAGAAGAAATCAACATCCCAGATAATCTGCAGGCGCTGATCCTGGCCAGGATTGACCGGCTTGAAAATGAAGCGCGGCAGACACTGCAGCTGGCCTCAGTGATCGGACGTTCGTTCTATTACCGGGTATTGGAGGTCATCTCCGGGAAAATTTCAGAACTTGACAGGCAGCTGAACACCCTGGAAAGAATGGAACTGATAGAAGAAGGCGCCATTCTTCCAGAAAGGGAATATCTCTTCAGGCACGAACTGACACGTGATGCGGCTTACAAGTCGATTCTGCGGCGCCAACGACAGAAATTCCATAAAAGCGTCGCCGAAGCCATCGAGGTTATGTTCGCTGACCATATCGATGAAGAAGCTCACCGCCTAGCTTATCATTTCTACCAGGCGAGGGATTACACACACGCTCTGGATTATTATATCCTGGCCGGAGATAAATCAGCCGGATTATATGCCAATACGGAAGCGGTCGACCATTACTCCCACGCCCTGGAGATCGCCAGGACAATTCCAATCACAAAAGATAAGCTCCTGCATGTGTATTCAGCGTTAGGCAGAGTATACGAGGTCAGCGGTGATTTCGACAGCGCATTAAGTACTTATAGAGCGCTGGAAAAGCAAGGAGAAGAACAAGGCGACCGGGAAATAATCCTGGCGGCTTTGATCCCCCAGGCTACGATACATTCGATTCCTTCCGATCATGTGGACCAAGAACAGGGCCAGGTTTTATCTGACCGTGCCCTGCAGCTTGCTCGGGAATTAGGGGACTTTAGAGCCGAATCCAAGGTGCTGTGGAACCTGCTGCTGCTGGAAGAACTGATTTTTGGAAATAAGGGTAAGGCTATAGAATTTGGGGAACAGGCTATCGCTATCGCCCGAAAACACCAGCTGCAGGAGGAGTTAGCTTACGCGCTGCACGACATTACCAGAGCTTATTTTGAAACTGGACAGGTTGAGGATGCATGGGCTGCCCACGAGGAGTCAAATAAATTATGGCGTGAATTGAACAACCTTCCGCTGCTGGCGGACAATCTGGGCGCGGTTGCCCAGGCTTTATTCCATATGGGTGATTTTGAACAGGCATTGGCAAAAGCGACTGAGGGGATTGCAGTCAGCCGTAAAATCGGGAACCAGTGGGGCCAGGCTTACAATTTAGCAATGAGGGGATTGGCCCACATGGAATTAGGGCAGCCGAGCGCCGCTATCCGCGATTTACGTGAAGGGTTGCCGCTCGCTCACCAGGCTAATTTTAAAGCGGGTGAATTAATAGCCACCGGGGTAATATCCTGGATGTATGGGACGCTTGGCGATGTTGACCACGCCCGCGCATGGGATGTTGATTTTCGGAATCGGCTCGAAGGACTTGACCGTTTCGCCGAATATGGCGTTTTGTGGGAGGGATTGCTATTGGATTTTGGGGGAGACAGCCGTAAGGCATTCGAACTGCTGGATGAGAGCATACGGGGCTGTTGTTTGAATGTGCTTGATGATTATATGGGACCACTGTTGGCGCACATTCTCAGTACGATTACCATCCACAGCGGGGAGTATCAGACCGCCTTGAAACTCAGCGAAGAAGCGATAGGCAGCATGCAGGATTTACATTTGCGTGCGTTCCTGCCAGATTTACAGATGGTAAAAGGCGTAGCGCTTGTTGAACTCGGCGACATTCAAGCCGGACTTGAGTCTCTGTATAATGCTTATCATGAAGCAGTTTCAACTGGTGCCCGCAGAAGCGTTCTGTTTGTCTTGGCTGAGCTGATCGAAGCGGAAATGCGGAATAAAAATCAAGCCAAAGCCGATGAGCTGCGCCGGGAAGGTAAGGAAATCGTAGAATATATATCGAGCGAAATCGATGATCCTGAATTGCAGATTATATTTCTAAAATCAACTCCAGTACAAGTGATCATGGGAGAAGGTTGATAATAAGACAAATAAGCAGTATGGTGGTTTGGAGATTGAAAACAGAGGAGAGAAATGGCAAAACCAGTTATTTTGACACTAGATGACGAAGCCGGCGTGCTGGATGCGGTGGAACGCGATCTGCGCCGTCATTACCGCGGGGATTACCGTATCATAAAAGCGAATAACGGATTGGAAGCGCTGAACACTGCCCAGGAATTAAGAAAACGCGAGCAGCAAATCGCCCTGTACCTTGTCGACCAGCGCATGCCGGAGATGACCGGCACTGAGTTTTTGGTGGAAGCGCGCAAAGTGTACCCCCAGGCTCGCAAAGTGCTGCTGACAGCTTACGCGGATACAGAGGCAGCCATTTCGAGCATCAATGAAGTAGAGCTGGTTTATTACCTGATGAAACCCTGGGACCCGCCCGAGCAGAACCTGTACCCGATCCTGGATGATCTGCTGGAAGATTGGCACGCCACAGTCGAACTGCCTTATGACGGCATACGGGTAGCAGGCACATTGTGGTCGGCCAAGAGTCACGACGTAAAGGATTTCCTTTCCCGCAATCTGATCCCCTACCAGTGGTTGGATATTGAGGCGGATGAAAGCGCAAAGGAACTTGTGGATTCAGTAACCGGGGGTCATGGACGGCTGCCGGTGGTGTTCTTCCCGGATGGCAGCACGCTGGTTGAGCCGGATGCGCGCGGGTTGGCTGAAAAAGTTGGGCTGCAGACAAAAGCGGCGCAAGAATACTACGATCTGATCATCATCGGCGCTGGACCTGCCGGACTGGGCGCAGGAGTTTACGGCGCATCCGAAGGATTGCGCACAGTAATGATCGAAAAATCGGCGACTGGAGGTCAGGCAGGCACTAGTTCACGCATTGAAAATTACCTGGGATTCCCCAAAGGTCTCAGCGGTTCAGATTTAGCGCGGCGTGCAACTGCCCAGGCGAAACGCTTGGGAGCCGAGATCCTGCTCACCCAGGAAGTGACTGGCGTGCGTATTGAGGATAAGTACCGGATCGTCACACTGGCGGACGGGACCGAATTGAGCTGTAAGGCGATGGTCATCGCCAGCGGTGTGTCGGTGCGGAAACTGGAAGTACCGGGCGCGGCTAAACTGGCCGGCGCGGGCATTTATTACGGCGCTGCGCTGACTGAAGCAGCCTACTACCGGGGAGAGAATGTGCATGTTGTAGGCGGCGCCAATTCAGCCGGGCAGGGAGCCATGTTCTTTTCGCGTTTTGCCAGTAAAGTGACCATGCTGGTGCGCGGTTCTTCGCTGGAAGCAGGCATGTCGCAGTACCTGGTAGATCAGATCAATTCCACTGCGAATATTGAGGTTTTGACGGATATGGAAGTGACTGCGGTACATGGCGAGCGCAGCCTCGAATCAATCGATATCAGGGATAGAAATACCGGAGAAGTGCGCACGGTTCGAACTCCAGCCATGTTTATCTTCATCGGGGCGGCTGCGCATACCGGGTTTGTTGATGGTGTGGTTGAACGAAACCGGACTGGTTTTATCGTCACCGGACCGAACTTGTTCCACGGAGAGGATAAACTCAATAAGTGGCCGTTGAAAAGAGACCCGTACTTACTAGAGACCTGCGTGCCTGGAATTTTTGCAGCCGGTGATGTACGGCAAGGCGCGGTCAGACGTGTGGCTTCAGCGGTGGGCGAAGGTGCCATCGCAGTCAGCTTCGTTCACCAATATTTGAAATCCGTTTAATGTTTAACTTTTTACGAAAGATCCCATTGTTTTCTGAGATGCCCGAGGATGATTTATGGCAGCTGTGTGGTCTGATCGAAATCATAAACTTGTCCGCCGGGGAAGTGCTGTTTGAAGAAGAAAGTCCCGCTGACAGGGCGTATGTAATCAAGGAAGGTGAGCTGGAGATCATAAAATCCGGCGCGGATGGTGAGATGCTGCTGGCTGTTCGCAGCACGGGTGAGGTGATCGGTGAGATGGCGCTTTTAGAGGAGAACCCGCGCATGGCGAGCGTGCGGGCGCGCACGGACAGCACGCTCTTCACGATTACAAAAGAGCAGTTGGACGACCTGATCGCTACCAGTCCTTCGGCGGCACAGGCACTGTTCAAAACCATCCTGGCGCGCTGGCGCAGCACCCAGGGTAAACTGCGCCAGAGCGAAAAGATGGCTCAGCTGGGCACTATGACCGCCGGCGTGGCGCACGAGCTCAACAACCCCGCCGCGGCTGTTAAAAGGGCTGCGAACCAATTGGATGAGGCGCTAGAGCGTTTCGTCCAGGCGGAAATGGAGCTGAAGGACAAACAGTTTTCTGCGGAGCAAGAAACCATTATTTCGGAGGCGTATAGGATGGCGAAAGACAGCGCCGCCAACCCACCTCAAATCGATTCGCTGGCGCGCAGTGATTTGCAGGAAGAGATTGAGGATTGGTTATACAAGACAGGGATCGATGAGCCCTGGGAACTGGCTCCAGTACTGGTAGACATGTCATTGACAGTATCCGATCTTCAAAAAATGGATAGTGCTTTTGAAGATGGGCAGTTTTCATTTATTCTGGGTTGGATGTGCGCGGTGTATTCGGTCAACAGCCTGGTGCGCAGTGTCGGGTTAGGGGCCGGGCGCATTTCCGAGATTGTCAAAGCGCTCAAATCATACGCATACCTGGATCAAGCGCCGGTACAGAACGTGGATATCCACCAAGGGCTGGATGATACGCTTGTGATCCTGGCAAGCAAGCTAAAATCCGGGGTTACGGTAAACAAGGAGTACGCGCCTGACCTGCCGCTTATCCAGGCTTACGGCAGTGAGTTAAACCAGGTATGGACCAACCTGATCGATAACGCCATTGACGCAATGGAAGGAGACGGAGAGTTGAAATTGCGTACTTACCGGGATGCTGATTGGGTAGTGGTTGAGGTTGAGGACAGTGGGGATGGGATTCCGGAGGATATCCAATCCAAAATTTTCGATCCATTTTTCACGACTAAACCGCCCGGGGTTGGGACTGGTTTAGGGCTGGATATCAGCTATAACATTGTGGTTCAGAAACACCGCGGGAACCTGCAGTTCACCTCAGCGCCGGGTAAGACGACCTTTATAGTGCGGCTGCCGGTTAATTTTGAGAAAAAGAGCGGGGTAAACAGGTAGAAGTTACCAAAGCTGCATAACCTGCCGCAGGATGCAGAATTCCCCGATGTGGTAGGCGTTGTGGTCTGCGACCACCAGCACCTCGCGGAAAATATTGTAATCGGGGGCGTGCGCCAGGTGTGCGTACAGGTCAACTTCAGGGTCTTCGACCAGATCTTCAAACCTTAGCGTGTCTGCGTGGATTTTTTCCAGTGTCTCCTTCCATTCTGCTTCTCCAGCTAGTGCATCCTCAGACGGCCAGTAACCCTCAGGCCATTTGGGCGAAATGTAGTCCGGGTTGTGGATGAACGCCAGTATATCTTCCTGCGCGATGCGGATGTGTTCCAGCAGGTGCCAGAAGCTGTACGTCAGGTTGGGCGGTTTGCTGTTGTATTGTTCGGCAGGGAAATCGGCTACAGCCTGCTCGAACGGCATGTGGGCACCGCCGCCGCGCAGTAAGAACAGCAGTTGTTCTCTAACAGTTAAATCGTTCATTTGATTCTCCATTGTTTTACTATTGCCCTTCCTATAATAACGAGAGTTGAACAATAATCCAATAAATGCCAGCAGCCAGCAGGGCGGTTAACGGGAGGGTGATTAACCAGGCGATTGCCAGGTCACCTGCTACTCCCCAGCGCACCTTGCTCAGCCGCTCCGCGGAACCTACCCCCATAATTGATGAACTGACCACTTGGGTTGTGCTAACCGGGCCTCCAATAAACGAAGCGCCCAGGATGACGGTTGTGGAAGCGACCTGGGAATTGAACGCGTCCATGGGTTTGATTTTATAGAACCTGGCTCCCAGGGTCTTAATCAGTCGCCAGCCTCCCATAGCGGTCCCGAGGGCGATTGCTGTAGCGCTGATTGTGACTACCCACAGCGGTACATAAAATGTTTCAATTATCCCGCTGGTCACAAGGCCCAGCGTGATAATCCCCATGGTCTTCTGGGCGTCATTGGTGCCATGGCTGAATGCCAGCGTTATCGCGGTTATCAGCTGCGATCGTTTGAAGAACCAGTTGATGCGCGGGGTTGCGCCGCGGGATAAAAACAACACCAGTTTTGTAAAGAAAAACCCGAGTAAGAATCCAATAATTGGGGATAAAATAAGGGCCAGCAGTACGGTGATCAAGCCTTCATTGTATATTGCACCTGTACCGCCAGCGATCAGCACTGCCCCGACTAATCCGCCAATCAATGCATGCGAAGAACTGCTGGGCAGTCCGAAATACCAGGTTGCCAGGTTCCAGGTGATAGCGCTCAATAGAGCCGCGATGATGACCGCATCGTTGATCTCGCTGGCATCCACAATATCAGCGCCGATAGTAGTCGCGACAGCCACGCCGAACATGAATGGCGCTACGAAATGGGCGATGGCGGTTACCCCCAAAGCCACGCGCGGGTGGAAAGCGCGTGAGGTGATCATGGTTGCAACGATATTGCTTGAATCGTGAACGCCGTTGATGAAGTCGAAAACAACAGCCAAGAAGATCAGCAGGATAAGGGCAAAGTCCATGAATCTTAACGCTACCGGTTAGGTCATCTTTACAACGATGTTAGATATGATATTGCCGGCTTCATCACCCCGGTCGGCAGCGTTGCTTAAGTGGCGGTATACCTCGCGTTTCTTGAGCATTTTTACGATGTGTTTCACGTCCTCCGGACCTTTAAAAAGCTCCGCCAGGGCTTCCCTGTATACCGTTTCAACCCTGTTTTCGAGAGCCTTCGCTCTCTGGGCGTGGTCGATAGCCACATTTGGGTTCTTTTGCAGCCGCTGGGTAGCCAGGTGTATTTCATAAGCTGCATCCCTCAGGAGTGAGGCGATGCGCACCATATGTTCGGTTGGATCAACTTTCAGGATTTCCATCTCGTCCACCGTTGAAAATGCGTAATCCAGCATATCATCGATCGCCCTGGAAAGGGAGAAGATGTCCTCTCGGTCGATGGGGGTTACAAAGGTGCGGTTCAGCTCATCGATCAGGATGCGCCTTATTTCATCAGCCTCTTTTTCAGTTTCTGTCAGCAGCGTGGCGGCTTCATGGCTCTCGGTGCTCATAAATTCTTTTAGTAATTCATGACCTTTTAAAGTCAGTGAAGCCTGTTCGACGATCAATGAAAGAAATTTATTTGGTCGCGGTTTGAAAATGTCACGCAGGGATGGACCGCGTGCGGCTCTTGTGAAGGTTTGCGGCTTGTCGTTCTGGAGATCGCCAGTTTTTTTATCTTTTGTTTGGTTTTTTGCCATATGTTTCAGTATCGTTGAAGAATGTACCAGCAGACGGTATTTTATGTTTTTATCCCCGGGGATATGATGTGTTTGAAAAAAATCTTTGAATTTCAGCGCTGCCCCCAGGGGCTATATCATACCAGAAAGCATTTATACTTCAAGTTTTCGAAATATTCACGAAGAAATAATGAAGAATAACAGGGTATTAGGTTTTTTCAGGTGATATCCTTGACATGCACAGGCTAGATGGTACACTTTGGCGCATGAGTGTTTCAAGCATCACGTCAGCACAGTTTTTATGCCCAGTCCCGTCCAGCCCTATTTGGGCTTTCGGTCGTTATGGGTGAGACCAGTTGGATTGATTTATTTCGTTAGACAAACCCTCTTGACCGAAAGCCGGCCGGAGGGTAAATTTTTTAAGTGGAAAATAATAAGAACAATTATAGGATTACACCTGATGCAGATATTTCAACACAAGTATGATGGAGGAAGAATATGAGAATGAGCAAACTATTTAGCCAGACCATGAGGGACAACCCCTCCGAAGCTGAAATTCCCAGCCACCAACTGCTGCTGCGTGCAGGTTTTATCCGCCAGTTAGCCGCAGGCGTCTTCAGCTACCTGCCGCTGGGCCGCCGGTCGCTGACCAAAATCGAGAATATTATCCGGCAGGAGATGGATGCAATTGACGGGCAGGAAATCACAATGCCGGTCGTGCATCCGGCGGAGATCTGGCAGGAAACAGGGCGTTGGTATGAGATCGACGCTGAGATGGGCCGCCTCAAGGACCGTACCGGGCGGGATATGGTGCTGGCTATGACCCACGAAGAGGTGGTCGCCGATCTGGTGCGCAAAGAAGTGCATTCTTACCGCCAGCTTCCCATGATGATCTATCACATTCAGACCAAATGGCGCGATGATCCGCGCCCGCGGGCAGGATTGATCCGGGTGCGCGAATTTACCATGAAGGATAGTTATACCCTGGACGCCGATATGGAGGGTCTTGACGCGCAGTACCGTGCTCATTACCAGGCTTATTTCAACATATTCCACCGCTGCGGGCTGCCAGTTATCGCGGTCTCCTCAGATGTCGGCATGATGGGGGGCAGCATGGCGCACGAGTATATGTACTTGACGCCGGTTGGGGAAGACACGATTATGACTTGCGATTCGTGCGGGTATGCCTCTAACCGGCAGATCGCAGTTTTCCGGAAACCGCCACCCCCTCAGGAGGAATTATTGCCGGTGGAGAAAGTGGCTACGCCGGATGCTAAGACGATTGAAGACCTGGCCGCTTTCCTGGAAATCCCCCAATCGAAGACAGCCAAAGCGGTTTTCTTTACGGCGACATTTACAGAGGGAGATGAATCCAGGGAACAGTTCGTGTTTGCCGTCGTGAGGGGTGACATGGAACTGAACGAGACCAAGCTGATGAACGCCATCAAGGCGGTAGAACTGCGGCCGGCGACAGAAGACGAGATTATCGCGGCTGGCGCGGTGCCTGGCTATGCCTCACCGGTGGGTTTAAAGGATGCGCTGGTAGTGGTTGACGAAATTATCCCGCTTTCTCCAAACCTGGTCGCTGGAGCGAATGAGGATGGATACCACCTGCTCAATGTGAATTACGAGCGGGATTATAAAGCCGATATCGTAACCGATATCGCGGCGGCGCGTGAGGGGGATGCTTGCTCGAAGTGCGCCGGAATCCTGAAAGCTGCGCGTGGGGTTGAAGTTGGCAACATCTTCAAACTGGGTTCGCGCTACAGCGAGGCAATGGGAGCATATTACCTGGACGCGGATGGGGAATCAAAGCCGGTCATTATGGGGTCCTACGGCATCGGAAGCGGCCGCTTGCTGGCTTGTGTGGCTGAGCAGTACCACGACGAGTTTGGATTAATCTGGCCGGTTTCTGTGGCTCCCTACCAGGTTCATATGGTGGTATTGTCTGGAAAAGATTCGTCGGAAAATATCGAAGCAGCTGATAAACTGTACGCTGATCTGCAGGCTGCCGGGATTGAGGTGCTGTATGATGACCGCCAGGAGAGTCCGGGAGTGAAGTTCAACGATGCGGACCTGATCGGTTTGCCCATTCGTCTAACGGTCAGCAGCCGTGCGCTTCAGGCGGGCGGAGTCGAATTCAAGCGCCGCGATCTTTCGGAGAAGGAGATTGTACCGCTGGATGAGGCTGCGGATAAGATTAAGGATGAGATCAGCGAACTGCAGAAAGTGCTGGACGGGATGTTAAAGGAGATGCCGTTTGATGAGAATGCTTCAATAATTGGGTAAAACTGAAGTCCGCAAAAGGCTGCTTGATCCGAGAATTTCTTTGGCGAGAACTCGCCTGGTTTAATTATCATTCCGAACCGTTCTTTGGTGAGGATGATCTTATGGTGTCAAATAATCGTTTTCACGGCTGCGTAACTATCGAACAGGCGTTTATACGATCACTTGATAGCATCCTTCCCGTTTTATTCACGTAATTTTTGTATCTCGAAATGCGTCTAATATTCAATGAACTTGATAAAAGTTCTCCGGTTTTATTCAAATACTGAATATTGGAGATAATTCCATGAATATAGAGACGAGATCGATCCTCAAAGTATTATCAATATCCATGCTGGTGCTGACGGCATGCACCAGCGTGATCCAGGCCGTTCCAGTCGGGGAAGAAGCCTCAGAAAGCGCTCAAGAGGGCGTTGCAGCGACAAATGAATTTTTGCCCGAAGAGACTGCCCAAGAAGAAGAAACAGGCATCCAATCCCCTCAAGCGCCGCCAACAGAAACGCAGGATTCAGAACCAACCGGACAAAGCGCGCATGTCGAATTGCTGGATACAAACGAAGAGCCACCTGCGGGTGCCGGCAACCAGTTCAGTACAGACTTCAGCATACACTCCATCCCTTATTCCGAGGTGCTTTCCGGAGGTCCCCCAAAAGATGGCATCCCGGCTGTCGATAACCCCCAATACGTGAACATTGATGAAGCGGACGAGTGGATAGAAGCGCTCGAACCGGTGATTGTTCTGCAGGCAGGCGCTCAGGCGCGCGCCTACCCGATTCAAATATTGATGTGGCACGAGATCGTCAATGATGTCCTGGGAGGTGAACCGGTAGTAGTGACATTTTGTCCTTTGTGCAACACTGGCATTGCTTTCGAACGGACTTTTAATGGTCAGGTATTAGATTTCGGTACCACCGGCCGGCTGCGTTTCAGCAACTTGATCATGTACGACCGCCAGACTGAGACCTGGTGGCAGCAGGCTTCTGGAGAAGCAATCGCCGGAGAATTAACTGGCAAGCAGCTCACATTCCTGCCGGCGGCACTCATTTCATGGGAAGAATTCAAGAACAGCTACCCGGAGGGTGATGTGCTCTCGAGAGAGACCGGATTCCAACGGGCGTACGGACAGAACCCATACGCCGGGTACGACAATATCAACACTCCTCCTTTCCTGTACCGCGGTCCGGCAACTCCGGATGAACTGCCGGCTGTAGCACGCGTACTGACGGTTGATTTAAGGGAAGAAGCGGTCGCTTACCCCTACACAACTCTGGAAGATGTGCATGCCGCCAATGATACCGTCGCCGGGAAGGATATTGTGGTGATCTGGGAGGAAGGGACTGCATCCGCTTTAGACAGCGGGAGGCTGGCTGAAGGGAGGGATGTAGGGACCGCGGCTGCTTATTCAAGAGTGGTAGATGGAGAAAGGTTGACTTTCAGTTATGATGGCGAAAGTATTATCGACGACCAGACCGGTAGCCAGTGGAATATATTAGGCCAGGCGATAAAAGGTGAACTGGCTGGCATCCAATTAGAACCGGTTGTTTCGGTCAACCATTTCTGGTTCTCATGGGCGGCCTTCAAACCGGAGACCCGCATTTACCAGCCTTAATGATTTTTTGGGAAGAATAAAAACTCTACAGGTGATCGAAATTATCCGTAGAGTTTTTTGCCATAATTCAATGGCTGCAGTTTTTTGTTGGCAATTTTTCTGGTAACTGCCGTTTGGGGTTGCTTAGTTAATGATCCCCTTTTCTTTCAAGAGCGGCCGCGGGTCCACCAGGTTCTTATTTAATACGGCTTCTTTTTCCGGCAATCCGAGCGCCAGCGCCATCAACTGGGTGAAAAACAGGATCGGCATGGGTTCATCCAATTCCATCTGGAATTGGCGCGCATCCAGGTTCATGTGGCAAAGCGGGCAGGCGACTGCGATGACATCCGCGCCAGCTTTGCGGGCTTCGCGCACCAGGTCACCGCTCAGTTTGATCACGATATCCGGTCTGGTCAGGGAGTGCGCCGCTCCACAGCAGCAGGTTTTATAGGACCAGTCCACGACTTCAGCGCCGAGGGCGGAGATCAATTCATCCATGTCGGTCGGATTTTCCGGATTTTTTGCCTGGGTCACCTGGGGCGGGCGTGTGAGCAGGCAGCCGTAGTAGCACACCACCTTGAGACCACCCAATGATTTTTCCACTCTCGCGGCAATCTCTTCATCCCCGACATGTTTGTTAATGGTTCCCACCAGCGTGTTCACTTCAACAGAGTCTTGGAAGTGGAATCCCAGTTGTTCGTCCACCTGCTGCCAGTGTGTTTCATCATGGTGGATCTCATATTGGGCGGCTTTATGGCGGTTGAAACAGGCTGCGCACGGCATGGTCACTTCGCTGAACCCGCTTTGTTCGATCAAGGCCAAGTTTTCTACCGGAAGCTGCAATGCTGCTTGTGGGTCGGAGCGGTGGGCGGCGCTGCTGCCGCAGCACATCCAGCCATGCGGCTCAACCAGATTGAGGTCAAGGGCTTTACACACCGCTTTGGCTGAATCATTGAATTCTGTGGCGGTGGTGTCCAGCGAGCAGCCCGGATAATAGGCGACCGCTTTGGATGCGCCGGCGACGGGCTTTACTTTTTTCGGCGGGCGGCCAATACTGGGGATGAACCCCACTTTCAGCTTCTTCAGCATGCGGGTATAAAGACCGACATCCTCCAGCATGGCGCGCGGGTTGTGCAGACCGATCTCAGCCATTAACCCCGGTTCGTATGATCTGCCCCACAAACGCACCTCGCGCATAAAGGCGTCATTGAACACTTTCACCTCGCTGACGGGAGGTTTTATTCCATTCTTCACAGCTTCACGCGTCAAAAAATCCATAATGCCGGCGATATCCAGGTCCTGCGGACAGCGGGTTGTGCAGGTCTGGCAGGAAGCACACAGCCAGGGGGTTTGTGATTCAAGAGCGATATCCTTTTGACCAAGCTGGAGGGCGCGCATGATCTGGTTCGGCTGCCAATCAAAAAATTCCACCACTGGGCAACCGCTGGAACACTTGACGCACTGGTAGCATAAATAGACGTTTTGTCCCAGTTCATCCTGAATGCGCTGTGCCAACTCGGAATTAATGGTAGTGGTCCTTGGGCCTTGTTTCAACTCTTCATTCATATACCGTCTCCTATCGACGAGGCTGTACTGTGTAAGTTCGTATTACCTGTAAAAAATTCAGTCATTGAGACTCTCCGATGGCGCTCCCGCGAAGAACGCGGCACTAAAGTCAGCGTGAAAATAAATCTCTTTTGATAATGAATTAATCGACCTGGGGGCGCGGGTATAAGCCGGCGCCTTGGACGATGGGTTTGACCGCTTCTTCCCATTCAATCGCCATGATATGTACCCCGGACACACCCTCAATCTGTTTTAGGTCTTTGATGAGATCGATGCAGATTTGAATGCCCTGCTCTCTCCAGGCAGCAGAGCGGGCTTTTTTATCCTCTTTGGTCAAGTCTTCCTTCTTTACGCCCTTCCAGGGCGCGCCGGCTTCATTCATGCGTGCGATGATTTCATCCGGGACGAGGATACCGGGAACGCTGTTCTTCATGTAGCGCGCCATGCCGGGACTTTTCAGCGGACCCACGCCAGCCAGGATGTAGGTCTTATCGTGCAGTTCTAATTCGCGCACTTTTTCCATGTAGCGGCTGAAAGCTTCCACATCATAGACGAGCTGTGTCTGAATAAAATTAGCACCCGCGTTAACTTTTTTCGCCAGTCGGTAAGGCCGGAAATCGATCGGGTCAGCGAAAGGCGCTGCGGCTGCGCCGATAAAGAAGCGCGGTTCGATGCCCTTAAATGCTTCCCCGCATTCGAATATGCCCTCATCACGCATATCCGTGACCAGTTTAAGCATCTGAATGGAATCCAGGTCAAAAACGTTCTTCGAGTTGGGGTGATTGCCGAAGGTCTGGTGATCGCCTGTCAGGCATAGCAGGTTGCGCATGCCCAATGCGTGCGCGCCCAACAGGTCGCTCTGTATAGCCAGACGGTTACGATCGCGGCAGGTCATCTGGATGACCGGTTCAAGCCCTTCCTGGACAACAATAGTGCCGGCGCCAATGCTGGACATGCGTACGATGGCGGTCTGGTTATCGGTAATGTTGACCGCGTCGCAGTAACCTTTCAGTAGCGCCGCTTTTTCACGAATCACTGCGCCATCCGCGCTCTGGGGAGGTCCAAGCTCGCCGGTTACGGCGAAGTGGCCGGCAAGCAGCATTTTTTCCAGGTTTGATCCAGACAGATATTTGTTGTTGCGCTCAGTATCTTCCGCAATTATTTGGGCATCCATGACCTATTCCTCCTCTTCCAATAAGCGCAAATCCTCACGCACGATTTTTCGCGGTCCACCGTCGCGCGAAGTGCTCCAGTTTTTAGGGGGCTGCAAGTCGAGCAGTACATGTAATTTATTCTTGCTCTCCAGGCGATCGTAAATTAACTGCCAGGCACAAGGGACCTCGGGGTCGATCTCGCAGTGTCCGGCTTCCGAACCTCCGCAAGGTCCATTGAGGAGCGATTTGGAACAGCGGGCGATCGGACAAATGCCTCCGGTCAAACCTAATATGCAGTCGCCGCAAGCCGCGCAGCGCTCCTCCCAGACACCCTGTTCGATGGGTATTCCTAAAAAGGATGTATTTAGCCCGGGTACCACCCAACTGTCCGGGAAATGCTCGGCGATTGCCTGGACACCAATGCCGCAGCCCAACGAGAGCACCACATCAACCTCTGCCACCTGTTCGGCAATCTGATCCAGGTATTCCCACTCGCACTGGCGTTGGACGGTCACATCGGTTATTTGTTTATTATTCCCGTCCAGCTTGGTCGCCATGCGCAGTGATGCAGCGGAAATTGCGGCTTCACGTGCACCGCCCGCGAAACACACCGTTACACAGGTGCCGCAGCCGATGACCAACACTTTCTCCGAATCAGCGATCAGCGTTTTAAGTTCTTCCAAAGATTTTTGTTCAGCGATGATCATGTGATCACCTCCATCATTTATTTTCTCGGTTATATACTCAAATATTGATAAAAGAATAATTACCTTTTCAAACACCTCGCGGGGTTTGGATGCCCAGCGGGTTGGGACCCAATTCTTCTACTGTTTTTGTAATCAATTTCGCAGCCTCTACAAAACCGCCAGCCATTGCAGATGAAATATTAAACATTCGAATCCTTTCCGGTTCCAGTCCGATCTGCTCGAGTGTGTCGATGATATAAGCGACCCTGCGTTTGGCGTTGATATTACCATCCAGGTAATGACAATCGCCTTCCAGTCAACCCGCGACCATTACGCCGTCGGCGCCATCCTCAAATGCCCTCAGTACGTACAGCACATCCAGCTTGCCGGAACACGGCAGTTCGATTACCTTTATTGAAGTCGGGTAATCGAGCCGCATCGAACCTGCCAGGTCTGCTGCGGCGTATGCGCAGTAATGACAGCAGAATGCAACAATTTCAGGATTAAAAATTTTAGCGTTCACTGCTTTAACTCGACTTGTTCAATGGGGATAATGTCTTTTTCAGTCTCCTGTACTTCAAACAGGGCATCGATCTTGACCATGGTCTGGTCGTCTGTGGAGTGCATCAACTGAATTGCCCTGGCAGGACATTCAGAAACGCACGTGCCGCATCCATGACAAACCGCCGGTTGGATATAAGCCGCACCGATGATATTTCCGACGCCGCTAAAATCTGCGCTCACCTGCGGGACTTCGTATGGGCATATGCGTACGCAAGTCAGGCAGCCGACGCATAACAGCGGGTCGACCACAGCTACCTGGGCGTTGGTCAGCATGGTCTTTTTAGAGAGGATGCTGGCTGCGCGCGAAGCGGCTGCTTTTGCCTGGGCTATGCTTTCATCCAGGAATTTTGGATAGTGCGCTAATCCAGCCATAAATATGCCGTCTGCGGCAAAGTCCACCGGGCGCAGTTTTACGTGAGCTTCCAGGAAGAATCCGTCCATGTCGATCGACAATTTTAGGCGTTTGGCGATCTCGCGCATGCCGGGCGGTGATACGACCGGTGTGCTCAATACGATCATTTCAGGCTCCAGCAAGAATTCCCGATCTAAAATTGGATCTTTAACCGATACATTTAATTTGGACTCTGGTCCGCCAACCGAGACCAAAGGTTTATCGTCAAAATCAAAATGGATGAACCTGACGCCTTCCGCCCTGGCCCGGGTATACAGCCTCTCTTTAAACCCAAATGTGCGCATATCCCTGTACAGGATGGTTATATCCGCTTCAGGAGATATTTCCTTGAGCTTGAGGGCGTTCTTCAGAGCGGTCGAACAGCATATGCGGCTGCAGTAATGTTCGGCGGGCCCAACACATTGGATCATCACCACCGAAGCGGGGGATTCGCCAATCATAATTCCAGGTTCCGGATCACCGGATAAAAATCTTTCAAATTCAAGCTGGGTGAGGATGCGCGGGTCATCGCCGCAGCCGTATTCCGTACCTTTATACTCCACGCCGCCTGTGGCAACGATAATCGCGCCGTGTTCGACTTTGCTGAAAGCGCCGTCTTCCAGCAGAGTCGAAGAAAAATTACCTTTAAAGCCTCCCGTTTCAAGCAGTTCGCTGTTGGTATGTACCTGGATTAATGGATGTTCTTCGATCTTTAGAACCATCTCCGCCAGGTATTCCTGGGGGTTTAAAGTATCTCCATCTGTGGGAATAAAGTAGCGCAGGAAGCGCAGGTTGCCGCCCAGCGCCGGTTCACGTTCAACCAGGTGTACGGGGAAACCCTGTTCTGCCAGACACAGCGCAGCGGTCATACCGGCCGCGCCGCCTCCGATGATCAGGGCGGTATGGTTGACGGGGACTTCTCTCACCTTCAGCGATTGGAGTTTTACCGAGCGCGCAACCGCCATGCGGACCAGTGATTTCGATTTTTCGGTAGCTGCGCTTTTATCGTCGGAGTGCACCCAGGAACACTGGTTGCGGATGTTTGCCATTTCAAACAGGTGCGGATTCAATCCTGCATGCCGCAACGCGTCCTGGAAGAGCGGTTCGTGGGTGAGCGGGGTGCAGGATGCCACGACAACCCGGTTGAGTTCTAAATCTTCAATTTGTTCAATAATGTGGGCGATGGCATCCTGCGAACATGTGTACAGGTTATCTTCAGCGTGTACAACGTGGGGCAGCGTACGGGCGTATTCAGCCACGCCGGGCACATCAATATACCCGCCGATATTGCTGCCGCAGTGGCAAACAAAAACACCCACGCGCGCCGGCTCGTTCATCACGTCGCGTTCAGGAGGGTATTCCTCGACCCGCGCCAGTGTGTAGCGGGCAGGCGCCAGCAGTTGGGCGGCGCTGGCTGCCGCTCCGCTGGCTTCGATGACTGTCTCAGGGATATCTTTTGGTTCTCGGAAAGGCCCCGCCACATAGATGCCGTCCCGGCTGGACTGCAGCGGCTGAAATAAAGTGGTGTGGCAGAAACCGTAGGGATCGAGCTGAATCCCCAGCCTGCGGCCCAGGTCTTTAACCGATTCGGATATTTCCATTCCGACCGAGAGTACGACCAGGTCGAACTCCTGCTCGACAATATCTTTCATTCCCTCGTAGGGCGCGCTGTAGCGTACCAAAATGTTCCGGGAGTCAGGGTCTTCTTTCAGGTCGCTCAGTCGGCAGCGGGTGTATTGTACGCCGTATTTACTTTCTGCCCGCCGGTAGTACTCCTCGTAGCCCTTGCTGTATGCGCGTGTATCCATAAAGAATACCTGGCAGGTTACCGCGCCGTTTTCGGAGCCGTTATGGCCTTCAGTTCGGGCGTGTTCGATGGTCATTATGGCTTCTTTTGCAGCGTACATGCAGCAGATGGAGGAGCAGTAGTCATGCTCTTGATCGCGGCTGCCAACGCACTGCAGGAAAGCGATCCGTTTGGGGCTGGCGCCGTCGCTTGGACGCTTTATATGGCCACCGGTCGGCCCGCTTGCGGAAAGCATACGTTCGTACTGCAGGGAAGTTACCACATTTTGATAGCGCCCCAGTCCGTATTCCTGGGATAAATGGGCGTTGTAAATCTGGTAACCAGGCGCTAAAATAATGGCGCCGATATCAATCGTCTCGGTCGTTTCCAACTCGTCGTGCATGATGGCGTCCCGACCGCAGGCGAAAACACAACTCATACACTCTGAACAGACGCCGCAAGCCAGGCAGCGGGCGGCTTCCGCCTGCGCGCCAACCTCATCGTACCCACCCTCAACCTCCCGGAAATTGTCGATGCGTTTGTCAACCTCCAGTTCGGGCATTGGGACCCGCGGTTGGGGTTTAATTTCGCCCGATTTAATGCGCTGGTCGATTTCATGTTTTGTCATCTGCACAACGGGAAGGTCAGGTTTCGGGGCTGTTTCAAGAGCCTCCCCCTGCAGGTAGCGGATGATTGAATCCGCAGCAACATGCCCGCTGTCCACCGCTTCGATAACAAATGATGTGCCGGAAACGCTGTCACCGGCTGCGAAGACACCCGGACGGGTGGCTGCCAGCGTATTTGGATTGATGGCGATGGTCTGCTGGTTTGTGATTCCCACCCCGGCATCCTCGGGGATAAAAGCCAAACCAGCGCGCTGACCCACGGAAAAAATGACCGTGTCGCAGGGGATTACATGTTTTGAATCAGGCGCCTTTTCCACCAATAAGCGCCCGCCTTCATCAAAAGTGAAGGATTCAACCATACTGCATTCTACGCCGCGTACTCTGCCATTCTCATCGCTGAGAATTTGTTCGAAAGACCGATCATTGTGGATGCGGATGCCTTCTTCCAGGGATTCATCTATTTCCCAGCTGTGAGCAGGCATGCCTTCCCGGCTTTCCAGGCAGGCCATCTGTACCTGGCAGCCCAGGCGCACAGCGCTGCGGGCGCAGTCAACAGCTACATTGCCGCCGCCTAAAACCAGCACGTCTTTCCCCAGCGTAGGCCCAGCGAGATCAACTTTCCCTGCTTGAACCGTTTCACTGAAATCCGCGTATTTGTCCAGGCGGACATCGCGCAGGAAATGGGTATTGACCAATACGCCGTCCAGGCTGGCTCCCGGGATCGGCAGGCGAATACCTTCGTGAGCGCCGACTGCGATCAGCACAGCTTTATATCCAGATTCGAACAATGCATCCAGGTCATCGATGCGGTGGTTCAAACGCAGGTCAACACCCAGGTCGATGATGTCCTGTACTTCGCGCTCGATAACCTCAGTTGGAAGCCTGTATTCGGGCACACCCAGGCGCAGCATACCGCCGGCTACCGGCATGGCTTCAAAAACAGTCACCCCGTACCCGGCTCTGATAATATCCTGGGCGGCGGTCAGCCCGCAAGGTCCAGCGCCGATAATGGCTACCTGTTGGTCGAACAGCCTGGGCGCGGCTTCCTGGGGCTCCCGCGGCGCCTCGTAAACCTTATCGGTTACAAAACGTTTTAATGCACGGATGTTGATTGGTTCGTCCACCAGACCTCGGTTGCAGGCTTCTTCACAGCGGTGATTGCAGATCCTGCCGCAGATGCCTGGGAAAGGATTGTCCATTTTAATCACACGCATGGCGTCATCCCAGCGTCCCTCTCGGATCAGGGCAATATAACCCTGGGCGCGTTGTCCTGCAGGACAGGCGTCCCGGCAGGGAGCGATGCCGCGTTTCTCTATCGCATATGCATTGGGGACAGCCTGC
>Ga0180438_10004149_pt1 | contig 21081 bp, 21 predicted proteins | sample SS_ome_12_FD_132455 | JGI IMG/M metagenome (GOLD analysis project Ga0180438, IMG submission 132455) | Hypersaline lake sediment archaeal communities from the Salton Sea, California, USA - SS_3_D_2 metaG | ecosystem: Environmental > Aquatic > Non-marine Saline and Alkaline > Hypersaline >... | reverse complement strand
TGTTGCATTATTGTCCATATAAATAATTCTTTCTGGCATTATTTCCTCCTCGCTTCGGCTTTTCGGGTTTATTTCCCTGTTCGCCCCTCCATTATTTACCTATCATGCAATAATTTCCCTGGAGAGCTAATTAATGAGCTTCATTGAAAGCTTTTATGTTAACCTGCAACAATATTTCTAGCCCATCATTAATAATACGCATTTTGCTATTTAATTCAACTCGGAAATTTTTTTTTCTATATCCAACAATTTTATATTGTGCCGTAGATATGAGTGAGTGCACAAACATATGTTATGAGATGAAAGGATATTGCTCGCGACGCAGTGCATAGGCTATAGTGTTTTGTGAAATAGTTATTATAAAAATACACCCACAAAAGAGGAAAACAATAATCTTACAATGATAATAAAAATGGTTTTAATTGTGGCTTTAATGAATTTGAAAACAACCTGACCTATGGAATATGCTAGGGAAACCATAAAGTCGACACGGGTATAAGTGAATCGTCGAATCCGGTCGAAATCTACGACTTGAACGATTCCACTCTTGTAGGCATTATAGCAGAAATTCTTTCGGAGAAACTTTCCACGATACAATAAAGGTGCCACGCCGGGAGTTTCTAAAAAAAAGAATTGCCTCTATCGACGAAGTGCAAGAAGTATTAGAAAGACCTTTAAGAGGCTTTCAATCCTAATGCGTATATTGAGGGCTGAGAGTTAGGAAAACAATGACAAAGACCTATAAAATGGATAGAGATTAGAGCTGTTCATGAAGTATTACAGAAAGTACACTACTCGAGAGATAAAAAAATTTCAGAGGATTGTTTACGATTATTATCAGAATTTCGGGCGTGACTTACCATGGCGCAGTACTGATAATCCTTACGAAATTCTTGTTTCTGAGATCATGCTCCAACAAACGCAGGCCTCACGGGTCGTTCACAAGTATGTGGAATTCATAAAAACATTTCCCGATATTGAATCCCTTGCAAAGGCCACATTGCGTGATGTTCTCACTGTGTGGCAAGGTCTGGGGTATAATCGCCGTGCCCTTTCGTTAAAGAGGCTCGCCGAGATAGTGAATGCTACATATAGTGGTTACGTTCCCTCACATGCATCTCTTCTTATGCAATTGCCAGGGATTGGAAATGCCACCGCCAATGCAGTCTGTGCGTTTGCCTTTAATCAACCTGTTGTATTTATTGAAACCAATGTACGCACGGTATTTATCTATCATTTTTTCAGCACCCAAGATACCGTAAAGGATAGTGAAATAAGACCACTTGTTAAGCGAACGCTTGATTATGATAACCCGAAGCATTGGTATAATGCGTTAATGGATTATGGGGTTGTGTTAAAAAAATATTGTTCCAATCCGGGGAGGAAAAGTGCTCATCACAATGAACAGTCTCCATTTGAAGGTTCGGCACGACAGGTAAGGGGTGCGATTTTAAGGGCATTGGTTGCAAAGCCAAGGCAAACGTTTCACGAATTAATCAAGGCTATTCGTTTTGATCCAGAAGTGGTCAAAGAAAACATTCAATCGCTGGAAAAGGAAGGGCTTGTTGTAAACAAAGGGAGATATATTTCCATTCCGTAAATGAGTTAGAATTCACAACCTGTTTTTAGAGGAAGGCATATGAGAAAACAAAGATTTTTCAAAATGTCGAAGCTTAAAAATTGAATGGCTTACAGATGATTTCTTTGACTTTCATGTCAAAGAAATTATGGGTATGTGCTGGTTTCAGTAGAAGTGCTGTATCTACTCCAGTTGCTGTTCCACCAATAGAGATAACATTCTCATCTGTTCTAATTAGCCCTGCATCTGCGGCCATTAAGGCCATCTCAATGGCAACTTTCGTCCCCTGTCCAAATGTGCGTAAGGTATGGGCAACAACCTCATCTATTTGATAGGTGCCAGTTTTGTTTCTAAATGCCCTTCCTACGCCACCAAATGCATGTTGGGCTGTTAAAACAATAGCACCCCTTTCCAGAAGGAGTTTTCTATCTTTTTCCGCGAGTTCTTGATAGTCTGGTTTTTTAAAACCTGTTACATGAGTTACAATTATGAGAGAAAAATTATTACCGAATAGATCAAGGGCCTTGAAGGCGGTTTTGCCGCTACAACTTGAGACCAACACCTTGTTTATTTTTACTATGTTGGCCCTTTCAAAAGCAGCTTCAAGAGTTGTCTCCGTGTTTTCTGGACCAGGATTTGGAAAATAGCGGCAGTTTACAACCTCAAAGGCAGTATCCTTTTTTAATCCTTTTGATTCTCTTTCCTTATCCATTTTATCTTCCTTTTCTAAAAGAGATTTAACGGCCTTCAGGCCTTTTTCCAGCAAAAGATGATTTATGTTCCTGAACCCTATTGGTAATGTTACGACATTGGCCTTTGGAAGGATTTCAAGGATCTTTTTTATAGCCAACTCGCTCCCTTTCCTATTTGTAAAGCAGATTGTTGTGTTTATATCGGAAAATAGCTGTAGTTGTTTGAATCCTGTCATGCTGGGTAGGGAAACACCTCCCATATCTGTGCTCAATAGGTCAAGTATGCTAAATGTAATAATTACATCTCTAAAATTTCTCTGAAGGTTGAAAAGCCCTGTTTCAAGGTCACTCTCTTCATGAAAGTATTCTTGCCCTTCTTTTAGTGTTCGACCATTTATTTCGAGGGACTCTGTTGCCAGATACTGGATACCTACAATCAAAAAACCGCGTACTAAAGGGAAGGCAAGCGCCTTTCTCTCTGGGGAGTAACCGACTATTTTCCTTGGGAGAAGTTCATTATAAATAATCGCTTTATCTATCTTTTTCTTATCATGTAAATAATTAATGGCCTTTTCTTCAACGTGTTTGTTTTGAAGCATTGTATAAAAAAGTTGATCAAAGCTTTTTTCAACTTTAATTTTATTTTTTTCCATTATATCTTTCCTCAATTATACTACAATATTAGTCACCAATTATTTTTACCAAAACCCTTTTACGTCTTCGACCATCAAATTCACCATAGAATATTTGCTCCCACGGCCCAAAGTCCATTTTACCGTTCGTTACTGCAATAACAACCTCTCTTCCCATAATCTGCCTTTTCATATGGGCATCTGCATTATCCTCACCAACATTATGCCTATATTGGGAGACAGGCTCGTGGGGAGCAAGTTTTTCCAGCCATTTATCATAGTCATGCTGTAGCCCAGGTTCATCGTCATTTATGAATACACTGGCTGTTATATGCATGGCGTTGCAGAGAATAAAACCCTCCGTAATTCTGCTTTTTTTAAGACACTCATTTACCTGGGGGGTGATGTTAACAAATGCTCTTCTCGTGGGCACCTCAAACCAGAGTTCTTTTCTATAGCTTTTCATAGATAGCTCCTGTGTAATGTCGCCGATATATGGCATTCTCTGTAATTTTAAATGAACTATTCCCCTTTTTTACATAAATGGTCTCTTAATTGCTTTGTCAAATGAAGATAATAATAAACACTTAAAGGGAAAAAATCTATGTTTAATTTTCCCTTGATTTCAGTGCAGAATGGTGATAAATGCCTATCGCGTGAGAAAAAAGAAATAGTGTTTTATCCAGATAAAGCAGTATACATAGTGCCTATGTATGAATAGAGATGTAATCAACATGCTAAGCAGAGATAGTAATAGTCATTTGATCAAAGGGATCTGCAGAAAAGATTATTGATAAAGGAGGGAAATCAAAAGATGTCAGCCGATTTTGATAAGGCAGTGGATGAAATGCAGGCGTCTATAGAAGAAGATGCCCAGAAGATATATTCAGAAAAAGTGATTGAAAAATGGATTTGCCCAACACGTATGGGAGAGATGGAAAAGCCTCATGGATATGGAAAGGTTAAAGGGCCATGCGGGGATACCATAAAGATTTTTCTTAGAATTTATAATGAAAGGATCACTGATGCCAGGTTTGTTGCTGATGGGTGTGCAACGACTATTGCTGCAGGTTCTATGGCCTGTGAACTTGTGATAGGAAAAAAAATTAAGGATGCATTTACAATAAACAAGGAAGTGATTTTAGAAAATTTAGGTGGTCTACCAGAAGAAAGTATTCATTGCGCTCTTTTAGCATCGAATACTCTAAAAGAGGCATTGACTGATTACCTTACATCCAAAGATGAACCCTGGAGGAGGTTTTACAAAAAACAGTAAGGAAATGGAAGGATATAGGATTCAATATAACAATTCTGTCTTTTCTGGACAAAGGTTAGAGCTTGATGGTAAATATTTTAATCATTGTAAGTTTAAGGATTGTATTATTGTTCTGGAGAAAGGTGAAACTACTGTTGCCGGTTGTAGTTTTGAAAACTGTAAATTACTCCTTAAAGGCAATGCCCATACTGTTGGAAAAATAATAAGTCTATTTACTGGAAAAAGCCCTTTAAAGGTGTTAGATTTGGATGAGCCATTGTTTGAGAGTGCTACGCCAAAAAAAATCTAAGCCCCTATTGTTTTTCTATATCGTAAGCAATTCTTATTATTATTATTATGATCTAACAAAGATAAATACTCTACGTTCCTGTAAGCCTTTTCTCTAGCACCTTCCAGTGTTGCATCGCCAGCAATTATATGCAGTACTCTTCCGCCGTCTGTGACAAGGCCTCTTTCTGAATCCTCCCTTACGCCTGAAAAGTAGATGGCAATTCCCTTCTCAACAGTATCCAATCCTGCTACCACATGGCCCTTCCCATAGCGGCCAGGATATCCTTTGTTCCACCCCTTACTTGCCTTTGAGCGGCCTTCCATGGCAACGATATCTACATAATGCTGGTTATTCCAGACAGGATGAATTTGATCCAAATTCTCTTCCCACACTGCCATCCCTATCTCGAAGAGATCTGTACTTAGTTTTCTTGAAAGCACTTCCCACTCAGGATCGCCATGCCGTACATTAATTTCAAAGACATCCAGTTGGTTGTAAGGATCAAGATTCAATCCGAAGTATAGAACACCTTTATAATTCCATCCCAAACCTAAATCACCCCTGTTGTAAATCGCATCCACTGTAGGGTTTACAATCTCTTTTATAATTCTGTTTACAAGCCATGGGGTCACAAGTTTATGGGGTGCATAACATCCAGTGCCACCTGTATTGAGATTTCCACCAAACTCAGCAATTAATTCCTCATCATTCTGATCAAAGGCCTGCTTGTAGTCCTGAACAAACATTCTTAAAGGAAGCGCATGTGTACCATCCAGGTAGACATAAAAGGAAATTTCAGTGCCATACTTTCTTTCTTCTATAACAACCGTATCACCTGATTTTCCAAATATCTTTTCTACCATTATTTTGTCAATTGCGCTCTCGGCTTGGATGACATTATCGCACCCTATGGCACCTTTTCCTGCTGCAAGGCCGTTTGCCTTTACAAAAACCTGATATCCAATATTCCTCACATATTTTTTTGCCTCTTCTGGGTTATCAAAAACCCTATATTCTGGCTTACCTACCCCTATTTCCCTTAAGATATTATTGGTAAATGCTCTGTCACTCTCTAATCTCACATATTCCCTCTTTGGACCAATCGTTCTTATTCCTTTTTCATTCAGAATATCAACCAAACCCTCCTCAAGAGGGTTTTCTGAACCTACATCGACTAAATCAACATTGTTTTCCGCACAAAATTTCGCTACCTCGTTAAAGTCTCTTATATCTTTACATTCTATCAATTTTCTTTTTCCCTTCAGTGTGTAAGGCACTCCAGCATTACCAGGAAAAAAATAGACCTTTTCAACATGCTGGCTGTCTCCATATTTATCAGCAAGTGAGTGATCTCTACCTCCGGTGCCATATACAAGGACTTTCATGTTTTCCTCCTTAAATGGTGATAGTAAGACATTGACATATATGTGGGCATGGGGTGGGTGAAAAAGTTTGATTGGCAGAGTATATTGAGATTGTTAAAGTATGTCAACATTAATTGCGTAATTTCAGAATCGGTTTAGGCTTGTCTTTTTTTTTTATATTCTGTTATACTTTTTCAAATTTTTAGACAGACAATAGCTACTCTTATTTACCAATTCTATTGCAATGAAGATTGGAGTTATTTCAGATACCCACCTAAGAGAAGTGAATTCTCACCTTATTGACATATATGCGAACTATTTCTCTGATGTGGATATGATTATCCATACTGGAGATCTTATTTCTGAAGAAATAGTCGATTTTTTAAGCCAAAAGTCACTCCATATAGTTCATGGAAACATGGACAATTTTGATATAAAGAGGAAATTTCCAAAAAAAAAGATACTAGAGGTTCATGGTTTCCGTTTGGGATTAATACATGGATGGGGCTCCCCTTTTGGAATAGAAAAGAGGATAAGACCAGAGTTTAATGATGTCCATGCCATTATTTATGGCCATTCTCACAAATCGGCTAACCATATTGATAATGGAGTTATTTTTTTTAATCCAGGAACTGCCACCGGTTTCAGTATAAGTGGATCCCATTCGATCGGGATCTTGGATGTAAATGACGAAATACATTCTACTATAATTACAGTTTGAGGGTACCTGCTTAAAATTTAAGAAAGGACATAGGTATCTTTTTTTGTTATACCCTTCGAATATGGCGCCTTGCCATGTTGTTTCAAAATGGTTTATAGCAACTTGGCCTTAGAGTCATATGATCTGTCTCTATAAACCATTTTGAAACAACAACTAAGCTTAAACTATATTTAAAAGGGCATAAGCAAAAAAAGATACCTATGTCCTAAAGAACTAGTAACTCTGAATCCATGAGATTTAGCGCAATTATGCTTGAGGTTACATGATGGAAATTCTTTGGGCGCCCTGGAGGATGGAATATGTGAGCTCAGATAATAAAGGGGAGTGCATATTTTGTCCAGGCGAAGACAGAAGTCAAGATGAAGAAAGGTTAATTTTATTTATTGGAAACTTAAGCATTATCCTGATGAACAAGTTTCCTTATATAAATGGACATCTTTTAATAGCCCCTTTGCGACACATTTCCACTTTGAATGCTCTATCAGCAGAGGAAAAACTTGACCTCATCACACAAGTTGAAAAGTCTATTGGCATTCTAAAAGAGGTATTGAGGCCAGAGGGCTTTAATATAGGCTTAAATCTAGGGAAGGCAGCGGGGGCAGGTGTTGAAGATCATATCCATTTTCATATTGTTCCTCGATGGGGAGGAGATACTAATTACATGACTGTATGTGGAGAAGTGAGAGTCATTTCAGAGCACATTCAAGATACATATCGAAAATTGGTACCTTTTTTCGAATCATTTAAGACATGAAAAAATATTATTTAACATTGAGGAGGATTTTATGAAACATATAAAGGCGATGATAAGTATAGTATTGATGTTACTGGCCGTAGTACTTATTGTTGAAAATCTTACGCAGTTGTCCCAGAAATTGACACTTCAGGTTAATCTTTATTTTTGGAAGTGGAAAACTGAACCAATGGCATTTTATTTTGTTATTATAATTGTCTTCCTGTTCGGTATTCTCATAGCGAGTTTATACGGCATTTTTGAGCGGTTTAAATTGAAGAAGAAAATAAGAATAATTTCCAAGGAGAAAAGAGAAAAAGACAAAGAGCTGAATTCTTTGAGAAACTTGCCTATTGTTGAAAGCAAGATAGAAGATACGGAGCTGATAGAAGAAAAGCAGGATTAGGATTTGGTCATTAGTGAGGGACTGAGTTGCATTTAGTATGTGGGAAGAAATCAAAAATATATTTTTTAGCAATCTTGATATGAGATTTGGCGTCTGGTTGATCATTGCCTTTGTATGTGGTTTTCTTATAGATAGATTTATTCGATCAAGACGTGCCGAAAAGTTGAGAAAGAAACTGGATAGAGGAGATAAGGCTTTCTTTCAGGGCATTCAGCACATACTTTCCAATAGACCAGATCAGGCTATCGAACAGTTCACAAAGTCCGTTAAGATTAACTCAGATACTATCGAGACCTATGTCGCTTTGGGCCATCTTTATAGATCTAAGGGAGATATAGAGAGGGCTATAAGGATACGACAAGGAATAATCTTAAGACCTAATCTGGACAAAGAAGTACGATTGAGAGCAATCTTTGATCTGGGGCTAGATTACAGGAAGGGTGGGTTTTTAAATCGTGCGATATCGGCATTTCAGGAAGTTCTTGAGGATGACCCAAACAATATAGAAGCCCTTGAGCAGATCGAACGAATTTACGAAGATATGTACGATTGGGAAAAGGCCTTTAAAACAAGACAGTCTATCTCAAAACTCATAAAGGGTGATCACCAGCATATCCTTGCCCATCAAAAAACAGAGTTAGGGAAGATACAGGAAAAGCACGGTGATGGAGCAAGTGCTGAGAAATCTTACAAAAAGGCTATCTCTATCTTTGATAAATGCGTTGATACCTATCTTCATTTGGGTGATCTCTATTTTAATCAGGATGAGTATAAAAAAGCCTTATCTACATGGAAGAGGGTAGTTGATGTGGCACCTCAATTTACTTTTTTAGTCTATCAAAGGTTAGAAAAAGCCTATTCAACGATGAAGAATCTAAAGGGTGTAGGGGATTTTTTACAAGAGTCTGCCAGAAAAAATTCTGATAGCTTTATACGATTAGCCTTAGCCAGGTATCTCTATAATAAGGGGGAGACTGACTCTGCTTTGGATGAACTGAATCAGGCCATTAAATCGGTCCCGTCATTTTTAAATGCGAGAAAATTTTTAGGGGAGATACTTATAAAGGATGGCAGAAATGAAGAGGCCTTAGAGGCATACAAAGATCTCCTCGTAATATTACATTATCCCTATTTAAAGTTTCAATGCAGCAATTGTGGATATAGACCAGATGAACTCATGTGGAAGTGCCCACAGTGTTTGAAATGGAATTCTATAGATATCATAAATTCATCTTCTCCTAACGTGTCTAATGGCAATATGTCTTCTTAAATTTCTGCATTTCCCTTTTTTTATTTTAATACACTTCTACCATAGAGGTAAAAGGATTCTTATATGATACGCAGATTACTACTTGAAAAACATGTGCTGATATTTTTCTTATTATCCCTATTCCTTACCCTCTTTTTCAATGTCTTTCATCAAGTTGCTATGGCAAAGCCCAATTCTGCCAGAATTCTTTTACGCAAGGCTGAGGTGTGCACAAAAAAGCTTTATCAATCGAAAGCCAAAAAGAAATACAGACATAATTGGGAAATATGCATCAAGAGGTATGAAAAGACTTATCAGACATTTCCAGGAACAGATGAGGCAGCACAGGCTTTATTTGCTGCGTGTAGATTATGGACTGATCTCTACGGTTATTCAGGAAGGAATTCTGATATAGACACGGCAGTATCACTCTATCGAGAAATGGTAGAGAAATATAAGAACCATAGATTGGCTGATGATGCACAATACAGATTAGGATTGATCTTTTATAGGTATAAAAAAGATCCAAAGCAGGCCTATGTTGAATTTTTAAAGGTAGAGATAAAGTTTCCAAATGGAGATGCAAAGGGCAAAGCATCTAAGATGATGGATACGTTGGAACGTCTCTTAGGCAAGAAAAAATTGGCACAAGGAAGTGTCAAGGAGACCAAGTCCAAGAAAAATCAATTGATCGCAGTAAAGGATATCAGGCATTGGTCAACACCAACGTACACGAGGGTGGTTGTCGACTTGGAGAAACCAGTCAAATACAAGAAGCATTTGTTAAAGAAAGACACGGACTTAAAGAAGCCAAGACGGCTTTTTGTAGATCTGCAAAATTCCTGTATTAGCAATGAGATAGAAAGTTCTATACTCATTAAAGACGGATTGTTAAGAAGGGCACGGGCTGCTCAATACGACAAAAAAACTGTCAGGGTAGTCCTCGATATTGATAATATGGAAGGATATAGGATCTTTCACCTTTATGATCCCTTTAGGATTGTGGTTGATGTGCAAGGCAAGGAGCGGAAGGGAAAGCCAATAAAAACAGTAGTTGCTCCAAGGTTTCAGAAAGAAAAAGCAACAAAGGAAAGAAAAAAAGAAGGCATATCTTTAGCTAAACAGTTAGGTTTAGGAGTAAAGAAGATTGTAATTGATGCAGGCCATGGTGGAAAAGATCCGGGTGCTATTGGAAGAAATGGCCTAAGAGAAAAAGATGTTGTCCTTAAACTTGCAAATTTAGTGGCAGAAAGAGTCAGGGATGATCTTCATTGCCAGGTTATTTTAACCCGAAGAAGTGATGTATTCTTGCCCTTGGAAAAAAGAACCGCAATTGCCAACATTAAAGGGGCAGATCTATTTATCTCCCTTCATGCAAATGCGCATAAGAGCAGGAAATTTCAAGGCTTAGAGACCTATATCTTGAATATAGCCTTAGATGAAGAGAGCATGAATGTGGCCGCAAGAGAAAATGCTACCTCTACAAAAAATATAAGCGACCTCCAGATGATTCTCAATGACCTCATGCTTAACACAAAGATAAATGAGTCGAGCAGGCTAGCGAAATTTGTACATAATGGTTTGGTAAAGGAGCTGCGGAAAAAATACAAGATAGTTAAGAATAGGGGTGTACGGCAAGCACCATTTTATGTTTTGATCGGTGCTGAGATGCCTGCAATTCTGGTAGAGGTAGGTTACATTACAAATACCATAGAAAATAGAAGGCTTAAAAGCGTGTCGTACCTCAAGAGTGCTGCTTCTGGTATTGTGAAGGGCATTGATTTATACATTAAGGATATGGAGTTATCTTATAAAGGTGGATAAGGTTTTAATTATGCAGCCACTTAAGGTAGGCATCTATAAATGTATCAATATCCCCATTCATTACCCTATCAACGTCCCCAACTTCATGGTTTGTCCTGTGATCTTTTACTAATCTATAGGGGTTGAATGTGTATGACCGTATTTGATTACCCCATGCTATCTCTTTCTGGGATTGGTGTCTGAGCTCTTTTTCTTTGATTTTTTTCTCTTTTTCCAGTGCATAGAGGCGTGCTTTGAGAATTTTTAATGCGAGTTCTTTATTTCGATGCTGTGATTTTTCATTCTGACACTGGATGGATATATTGGTTGGTAAGTAGGTAATCCTTACAGCCGAGCTGGTTTTATTAACATGTTGTCCACCTGGGCCACTAGCCCTGAAGGTTTCTATCCTTAGATCCTTTTCGTTAATATCTATTTTTATGTCATCTTCAATCTCTGGCAAGATAGATACCGATGCAAATGATGTATGTCTTCGGCTACTTGCATCAAAAGGAGAGATCCTGACCATACGGTGAATGCCATGTTCCGATTTTAGGTAACCGTATGCATAAGGACCACTTACAGTAAAGGTAACATTTTTTATTCCTGCCTCATCGCCTGCCAGGTGATCAATAATCTTTGTCTGCATCTTTTTGGACTCTGCCCACTTGAGGTAGAGCCTGAATAACATCTCAACCCAATCTTGAGCCTCTGTTCCTCCTGCGCCTGCATTTATGGCTACAATTGCATTTCTTTTATCATCTTTATCAGTGAAGAGGGTCTGAAGTTCGTGTCTTTTTATTTCTTTTTCCAGCCCAGAAAGGTCCCTGCGTGCTTCTGAAATCATTTTCTCATCGTTTTCTTCTTGGGCTAACTTGATCAGGATATCGAGCTCTTCTAACTCATTTTTGTATCTATGCCATTCCTCTAATTGGTTACTGAGTAAACCTCTTTCCTGGCTCAGTTCGGTTGCTTCATTCTGGTTATTTTGCCAGGTTTCAGTTTTAGACAATATTTTTTCTATTTTTTTTAGCCTTTTTTCACTATCAGTTAAGTCAAAGATGCTCCCAAATATCATCTAATTTCCTATTCAAGGAATCTATTTTTTCTGTTATCTCTGCATAATTCATACGTTTATCTCCTTTTTATTGCTACCCAAAGAAATTTAATACTTGTTGCGACTGTTAATAGTATAGCAAAAATATCACCTACTTGTGAATAGAATGTTTTTTTGTGTGTTAATTTTATCTTCTTTTGCAAGATCTCCCTTGCAAAGAGCTTACTTGTATCTACTATCTTTCCATTTGCAAGAATAAAGGCGCTTATCCCAGTGTTTGCAGCCCTTACCATAGGTAAATCATTCTCTACACACCTCAAAACAGCCATACTTAGGTGTTGATAAGGGGCACTGGTACGGCCAAACCATGCGTCATTGGTGAGGTTTACTAAAAGCTCGGCTCCCTGGGCAGCGAATTTTCGAGAGATATCAGGAAAGATAGTCTCGAAACAGATTAATGCCCCTATTTTAAGACCTGGAGAATGTATAGGTTTTACTTTCTTACCAGTGGAGAAATCTCCTGCTGCTGGAACTAAGCGGTGTACAAATGGGATGTATTTTTTAAGTGGAACATATTCACCAAAGGGGACAAGATGAACCTTGTCATAATAATCAATTACCCTATTTTTAGATATCATATATGCCCTGTTGTAATAGAAAATGCTGTCTTTATCCTTTACATATGCAGGAGAACCAAACAGAATGTTTGCATTGGTTATTTTGGCAATATCAAATACTTCCTTAGAAAGATGAGATGGGTCTTGAAAAAAATATGGAAGCGCAGTTTCAGGCCAGATGATGAGCTGGGGTTTAAAATCCGCCGATTCTAAGGATAGCTTCTTATAAATGGACACTGTCTCTTCTTGAAAATCTGGGTCCCATTTTAAAGACTGATCGATATTTCCCTGGACAATCACTGCCCTTAGTTCCCTGTTTTTTGAGTTATTATCTCCTTTTTCTTTCAAACGACTATAGCCATATACAAGCATACACCCTACAAGAAAAAAGGTGAAAATTGTTTCTATTCCAACACGTTGGAAGGTATGCCCGTTGTCCGTTTTACATTTTCTATTAAGTTTATTGTGATCATAACCAGTGGCTTCTGACTTGTACCCTATTGTGTAAGCAGATATTTTTTTCTTAAATATAAGAGAAGCTACATTATATATAGTAAAATTTACCAGAACGATAATAAATGATATGCTGTAGACACCGGCAATATCTGATATCTGTATGAGTGGCAATCTTGAATATTGGCTGTATCCTAAAAGGCACCACGGGAAGCCGGTCGTAATATAAGATCTTGCATATTCAAGTGCGACCCAAATGCTCGCTCCCCACAATGAAGATAACCTATTTTTTTTAAAAGTAACCACGACAAGTGCGAAAAAGGCCATATAGAGAGAAAGATAAAGTGAAAGAAGCAACAATGCTGCCAGGCTCAAGATGGGGATAATATTGCCATAACGGGAAAGCACAATAACTATCCAGTAAATAAGGGTGAGGTAGTGCAAGAGGCCAGTAAAAAGCCCTATCTTAAATGCATCTGATAGTGATTTATTCTCAAGGCTAATGAGGAGAGGGATGAGGGATATCCATGCGATCCAGTCCAAATTGATTGGGGCAAAGCTGCCAGTTAACATGAGACCTGAAAGTCCTGCGAGCAGCACATTTTTGATGCTAATTGTGTAATTATTCAAAATCTTGCTTGCCCTATTAAATGGGATTCCCCTCAGGAAGTTTAACAGGCTGAAATTTAGAGTTGCTGTTTCGTTAGAGTATGTGTATCTTTTTTTTGCTTATGCATACTATAGCATATCTATTTTTTTGTAAAAGGCTTTCCTTACACTGTACGTAGAAATCATTTTTTCCTTCAATCAAGTGAACTCGAAGATATGAAATAGACTTTATTGGCACTATGCTTGTGTGCTCTTAAAAATTGTACCCGTTTACAGTTGAAAAAGGTTCAGCCCTACTCGACGGATATCTGGCGGGGTTTAAGGTTAATTTCTTTCTTTGATTTTGCTCACAGACAGTCAAGCGCTTAATGAAACCATAAATGCCAAGCTTGGTGAGTCATGTATAATGCTATATTGGTTATGCACGTTTTAGATTTTTGGTCAACCGTAACCCTAAACCGTGAATCAAGGAACGGTTACTATAAATTATACTTGACTCGATGTAGATTTTTTATTATAAATTTAAATACTTAATTGGGCGGGCATAGCTCAGTCGGTAGAGTACAAGCTTCCCAAGCTTGGTGTCGCGGGTTCGATCCCCGTTGCCCGCTCCAAGTTATTGTAAAGCGCGTTCTGTTCCCTTTTCGAGGTACGCAATTGTTGTTCGGGGAAGGCTGTTACTTTGAAAAGAGGATGAGCCAGAAAGTTGTGTATTTTTTTACTCTGGCAACAATTGAGTGAGGTTTGAGGGAGCGGGCCGTTATGCCCGCTTTTTATGTACAGGGGATATACATAATGTCAGAACCTAAAAGGATTATTAATGCGGTATCCCTTTTAACTGAGTCTCTTTTGCCTGAATTTGGTATGGAGCTGGTGGATGTTGAGTTTCAATTTGAAAGAGGTAGGTGGATACTCAGGGTTTTTATAGATAAACAAGGAGGGGTTACGATAGACGACTGTGCCAGCATTAGTAGGGAGCTTGGTGATTTAATTGAGGCAGAGAATATCATTAATTTATCCTATGTGCTGGAGGTTTCTTCTCCAGGTCTGAACAGGCCATTAACAAAAGAAGATGATTTTATACGTTCAATCGGCAAGATGGTGCAATTAAAGATGTCCAGGCCTATCAACAAAAGAAGGAATTTTACTGGGTGCCTCGCCGATATCAAGGAAGGGGTAATAAGCCTCGTAATGGATGATAATAATTTAGTCGAATTGCCCTTGAATGAGATAGATAAGGCGAGACTGAAGTATGAATTTGATAATTATTTTATGGGCAGGTAATAGACGATGATTACAGATTTATTGAGAACTATTGATCAGGTAAGTCGAGATAAAGGGATTGATTCTAAAACCCTTATAGAGGCTCTGGAAGAGGCAGTTACCTCAGCTGTTAAAAAGAAATTTGGTTCTGAATATGAGTTAGAGGTGAGCTTTAATACAGAAATTGGAGAGATCGAGGTTTTTGAGTTCAAAGAGGTGGTAAAGGATGTAACAGATGAGAGGCTTCAGGTAAGCTTAAAAGAAGCAAGAAAGCTTGATCCAGAATCAGAGATAGGGGACAGTTTGGGTATGAAAACGGATATAGATGCACTGGGAAGAATAGCGGCTCAGTCAGCTAAACAGGTAATAATGCAGAGACTCAGAGAAGCAGAGAGGGATGCTGTGTATGATGACTTTAAGGACAGGAAAGGAGAAATAATTAACGGTATTGTGCAACGTTTTGATAAAGGCTCCATTGTTGTTAACCTGGGTAAATCAGAAGCTGAACTTCCCGCTAAAGAACAAATCCCAAAGGAGACATACATACGAGGTGATAGGATCAGGGCCTATATTTATGATGTCAAACAATTCAGCAGAGGTCCTCAAATAATATTATCTCGGACGCATCCTAACTTTCTATCAGCCCTATTCGAGAATGAAGTACCAGAAATTTCCGATGGCATTGTGACCATTATGCAGGTAGCCCGAGAACCTGGAAGCAGGGCGAAAATAGCAGTAGCTTCAAAGGATAGGGATGTTGATCCAGTAGGGGCCTGTGTTGGTATGAAGGGATCAAGGGTACAGGCGGTAGTTCAGGAACTAAGAGGTGAGCGGATTGATATTATAACGTGGGATCCTGATCCAGCAAAATTTGTATGTAATGCCTTGGCTCCTGCCGAAATTTTAAGGGTTATAGTTGATGAAGAGAACAGAAGCATGGAAGTTGTTGTGCCAGATGATCAACTTTCTCTTGCGATTGGAAAAAGGGGTCAAAATGTTAGGTTAGCATCTCGTGTTACAAACTGGAAATTAGATGTAATTAGCGATTCAGAGTATAATGAAAAATTAAAAGAAGATTATCAATCCCTGCTTAAGCTTCCTGGTGTCGGTAAAAAATTGGCAACCTCTCTTAATGAGATAGGTTTTAGATCAATAGAGGATATCGCAAAAGCAGATGAAGTTGATTTGGCAAGCATAAAGGGAATAAGTGAAAAAAAAGCCAACGAATTAATCCAGGAGGCCATCAGTTATATGCAGACAGTAATTTCTGATAATGAAAAAGCCTCGGATGAAGAAACAGAGGGATTGCCCGGAGGAGTGAATGGGTAAGTTAAGGGTTTACGAGTTAGCCAAAGAAGTAAATATGAGTTCTAACGAATTGGTTGAGCGATTAAAGAGTGCTGGTTTCTCTATTAGCAACTATATGAGTTCTCTTGATATGGATGATGTAGGCCGGGCTAAAGATTATCTTTCAGGGGCAACCGATGAAATTCTCGAGGAAAAAAGGATAAAGCCGACCATTATCCGCAGACGAAAGAAAATCATTCCTAAAATAGAGGAAAGAGTCCAAGAAGAACAAATAGTTGAAGAGGAAGTTACACCATCTTCTGAAGAAGAAATTTCGGTGCCAGAGGAAAAAATAGAAGAGGTTTTAGAAGAAGAAGTTGAGCAGGAATTAAAAGAAACACCTATTCCTGAACAACCTATCAAAGAGGTAAAACCTTTAATTAAGAAGAAGAAAAAAGAAAGACCCAAGACTATCCCGGCAAGGATAATAAAAAAGGCAGAAATTCAACCACCTGTAATGAAGCTTCAGGAGCCGGTAACTACGACACCGTTACCTGAAATTGTAATTTCTCCGGAGAAGGAAGGTAGAAAAGAAAAAGAAGCGATAAAGGGAAAAAAGGCAAAGAAATATAAAGAGGAAGAAATAACTCCTCGGAAGGATTATCACAGACGAAGGAGAGAGATTTTTGAGCGGAAGGATCTCTATGGGGACCGGGAACAAGGCGTTGAAGCAAGAAGTAGATTAAAAGCTAAAGGCAAACTCGACAAGAAGAAGTTAAAACAGACAGAGATAACTGTTCCCAAGGCTATAAAGAGGAGAATAAAGGTCCCGGATGTGATAAGTGTAGCTGAGCTGGCAAGGCGGATGGGTATTAAATCCACGGAGCTCATTAAGAAATTAATGGAAATAGACATAACAACTACCATCAATCAGACAATTGACTTTGACTCTGCTTCTCTTGTGGCAAGTGAGTTTGAATATGAATTGGAACCCTCGTCTTTTGAGGAGGAGGAGATAATTAAAGAAGAAGAGGAAAAACCTGAAGATCTTGTCCCTCGACCACCAGTGGTTACAATAATGGGGCATGTCGATCATGGAAAAACATCTCTTCTTGATTATGTTAGAAAATCAAAGGTTATCGACAAAGAAGCTGGCGGAATAACCCAGCACATTGGGGCCTATTACGTCCACACATCCCATGGTGATTTAGTGTTTCTTGATACACCTGGGCATGAAGCCTTTACTGCAATGCGGGCGAGGGGGGCAAAGGTAACAGATTTGATTGTATTAGTTGTTGCTGCTGATGACGGAGTGATGGAGCAAACAATAGAGGCTATTGATCATGCGAAAGCAGCTAATATTCCAATTGTTGTTGCTGTTAATAAAATCGACAAGGCAAACGCAGATCCAGAAAAGGTGAGGAGAGAATTATCAAAATATGGATTCGTATCAGAGGAGTGGGGTGGTGATACCCTATTCAGTGAGATATCTGCTAAGACAGGACGCGGTGTGGATGAATTACTTGACAGCATACTTCTTCAATCAGAGATATTAGAGTCGAAGGCGAATTATAAAAAGCATGCAAGGGGGGTAATTATTGAAGCCAGACTTGATAAAAACAGGGGTCCCTTTGCCACTGTTCTTATTCGTGATGGCACCCTTAATCAAGGCGACTTTTTTGTTTGCGGAGAGAATTACGGCAGGGTAAGGGCAATGCTTAATGATAGAGGTCAGAAGATAAAAGCGGCAATGCCTTCTATGCCGGTTGAAATATATGGTATTTCTGATGTACCTATGGCCGGAGATGACTTTATAGTAACTTCCGATGAAAAGAAGGCTAAATTAATTAGCGAGCATAGAAAATCCAAGGCTCGGTTAGATACAGTAACTACAAGAGATTCTGTGAGCCTCGATAATCTTTTCGATAGGATTAAAGAGGGCGAAGTCAAGGAATTAAACATTATAATCAGGGCCGATGTGCAAGGATCTGCAGAGGCTTTAATAGATTCTTTAACGAAACTAAGCACAGAAGACGTGAAGTTAAAAGTTATACATGGCGGGACTGGAGCGGTGACAGAAAGTGATGTAATGCTGGCCTCAGCCTCAAACGCTATAGTTATCTGCTTTAATGTGAGGGCAAATCCGGTTGTTAAAACCCTTGCAGCAAAAGAAAATGTAGATTTAAGATTTTACGATGTCATCTATAAGGTGATTGAAGATGTAAGGTCTGCCATGGCAGGCCTCCTTGAACCAGTTTACAATGAGAATATTATTGGAAGAGCAGATATCAAACAAATATTTCATGTCTCCAAGGTAGGCACTGTCGCCGGTTGTTATGTAACTGATGGTAAAATTGAACGGGGTGCCAAGGTACGCCTGTTGCGAGATGATGTAGTTGTATTCGATGGGAACCTGTCATCATTAAAGAGATTTAAAGATGATGTAAAGGATGTTTCCTCAGGCTTTGAATGTGGTGTGGGATTAGAAAATTATAATGACATAAAGCCTGGGGATGTCTTTGAATTTTATACCTTAGAAGAGATGAAGGTGGAGCTTTGATGTGGTGGTCGGAACCCTCAAAATTTCCCTCTATATCCACAATCAGCAATCCCTTAAAGAGAAGAGAAAAATTGTAAAAAGTATTGTATCAAAGGTGCACCACAGATTTAATGCATCTATAGGTGAGGTTGGTTCCAATGATAAATGGCAGATGATAGAGCTGGGAATCAGCACTTTAGCCAATGATAGGCGATTTGTGAATTCAGCCCTCGATACTATTCTCTCATATATTGATTCTCTTTACCTCGGGGAGATTATCGATTCTAAAATAGAAATACTTAATGTGTAAATTTGTCCGAGATCATTGGTCATCAAATAAACATCAGTAAGATTTAGAGAAAGAATTGAGGGATTGGTGACATGCTTGCAGGCAATAGATCTCAAAGGGTCGGTGACCAGATTTTACGGGTAATATCTGATCTCCTTTTAAGAAAAGTGAAAGATCCAAGGTTAAAAGGAGTCACATTAACTGAGGTTAAGGTGAGCAAAGATTTGAGAAATGCTTATATTTACTACAGTGTGTTTAACCAGGATGAGCAGAAAAAGCAGGTTCAGACAGGATTTGAAAGCGCCAAAGGTTTTATACGCAAAGAAATAGGTGAGAGGCTTCATCTCCGATACGTTCCAGCTATTCGCTTTATTTATGATGTATCTCTTGAATATGGAGAAAAGATAGAGAATCTTTTAGAGAAAACAAGAGGAAGCACGTGATTTTGGATGATATAGCTACTATTGTGAATAAAGGCAAAAGATTTTTTTTGGCAAGTCACAAGGACCCCGATGGAGATGCTATTGGCTCTTTATTAGCCTTAGGGGAAGCACTTATGCTTTCAGGTAAGGATGTTGTGCTATTTAATGAGGGTCCGGTGCCAGATTCTATGACCTTTCTTAACGGGATTGAGAAAATAGTAGATAGATTTAATCCGGAATCAGAGTCAGAATTTGATGCCCTTTTTGTTCTTGACTGTGGAACGTTTGAAAGGTTGGGGGAGGCTTCTTCCTCTATAAGCACTATAAAACCACTGATAAACATAGACCATCACGAAAACAATGCTCAGTTTGGTGATGTAAATCTCATTGATATAAATAGTTCCTCTGTTGGTGAGATTATTTATCGGTTGATACAGGCTGTGGAATTACCCATGAATAAAAACATAGCGGAAGATTTATTTGTGGCTATACAAACAGATACAGGATCATTCAGATATGAAAATACCACAAAAGAAGCTTTTACTATCGCAGGTGAGATGATGGGGTGGGGTATCAATCCTTGGAAGGTTTAGCGAAGGGTTATGGATGAATATTCATTAAAAAAATTGGAACTTCTCGCCTTAACCTTGAAGACAATAGAGATATTTCATGAAGGAAAAGTTGGGTTGATCACTATTACTCAACAAATGTTTTCAAAAGCACAGGCTGATAGTTTTGACAGCGAAAGATTTGTTGACTATCCCAGATTTATTCCTGGGGTAGAGATAGGTGTTCTTATAAAAGAACTTGAAAGGGATCATTACAAATTTAGCCTGCGCTCTAATGATTGGGTAAATGTGGCAGATTTAGCATATCATTTTGGTGGAGGCGGCCATCCAAAGGCGGCAGCCTTTACAAGAAATGGAAGCCTTGATTCGGTAAAACAGGAATTCCTTGATAAAGCGCTTGAGATTTTGGGTAATGGTAATAGCTAGGTGTCAGTAGCCGGTCGTGTTGTCTTTTAAGGGATGTATTAGTTATAAGTAGTTTGGGATCAGCAATGAGAAGCATCTCATGAACACTGCAGACAAAAAGCAACAGACCACAAGCAACAGACTGCGGATAACAGACGGGATTATATTAGTAGATAAGGAGTCTGGATCAAGCTCATTTAAGACTGTCAAAAAAATTAAAGGCTTGATAAATGCAAAAAAAGCTGGTCACGCAGGTACACTTGATCCATTTGCTACTGGAGTATTGATAGTTCTTTTAAACCAGGGAACGAAATTATTCCCATTTTTGATGTCTCACCATAAGGTTTACAAGGCGTCACTCAAGCTCGGAATAGAAACAGATACGCAGGATTTAACAGGAAGGATCATTGATAACAAAGATATTGGCAGCCTCACATATGAGATGATCGAACGGAGTGCAAGCCAATTTATAGGTGCTATAAAGCAGGTTCCGCCTTCTTACTCAGCTGTTCATTATAATGGGAAGAGAGCATATGAATTGGCGCGAGATGGCATTGCTATCGACCTTCGGCCAAAGGACGTGATAGTTGATTATATCACTCTATTAGCAGTCAACCTTCCTTATGTGTGGTTTGAGGTTGGCTGCAGCTCTGGGACCTATATTCGGACACTTGCTGCGGATTTAGGCAGAAGCTTAGGTATAGGGGCGCACCTCACTTCTTTAAGGAGAATAAAAAGTGGCCCCTTTCATGTTGATGATGCCCTGACTTTAAAACAAATAGCTTATCATCTATCCAATGGTACAACCGAAGAGATGATACTACCATTACGACAAGCCTTAGACG
>Ga0180438_10004148_pt1 | contig 21083 bp, 20 predicted proteins | sample SS_ome_12_FD_132455 | JGI IMG/M metagenome (GOLD analysis project Ga0180438, IMG submission 132455) | Hypersaline lake sediment archaeal communities from the Salton Sea, California, USA - SS_3_D_2 metaG | ecosystem: Environmental > Aquatic > Non-marine Saline and Alkaline > Hypersaline >... | reverse complement strand
CCACCGCAAAATCTGTTGACCGGATCGCAGAATTGTTGAGGAATAGACCGTGACAAATCGGTTTGTCTGGAATTATCCTTAAGGTTTGTGCGCAATTGAAGATGTCATAATTATCTTTACTAAGGCAGGGTGTACATGACGGCAAACCGGGTACAAGGCAACGGCGCCGAGTCGCGAATAGACCACGCAACGGTCTTCGGCGCCGAAGAAATCATCGCTGAGATTGAGAAACAGCGGACCGGAGGCAGGGGCTGGGCAAAAAACCTGTTTATCCTGCTGATCTCACTGTTCATCTTTGTCAGGCTGGGTTTGCTGGAAAGCCGAATGGGCGACCTGGCGATGATTGTTGTGGTGCTGCTTGTTCATGAGGCAGGCCACTTTCTCGGCATGCGCTTATTTGGATATCGGAACGTTCAGATATTCTTTATTCCGTTTTTCGGCGCGGCGGTTTCGGGTGAGAATCGCAATGTACCGACGTACAAAAAGGCGATCGTCAGTCTCCTCGGACCCGTGCCGGGAATCTTTATCAGCATCAGCTTCGTTATTGTTTATATGATAACCAAATCGGCGGTTTGCCTTAAGCTTGCGATAATGTTTCTCCTGATAAACACGTTTAATCTGCTGCCGTTTTTTCCACTGGACGGAGGGCGGTTCCTGCACGAAATACTTTTTTCGCGAAACCGTTACGTCGAGCTGTGCTTCAGGTTGCTCGCGTCATTGGCGCTCGCGGCTGCCGGATACTTCATGGGGGCATGGCTGCTTGCCGGGTTCGGATTATTAGGGCTTATGACCGTGCGGTTTCCATTCAAGCTCGCCGGTATCGCCCAGGATGTGAAACAATCACTTCTTTTGGATGATCCGACGGAGGAGGGAACAGCTTTGTCCGATGGGACCGGCGACGGAACAATTCCGCCTGAGATCGCCGCCAAAATCGTTGAGAGAATTCGCCATGAGTTTTCACATCTGCTCAATCTTAAGACAACCGCGACCTATACCCGGGAGGTTTGGGACAGAATGAACCTGCAAGCACCGGGTATCTTTGCGACGGCCGGGCTTCTTGCAGTATATCTTTTGTGTTTCGGCCTTTCTTTTGCGGCATTGGTTGCAGGTGCGATGGCTTCGCTGGCTGAGTGAACTGTGGCCTCCCCTGGACTCTGCGGACTACCGCTTCTTGAGCCTTTTGGCCACTGCCTGGATGTGTGCGGGGCCTGTACCGCAGCAGCCGCCTATGATACGCACGCCAGCGGAGTAGATTTTCTCTGCGGCCGAGGCAAAGTCATCGGGCGACAAATTGTATAGCGTGCGGCCTTCGAGCAGTTCGGGCAGTCCGGCGTTGGGCTCGGCAAGAATTGCTGTGTCCTGCTGTGTGCTCCGTATCGCAGAAACAAACCTGGCGGCTAATCTTTCATAGTCCTCCAGTGACATCTTGCCACAATTGAAACCTATCGCATCAACACCTAACGGGACTATTTTCGCGAGTGCCTCTTCCGGGTTTACGCCCATTATGGTTCTGAAATCGCCTGCGGCGCTGTCGAAGGCCAGCGATGCAAAAACAGGCTGCTCGCCGCAAACCGATTTTACCGCTTCGACGGCAAGTGCAAGCTCATCGAGCGCCGCCATCGTCTCGATTATGAAACCGTCCACACCGCCTGCCAGAAGCGCTTCGGCCTGGTAGCAGAAGGCAGCCTTCAGTTCTCCGGGCTCGATTGTCCCTAGGGGCTTTAGAAAATCACCGCTCGGACCGATGTCACCCAGGACATGTTTCTCCTCGCCGGCCGCCTTTCGGGCAATAAGCGCTGCTGCCGTGTTTATTTCCGCGACCCGTTTGCCGTATCCATGCCTGGCCAGCACATACTTATTGGTGCCAAAAGTGTTGGTCAGAACCGCATCGCTGCCCGCACAGATGTAGGCGAGGTGAACGTCGAGCACGATATCGGGTGATTCTATATTCAGGTAATCGTTGCATCTGCCGGGTTTTGCGCCGCGCCCGATAAGTTCGGTTCCCATCGCGCCATCGAGCAACAGCAGCGGCTGGGCAAGCCTTTCCCTCAGACTTTTCCTCTTCATATTTCAGGGGCCTGTTATTTATTACTGCGGCTGCTTTATCAGTCTGCCGTTAATCATCCTGTAAACATGCTCGAAGCCCTTGGGCTCATAGCGAGTGAAAAAGGTTTTCCGCCTTTGCTCGGTAAAATCATAAAGGTTTGCCGAGGCAAGGGTTATCCTAAACAAGCTTTCTTCACCCTTTTCTGAACACGTGAGTATTTTTATGACGCTTGGAACCGAAATATCCCGGAATGCCTGCTTGTACTCGAGTTCCGCCGAAACAATGGTTCGGCCGCTTGTGTTGAAATATTCTATCCTGGAGGCCCGGTAATCACAGCGCGGAACGTAGATCTTCTTCACTATCGAACCGGCTTCATTTCGCTCGGCAAGGACGTCTAAGTCGCCCTGTTGCGTAAGAGACCAGTCGCTTTCCGCACCGACGTCTATCAAGCCAAGCGCCTCAAGCAGGATTTCGGGATGGACGGGCATCTCGCCAAAAGTTTTCTGCTGCGACCATTGCCCCCAGACATAACCGTTTCCCACTTCCTTCGGCTTCATCGCCAGCCAGAAGGTCTGTTCGTTCGAGCCGAGATCAACCCCTCTCGGATTAAACGCAACATCGCCCTGCAGACGAACCTGGAAAGGCGGATTGAACCACAGCTTTACCGGAAAATTCTCTTTGCGCAATTTGCCATCCACATAGAATTTGGCGAAGCACTGGCCGTGGGCCTTGAACGACTTCACGGAATCGGCGTAACCCTGCAGGTAATACAAACACTCGGTTACCGATTGCTTTCTCGAACAGGACACAGCCGGCTTTGGCACCTGTTCGGCGCAGCCAACAAAAAACAACATTACCACAACAGCGATGTAATGGAACCTGGTATTTTTTTGCGAGCTATTCATTTTTACAAATCCACCTGTAATATCTGGCCCAACTGAGAGGACAGTTGCTGGATCTGGGCTTCGTCAAGATTCGGATTTACCACATCGACGAACTGCCTGTCGCCACCGACGACCCTCAGACGCCATAACTCGTTACTATTCGCGACCTTGGACGAGTCATATTTCAGTCGCCTTTTTCGCATCAATATCAGTGCCAGTACAAACCGAAAGTTTATTTTTTCCTGATCGGTCTCCTCGGCCAGCCGTTCGAAAAAGACCGTCAGCATCTCATCGTCGACGAAGAGTTGCCTTTTCTCGTCAGGGAGCGGACGTCTTGTTTTCCAATAACAGAAGACCTCCGGTCTCTCCCTTTCCCAATAATCGGCAGAAAAATCCCTCCGCTGAAATCCTTCCTCGGTTTCCACCAGCGCAGCGAAGTATTTCTCACCGTGTTCAATCTTTCTGCCTGTCCCCCAGCACTGCCCAAGCGATCTGTCAATTTGCCAATCAGCCATTTATGGTAACTCTATTCAGGTAAAGCTGTCTTCATCACCACTATGATACCGCACCGAACCGTCCTTATCAATTATTAGTCGAATTTCAGGCATTCGGATATGTTTTGCATGGTCTTGGGTCCTATGCCTTTTACTTTGCACAGGTCATCTTGAGTTTGAAAGGGGCGGTTGCGTTTTTCATTTTTTCGGTAGTTTTCACGATATGCGACTATTGCCGCTGCGCGGCTGATTCCGACGCCCGGCAGTCTCACAAGGCTGCCTAAAGGCGCATCGTTCGGATTTATTCGGCCTTCCAGTCGAACCCTGGCGGACTTCTCGGCGCCCTTGCCGTCGCGAATGCCAAAATAGCTGCAAAGCCAAATGCATATGAACACCGCTATAACAAACGCGAATGTCTGTATTCTCGCTTGTGTGGTTTCCTTTTGTCGCACAATGTTTTCGTCTTCAGGATATTCTGTTAAGTTCGCATCATCCATTGCCGCTGCCTCCGGTTATTAACTACCGGGCGAAGATTGCCTTGTGCAACTTTTTAAATACTCGAAACGCCTGTTTAGGCTCGAATCCCTCTTTCAACAGGCTTGAGTTTGCTACAGCGCCATGTTTAGTATCGGCGAAATTCGCATATGTCACCGTCTCGACAAATGGCTTGCTAAAGGCGACCTTGTAGAACTGCTCAATCCATTGTGCTTGTTTTGCCTCGTCCCACTGTTCGTGCCATATACCCGCGGCGCTGCCGCTGTGCGGTCCCGCGGCCCTTTGGCTGGGCACTTCAACCTCCGTAATGTGCAGCGGTTTGGCCACGGCGGCAAAGAAGTCGAGCATGGCGGATATCTGCATGATGTCCCTGATGTGCATTCCTGCCTGATTCTTGCCGAACCGCATCCGGACACCGAATCCATCGAATGCTATTCCACTCTGAACGGTCATATCCATATAGACCAGCGGCGGAATGGTATTGCCCACTGTGGCGTAATACTCACCCCACGGATTGGCAACCTCTATTATTTTCTGTACGCCGTCACTTGCTGCCTTTGTGGCCATATTTGCGGCTCGCGTCATTTCCATGATCTGCTCAAAGTTGAAACCGAAATGATTCAGCGCATTCAAACCGTTGACGACCCGCCACGTGCGAACAATACGTGAATATCGGGAAACGATAGTGAAAACGAATTGATAGGCCGTTTCGCGAATCATCTCGAAGTCAGCGTTGCTCTCAATGAGCCACTTCGGAAGATGCTGCGGTGAAAAACACAGCAGAGGACCGGCTGCGATCGTGAGCTTTTTTTTGGCCAGGACTTCGAGGCACCTGTCGGTTTTTGAAAAATCGTATATACCCCTTCGGAATTCTATTCGGCCCCAGTTCAAGGGTATGGCTGCACATCCGAACAGCGTGAGAAATGCTTCGAGATATACGCGATTATTAATCTGCTCGGGTTCTATCTGACAACCGAGGCAGCCTCGTCCGAACCCGCGGTTGGTTCCTCTTGCCTGAAAAGACGACTCGGCCTGTGTTATAGCCAGCTTTTCGCCAAGCACCATTGCCCTTTTCAGTGATTCATCCGCCAGTTTCGCGGCAACAGGCGGATTGAAGATGTTCTGCATCGCTTTAATAAACAAATCCTGAGCCTGTCTCGAAATATCTTGCAGCCCCGCAACACCGTCAAAGAAGGCCCAGTCCTCGCACTTTTTGATGACCTCCGTCAGCTTGCCCCGTGCCATCTCGACGTTCAGATTGTACGGTCGGTCTCTGTCGGGCAAACAGGTTGTCGGAAGCAGGACCTTTCCGAAACCGTCCACAGGCCACAGCAAAGCCAGACCCACAGTTGTCAGGTTGTGCCTTCTGCACTCGATAAAGCCGTTTTTGAATTCGACCTCGGCCTGGCGAACAGCTATTCCGTCGGTTCCGAAAACATAAGCACCGTACAGCGGAAACTTATCTAAGACCTTGCCGTTTTTAAAAACCTGAAATCGCACTTGTTGTTCCTGTTATATCAATGCACACAGTGCGGCTTCTTTTTCCACGCCCTGCTGCCTCGGCTGATTATACCAGCAGAAATGACAAACGCAACGCGAAAAACGACCGTGCTGATACCGATACTTTCAGCGGAAGGCGGACTTATCGGGCGCAGCGCGACGCATAAAGGCCGCAGATAGAACCGGGAGTTGTGTTTCTTGCCGGCGGGTCTATTTCTTGGGTGGCTCCTGGCCCTTTTTCGCCACAGCGGGAGAGGATGCGGCATCGGTTTTTTGGGCCTGCTCTTTGTCGTCTTCTTCCTTTTTCGGCTCTTCAAGCAGGTCCGCAAACTTCTTTGTCAGGTTGTCCGCCTTCCAGGAGGGGACTTCGTAGACCCATTGGCTGCATTTTTGGGTGAACTTCTCGGCCTGGTCCCAGGCAAGGAGTTTCGTCTCCTTGACCTTCAGTTCGTCCGCTGATTCGTCCCTCCCGACCGTCCTTGGAATTTCACCGGTGTACTCTGCGCTGCATTTGACGTACGTTTTGTCGTCCTTCTTTGCAATGTCAAAGGTGTATGTTCTCTTGTCCTTCAACTCACATATGTACTTGTGGTCGAACTTGAGGTCGGCAGCGGAAGACTCTTTCATTACGTCACTGAAAGTAAGACTCATCAGCGCCCTGAAAACCTGCTTGCAATCGTAATCCTTCTGCTCTCTGTCGGCGGGTTTGTCAACGAGAATTACGTCCGTATCGTTAGGGTCTTCAATCCTGAGCGTGTAACTGCGGTCGGGAGTGCTGACAGCAACTTTGACTATATCGCTGTCCCTGACGTCGACGAGTTCCTTGTCGATATAATCCATTCCGCTTCCGCCCGACAACGGCACATCCTTTGCCAGATATACCCTGTCGTCGGAAATCAGCCGCACATACGTGCTGCGCGTGTCAAACTGCAGGTTTTCGTCGAATCTGCTCGTTCCGACAATAATGCCGGTGATTACCTTCTCATCCTTGTCAAAAAACTTGATGAGGTTCTGTGACTTCTCTTCAGTGACGCTGAGGCTTTCATGATTGTTGGGGTTGTCAGTTATCAGCTCGATTATGCGAATGTCGAGAAGCGAGGTGATCAGGTCGTTGATCTTGCTCGTCAGCGCCGGATAGCCGTCTTTACTGCTGACCACGAAGTCCCGGCCCTGCCGCGTAAGTCTGACCGGGTTATCGCCTTTGCCTATGACCACGCCAGCGATTTTGGATGTCGGAAGACCCTGAATAAGAAAGGAATCCCGCAACGTAATTTTCGCCGGGGAGCCGATTTTTGAAACACGGTGCTGGACAACCGCCCACACCAGCATTCCTGCCGCGACTATACCCAATACTGCAAGTTTTTTGTTTGTCATTGTTTACTCCATCGGACTATCGAAGAACCAGCGCAATTTCAGGCGTCACTGGCGTGGCTGACGTACCGCTTGCGGAGCACCCGCTTACGGACGCCCAAGATTATCGCTATTGCCAGGATAAACGCCGGCGCCAGCAGCATGTTGAAGTTCTGAAGCTTCTTGTGCAGTGCGTCGATCTTCACAACTCTGGCCATTTGTATCTGACGCAACTGACGCTGCGCCCGGCGTATTTCGAGGTTCAAATCTTTCTTTTTGTCCAGTATCGAAGCCTCGATCAGCTTCTCCTCGCCATCCTTTGCCGAAGCCACTATTTTGTTAAGCTCTTTCTGGAAACCGGCGATTTCCTCTTTTATCTTCGCCTCTTCTTCGGCGGTATCTTCTTCGGCCTTCTTTCGGATATCTTCAACCACCACAAAGGGCCTTCGATAATTCCCCCGCGACCGCAGCCCTATCAACTCACTTGAGCCGCTCAGGTCGTCAATTGTGTTGAGCAGAAGATCACTGTTGTTATCCAGCGCAACAGCAATGCCGAAGAAGGACCTCGAGTACGCGATCATGTCCGTGATAAAGTCAACGTCGGAAAAGACTGCAACCGCGCAATCCGCCGATGCCTCGGTCAGGCCCTTTAGACGCTCGGTCGGCTTATCCTTGTCCTTGTCCTTGTCCTTGTCCTTGTCCTCATCATCGCTCTCTTCTTCATCTTCCAGTTCCAAGCCTTCGGGAAAGGCGGATTTGAATCGGCCGGTTACCAGATAACTCATGGTAACGGGCTCGAAACCATCTTCGAACTTCTCCATCATCCTCTCGGGCTCTAATGCAACCAGTTCATAGGCCCCGTCGGCTTTCCAACTATTGCCGCGACCGGTCGTCCGGAGCAGCGGTATGAACTGGTTTTCAACTTCGCCTTCCTCTGCGGAATCTGCGACCTTTCTGAGAACGCCCGCAAAGAGAAATTTCACCTGGTTCAGCTCAGAGGTAATGACATTCTCGGAATTGAAACATTCACCGGTAAGGTTGAGATAGCCGATGAGCTTCTCGGGCCGCCTGTTCTCCTTAAGATGCGCCATAACTGCAAGCGAGCGGTCACCAGCGAAGGTGTAATTCTCGACCATTTCAAGTCCCCACGCGCGGAGCAGCTTGTTTAAATCAGAACCGCGCGATTTTACGAACCTTTCAGCCTGGTTGGCGAATGGATCGGGCTGGTCCTGGAAACAGTGCGGGTCCACACAAACGATTGTCGGGCCGCCTTTGAGCACGAACTGGTCGATCGCGAAAAGCGTCTTGTCCGAAAGCTCCTTGGGATGAATCACCAGCAGGACATCAACGTCTTTGATTTCTTCTGCGTCCTTCTTTATCTCGGTGACGGTGTATTTTTGCTTCAAATGCTCGATGATCTGCCAAGGCGGTCCGGGATTGCGCCCCTGGGCACGCATCATCTGGGCCATAAAACCGGAAACGTCCTCGCCCATTACCGGCAGCGAACTTAAGATTCCGATTTGCTTTTTCTCACGTGTCATGGCACCGCCGATCAACTGGCTGATATCGTATTCCACGAAGCTGTCACGATGTGGCGTAAAGAAAGGAATGCTTTTTATAGTGCCGAATCCGGTCTGAAGAACCAGCCCGAAGAAGAAATTCTCCTCCTGGGTGATGGGAAAGCGCTTCAGGCCGTACCGCAGCGCATCCTCTTCCTCATCCGAAAACGGCCTGGGGTCAATCACCTCCAGTGTAATCGCGCCGTTCGACGCCCGGACATACTCCTCCAACAGGGCCTTCACGAAATAATAATAATTCGTGTAGTAGCGAATCTGGTCGGAAGCCTTCCACGTAGCGGTCTTGGTGAAATAAAGTTTTAGCTTCAGCGGCTGATTGAGTTTTCCGACGATGGCCTTTGTACCGTCGGAGAGCGTATAGAGCTTCTCCTCAGTGATGTCCATACGCAGCCTTCCGCCGATGCTCTGGCATATACTGATGGCGCTGAATATGATAATACCCACGAAAATTACAGCGATAACTGCTCTTAGTGTTCTGCTCATCAGCCGACCTTCCTTTCATCCAGAATAATACAACACCCGACAATCCAGCCGGCAATCAGCAGTACAAAGTACGAGAGGTCCTTGAACTCGAGCATGCCCATCTGGATCGACTCGAAATGCGTCTGGAAGCTCATGCTTTCGATAACATCGAGCAGTCCGGCAGGCAGAAAGCTCGACAAATAATTTAGCGTGGTGGGCATTCCCGCCGAGACTAGGGCCGCACAGGCTACGACCGCAAGGATAAAGCTGATTACCTGGCTCTTCGTCAAAGCCGAGAAGAAGCAGCCGATGGCCAGAAAGCCGCCAGCCATCAGAAAGCTGCCGATATATCCGGTTATGATAAGGCCAATGTCGGGGTTGCCCAGGTAGCAAACCGTTACGGGCATCGGAAACGTCAGCAGCAGTGCTATTCCGATGAAAATCCACGCGGCCACGAATTTGCCCAGAACCGCCTGGGTCACCGTGACCGGCAGGCTCATCAGCAGTTCGATCGAGCCGCTTCTGCGCTCCTCGGACCAAAGACGCATGGCGGCGCTGGGCACCATGAAAACGAACAGAAGCGGAAGATTTCTGAAGAATATGCCCATGTCCGCCCGTCCTATCTCGAAGAACTGGCCCTTGAACGTCAGATAGCCGGAGAAGAATAAAAAGATGACCAAAAACACATACGCCACCGGCGTCGCAAAGTAGCTTTTCAATTCCCTTTTGCAAACCGCCCAAAAACCATTCATATGACAAACTCCTCAACCATGAACCAAATACTCCAACTCAACTGTCTTGCAAGAGAAACCGTCTAAGCGCTTTTTTTCGTGGTAACCTTCCGGAAGATTTCATCGAGGCCCGCCTTGTGCTGGGCCTTAAGCTTCTCGGGAGTCGAGTCGACCAGAATCCTGCCCTTGGCGATAATAATCATGCGGGAGCAGACCGCATCGACCTCCTCCAGAATATGGGTCGAAACGACGATGCATTTGTCCATCGCCATTTTTTTGATCAGCCGCCGCACCTCATGCTTTTGATTGGGATCAAGCCCGTCTGTCGGCTCATCCAGAATTAACACGGGCGGGTCGTTAATCAGGGCCTGCGCCAGACCCACACGGCGCCGGTATCCTTTCGAGAGCGTTTCAATCGTCTGATGGTACACCGAGCCGATTGAGCAGCCGGTCACGACGCGGTCGATTGCGCCTTTTCGCTTGCTGCCGTTGATCCGCCTCACATCGCACACGAAATCCAGGAATGAGCCCACGGTCATTTCGCCGTATGCCGGTGCATTTTCCGCCAGATAGCCCAGCGACTTGCGGACTTGGATCGGGTCGCGAGTAATATCGTACCCGCACACTTTTGCCGTCCCGCTGTCGGGTTTGAGAAAGCAGGCCAACATCCGCATGGCGGTCGTCTTTCCCGCCCCGTTGGGTCCTAGAAAACCCAGGACATCACCCTGATTTGCCTCAAAAGATATGCCGTCTACCGCTACTATCGAACCGAATCGCCGCCTCAGGTCTTTGACACTTATCATTCTCGCCACCACTTAAATATCTCTGCAAGTTCCATTTATCCTTCTGGGCCTTTCAACTTGAAGGGCGGAATATACCATAGAAAGGAATAAATGCAAGTTTTTTTGGTACGCTTGACCATAAAAATTGTTCATCGAATTATGGCCAATTTTCTCCTGCGGTCAAGACCCAATTTCTAAAACATAGTCTCTTTAAAATAAGGGTTCTGCGCAAGATCCCAGCGCACCGCTGTAAAATTAGGCGTCAAGACAATTTTCCCGTTCAGCCCACGGCTTCACGCCGGAGGGCCCTTATCCAATACATGCCCTTCTTCCCCTGTCATTCCCACCAAATCGAAGCCTCGCAGGGTGATGTACCACTTCAGCGTGAATTGAACAAATTCTGTTTAGGGTCAATAGAGTACCTTGCCTTCGACAACGAGGTTTTCTCAGGCATGAAGGCAATCTCCGGTATATCTTTATGGGCGAGGGAATCCTGGAAATCCAGGATTCCCTCCGTGACATACTGTCGAAACCCAGCCTGCGGCAGTCAGGTGTTTTTTACTAAATGCTGCCTCCGGCAAGTTGTATTGATCCTATGTGCACACTATCGGGTATCATCATAAGCCTTTACGGTAACCGGCGAGATAAATCGTGCTCGACAGCACTAATGGAAACACATTTTGTCTTAATCGCAAATAAGGCGCCTGAAAAAGGATTATATTAGGCAAGACATATAAGACTACACATATCCTTACATCGAACACACCCGAAGAACTGATGGTGACTCATGAGAAAAGTCTTGAGCAGATTCTTAAGGATTTCGAAAAGGACCTTATTGAGAAATTTGCTGCTTTATAAGACAAATGAAGAAACTGCGAAAGCCCGATGCTCGCAGACAAACAAGTCCACAAGGCAATCATGTTCACTGGAGGGAATTAAGCCGTTGCATGATAGCGGGGATCAAAATCGACATGGTTATTCGGCGGCGGTTGTGTCCCTGTCGGACGTAACTGTCAGTTCGAGGACGCTTCGCCTCGGCCGTATGCGCTGGACTGCTTCATTTGCAGTTCGTAAAGGAGGTTGTTCTTCTCTATCAGCTTGGCTATCAGGTTGATTTGATTCAACAATATTTCTATCAGGTCGATGTTTATCAGAGTCGATTCGGGGCTGTATTGCGGCAGAGCGATGATTGTGTAGCCGCAGTTGGTCTTTTCCGTGGACAGTTGTGAGGCGATGATGCTGCAGTCGTTTTCCTGCGTTACCACCGGCTCGGTTCCGTCGTCTACTTTTGCACAGAGCTCCCGGAGGAAGGATTCGCTCAGGTTCAGCGCGGCAAATTTCTCAGAATCGCTCGGCCAGAAGTGAAAGTCCTTGTCCATGATTACCATGACCGGCCCCCTGTCGGGAAAAACGTCAAAGACGTGACGGGCTATCTGCTCGTTCAAGACACAGCTTTGTGAAAACAGCGAATCATACATGTCCATATCCACAGACTCCTTGCTCAGATTTACACGAATTCAACCACCTGCACGGATTTCGGTATAATCAAGCGAGGACTTTTCACGCAAAGGGGCGTTGTGCATTTATACTGCAAATTGGCGTTTTCCCGGCGAAAAAAAAGCAAGATATGGAAGTTTGCACCATGTTTATAGGACGTTTAGGTGTTAGATGCTGCATCATCGACAACAAGCTATGGCGCGTTGCTCGGCTGCAGGCAGTGTTATGAGTCGAGCATTTGCTTGAGCCTTGTCATCGGGAATTTTCGTCCGGGGCATTTGGTCTCGTTCGCACCCGGCGTCTGGCCGTGACCATATATGCGGCTCTTCGGAATCTTGTACCTATGCTGCAGGAAATTGACCAGTTTGACAAGTGACCGCATTTGAGCCCACGTGGGCGCGGTTTTGTCAAAGTCTCCTACGAGACAGATTCCCACCCCATCTCTGTTTGCCCAGTTACCCGGCGTGCCACCGCAGTGAGCACCGGTTCTCTGCTGGCGCCACCGGAAAGTGGGCTCGACCTGGCCGTTGCCGCTGTTGGTTCCGTTGCCAATGACAAAATGGTAGCCCACACCGTCCCAATGCTTGATTTCCCGGTGACACTTATCAAAAATATCAGCGTTTCCCTTCGTTGTGGCCGAGTGATGTATTATTATGGCGGTCCATCTCTTTTCAATTGTGGATGGAGGCATCCATGCAGAAGGAACAGTTTCGTCGGCGGGCCTCGGCGGTGGCGTAACCGCAGGTCGTATAACAGGTATGTAAGAGCTCGGAAGCTGACCTTCAATCACAGGCATAGGTTCGTCGGTGTAGACACAACCGGTCAAGACAAAAAAACACGTCAGGTATGACAACAAACAAACGCCATGCGATAAAACTCTGCCGGACATCTTTAAGGACTTCCTTTCCTGAGAATCACTTCCATTAACCAGATGGGACAAATCGGCATATCCCGGCCCTCTGAGGGTCTCATGCCAGCATCTGTGGCTGCTTGCCTTTATGTCGAACCATTCGCACTCTGTTGCCCCGATCATTGAATTCGACAACATTCATGTAAGAACGAATCAGCAACAATCCCCTTCCGACGCCCTTATACAAATTCTCCTCGCGACGAGGATCCGGGACTGCATCCGGATCAAACCCTTTGCCTTGGTCGGCAACAGAAATTTCAATTCTATCGGCTGTGATTAAATAATCAAGCTCAATCTCTCTGGCCGGATCGTTTTTATTTCCGTGATTCAGCGCGTTGATAAGCGCCTCATTCAGAGAAAGATGAACACCGAAAATCGAATCCTCGTCGAAACCGTTGGCTTTAAGTTCGGATACGACCTGTTCGCACGTTGCCATAATGACTGACGGACTATTCTCCAGAATCATTGAACGACTAATTGGTGCCTTTTTCGCCATAGCCCTCTCTGCAATTTCGAAACAGGCTTTGTGAACAACCTGCAACGGCCCGAAAAACATGCCATAAACACAAACTGTCCCAAAAACGTAACAATCGGCCAATTCTCAGACGGCGTGCACAGATGGTGAAGAGTCTGCTGCTCAGCCAACGGTGGACAATCCTTCAGCGGCGCTTTCCAGATCCTTATAAATCTCAAAAATCTTCGTTAGCCGTGTTATTTTGAAAACTTCCCTGATCTTAGGGGCAATATTGCACAGCCGGAGCCGTCCGTCCTGTTCGTAGACTTTCTTGCTGATTCTTATCAAAACTCCCAAGACCGACGAGGACAAGAAACGCACGTTGCGAAAATCAAGGATCAGATTTATTCGCCCACCCTGCTCAATTACAGACATAATGGCCGTCTGAATCGCCCGGATGTCGGTCTCTTCGAGGATTTTTTTTTCCGTAAATGTGACGATAGTGGCGTTTCTCGCGTATTCAACACTTATTCTTGGCTTCATCTGTGCCATAATGATTTCCCTAAAAAACACTCAAATAAACATAGGAGCGATATGTTACAATGGCGCAAATCGCAAGTCAAGCTTTCGGTGGTCAACTTTTTCGGTGAAGACCAACACTTTTCTGCTGATTCTTGCAAAAAGAAGTGTCTTGTGAATAATTGCCGCCAAATATGTGGCTTGTCGAGTCAATGTTGTGGATTACCGCTTGCAACCGCACCCTTTTTTCTCATCGATAATGTGAAAAAGGGTACTCTCCGCCGCAAAAAGGGCTTGCAATTGCCTTTTAGTCCGAGTTAAGAAGCATTTATGAAGCAGGTTAGGCGAAAAGAATGTCTTGGGATTGCTATAATAGCGCAAGAGCCAAGTCGCGGGGAGAAAATAAGGTATTTATACCCGCCAAATCAGGAATAACCTGATAGCTGAAATGTCTCTATGAACTATATTGTCACTGATAAACCTTGAAATCGTCAATTTTTCACTCATCTAACATTTTGGCCTTATAAGAAAGTTTTCAAAACCATATTAACTGTCCCAATTTAACAAGGAGATCAAAATGAGAATCAGTAGGTCAACGGGTTACGCATTGTTGGCGGTCGGTTATCTTGCACGGCACCAGAAAGAGGGAATTGTCCTTTCTCAGGCCATATCGAAGAAGTACAATATACCCCTCGAATATCTGCTGAAGATTCTGCAGCAATTGGTGCGCGCGAACGTTTTGCGCAGCAAGAGAGGCCCGCGCGGAGGCTTCTCACTTGCCAGACCGATCAACAAAATCACTGTGCTACAGGTCGTCGAAGCAGTCGACGGGCCGTTGGTTAGCACATTGAACCTTGCTGAACATGCAAAAGGTGAGAAATTCAGCACAAAGGCTGAAAAGGTCTACGAAAAGGCACTGGCCGAGTCGCGAGCTGTCTTTCATGCGACGAAGATATCGGACCTTATGAAATAGACTTCTCCGAGAACGGCATGGAGATCGGTCGCTTCCAGGAAATAATCTCACAGAAGTACCAGAAACGCGACGAACAGCGGGGTACGCCGGCGACGTTTATGTGGTTTATAGAGGAAGTCGGCGAGCTTGCGACGGCGCTGGCGGGCGACAACGAGCAGAGCAAGGCCGAAGAATTCGCAGACGTCTTGGCGTGGCTGTGCACGCTGGCGAATATCAACAACGTCGACCTGGAAAAAGCCTGCCAAAAGTACACGCACCAGGAAACGGAGGGCTTCAAATAGCGGGCAGCAATGCTGTCCGCTATTTGGGCTTATCCACAAATACTCCCTTTGACCGGGCAATCCGGTCGGGAAGTCGGGGGCTGTCAGGGTTTCTGTCTCAGCGTTTTTATCAGGCAGAAGACAAATACCAGCAGAATCACCCCCCAGCTCAATGTCATGAATATCCAGCCACATATGTTCATTATTCGCCCACTTTATTTGTCCGGCGTTTACGCCACGCCACCCATACAAGACCCGCAAGGACACCAAACACCAATAAGAGTGCTATCCGCGTCCAGTAGATATATGGCGCCTTTGCCGGGTGTTCTTCCCGAACGTCATTCATGAATATCACCGATGCCCAGTCTTGGTAAAGCCAAGTCAACAAGATAATTACAAGAAACGTCGGCGTAATATATTTAATAACAAATCTATAAACGCTCGGGATTGTGATGTCTGAGCCTACATGCATCTCCGTCCACGCCTTGTCCATTCCGAAGACCCACGCGAACAGTACTGCCTCTACGGTAGCGAATATCACAAGGCAGACCGTTCCGCCCCAGAAGTCAAGCTCATCAAGCACCCCTTTATCAACCAGGAATATCACGGGTTGACAAAGTATAAAGACGAAAATTCCGAGCAGCACACATGCACTCTTCCGGGAAACATTGAACTCGTCCTCGGCAAAAGCCACTGCTGGCTGAGCAAGCGATATCGAACTGGTAACACCTGCAATGAAAAGCAGTAAAAACCATAGAAATCCAAAGAACCTGCCCCCCGCCATCTTCTGCAATATCAGGGGCATTGTTACAAAACCCAGATTGAATGCGCCTTTATCGGCAATTTCCATCACCGCAGCCGAGCCGAAAAATGCCACAGCAGCAGGTATGATAAGACTTCCTCCGAGGACAACTTCAGCCATTTCGTTTGTCGCCGCCGCAGTCAGACCTGAAAGTGCGACATCGTCCTTCTTAGTCAGATAGCTGGCGTAGGTAAGAATAACGCCAATACCGCAGCTCAGCGTAAAAAAGACCTGTCCGGCAGCGGCCAGCCAGACCTTTGCTTCTGCAAGCCTGTGCCACTGAGGGTTCCACAGAAACCCAAGGCCCTCGACCACACTGTTCTCTGGCTTGGCCGGGTCCGGTGTCCCCAGCGAAAGAACTTTCACAACAAGAACAAGCGCGAGTATGAACAAAATCGGAAGCCCCAGCTTGCACACCTTCTCGATCCCCCTGTTTATCCCCATGTAGACCACCGACATATTCAAGGCAAAGGTTATGACAAAGAAGACATACGCGGGTGCAATATTGCCAAAATATTCATTCTGCACAACACCCTTATAAGCATCCAGGAAAGCTTTCATGGTCTGTTCGGTTGTACAAGCATCGTATCTGCCGGTCAGCGCAAAAAAACTGTAGCCCAGCAGCCAGGATTCAACGTAGGTATAAAAAATCAGTATAACGATGGGCCCGAAAATACCTATCACACCGAAATATTTGATAAAACGGTTTTTGTTCCAGAGAGTATGAAAGACACCCGGTGCTGTGCTGTGCTCGAAGCCGCCGCCAAATCTACCTATTGTCCACTCGATCCACATCAACGGCAGGCCGAGCAGAAGTATCGCCACAAAATAGGGCACCATAAATGCCCCGCCTCCGTTCTTGGCGGCCTGTACCGGAAAACGCAGAAAATTGCCCAGTCCGATTGCACTACCGGCAACGGCCAGAACCACCCCGAGCCTGCTGCCCCATCGCTCTCTTTGCTGTCCACGAAGTTGTGCCATAGACTTCGGTCTTGTTGTATATCGATATTAGAAACGGCAAGCTTATCTTGCGGCTGACCGCGTGTTTTGATTTGTTATTCGTTGCGAATTCCCAGAAGTTCAAGCGTATTGCGTTCGATGATGTTTCGGATGCTGCCCCTTGGAACCGTGGGTAAATTCGTATCTCCCAGAAGTTTGTTGAAACCCAGCAGCGTCTCAATGCATGTTCCTGCCTCACCCGCGGGAAAACCGCTGCCAAACAAAAGCTTGTCCATCACGTCATGTTCGTGTGCGGCGACTATGGTATTGTAAATCTGCCAAATACTGCCTCGCTTAATCGTAAGATCGGCATAGGCATTCTCGTGTTTGGCCACAAGACACAGCGTCTGATCGAGAAACGGCCTGCCCATATCGCCTACTATAATCTTCAAAGCCGGAAAATTCCTTGCGACCTCGTCGAGCAGCAAAGGCTGAGCGTAGTCCAGCACACCCCCCGGCCCGTCGTCCCAGTCGTTGTGGAAGAAAACCGGCAACCCCATTTGTTCCGCGGCCTCGTAAAAGCGCATCGCCCGGCTATGCGAAGGATGAAAACCGCAGCTTGAGCAGTACAACGCCGCACCGGACAGCCGCAGCTTTTCCTTGATCGACTTCAAACTGCTCAGGCCCACCTTGTCTTTCGTAGGCTCGATCACTGCAAAACCGACCATCTTCTCTTTATGCCTGGCCACATAGTCGGACAGCGTTGCGTTGACCTCATCGTTTGATTCGGCAGGCTGGGCGAGTACAATGCACACGTCAACGGTCTCGCTGGCCGCCAGATGTGCGGACCTTGCGATATCGTCGGCGTCATGTTCTAAGTGCGTATGGCAGTCCACTATCATTTCTCAACTCTTCCGCTTCCCGGCGTTGGTTGCATTTTTCAACAATTGCTCAAATTATCGCCAATCGACCACAAGCGTCAAGCGCAAATATTTTCCCCTAATCCTGTGGTTTTGCCAATTGGCTGGCGGTAGGATATGATGGCTTGCGAATCGACGGGAGTTGCTTAATTGGCAGGTGTGGTTAGGAGTAATCTGATGAGACCTTTCGGGTTAGCGGAAATATTCGGACGTATTGTGTTCTCTGTTTTCCTGGTGGCAACTGTGCCTTTTCCGGGAGGGGCCGAAAACGCCAAAGTATCAACGTACCTGACGCAGTGCCATAGGCCGATCGACCGCTACGCCCTCGTGACCCGCCATAATCCCCAGATCACCAAAGCTGACCCCCTTTCACCGCTGTCGGTTGGCAACGGCGAGTTTGCCTTCACGGTCGACGTTACCGGGTTGCAAACCTTTCCTCGCTTTTATTTTCAGCAGATGCCGCTTTCGACCCAGTCTCAATGGGGCTGGCACAGTCAGCCGAATCTAAAGGGATACAACGTAGAGACGTTTCCACTTACCTACTATGACAGCCACGGACGCAGGGTCGGCCATCTCTACAAGCATATAAAAGGCCGCGAGGCTGAGGTTCGCTGGCTACGTGCAAACCCGCATCGAGTGCACCTGGGAAGAATAGGTTTTGAGTTGCGAAGCTCCGAAGGGCGGGAAATTACCCCTCAGAACCTGACTAACATCGAGCAAGAACTCAACCTCTGGACGGGCATTATTACAAGCCGCTTCGAACTTCAAGGACAGAAAGTGCAGGTCGAAACCTGCTGCCATCCATCAAGAGATTTTATTGCGGTTCATATGGAAACCGACCTGGTTAAGATGGGCAGGCTTAAGGTAGTATTTCATTTTCCATATGGGATGGGCAGCCTGGGCAGGGATTATCAGGACTGGAGCAAGAAGACCGCAGACTGGGACAAGCCGGACAGCCACTCAACAACCCTCCGCCGAACCGCTGCCGACCGGATCGAATTTGAACGCAAACTCGATAATGACCGGTATTATGTCTATTTACGCTGTCCTACGGCCACCACCATCTCAGAGCCCGAAAAACACAAGTTTGTACTTGAACCCGATAAAGCGACCGGAACATTCGAGTTTGTATGTGCCTTCTCGCCAGAGCCGATTACGCAAAGACTTCCAGATGCCGCCGCCGTTCAGGCCGCAAGCAGCCAGCACTGGAAGCAATTCTGGTCCCAGGGAGGGGTCGTAGAACTGGCCGACAGCAAAGACCCGCGCGCCTACGAGCTTGAGCGCCGAATCGTCTTGTCCCAGTATCTGACCGCCATCCAATGTGCAGGCTCGCTTCCGCCTCAGGAATCCGGGCTCACACATAATAGCTGGCACGGTAAGTACCATCTCGAAATGCACTTCTGGCACGCGGCCCATTTCGCGCTGTGGGACAGGATAGCTCTTCTGGAGAAAAGCCTGCCGTTCTACCGGAAAATTCTTCTTCCCATCGCCCGCGCCAAGGCCCAACGCCAGGGCTACTCGGGCGCGCGCTGGATAAAGTGCGCGGGCCCGGCAGGCGTTCAGATGCCTTGCTACGTAGAGCCGTTTCTCGTCTGGCAGCAGCCGCATCCGATCTATTACGCCGAGCTCTGCTATCGTGCCCACCATAACCGCGAAACGCTTGAGAAGTACAAGGCAATAGTCTTCGAGTCGGCTGAATTCATGGCCTCATATGCGGCGTGGAATGAAAGACGTAAGCGATACGAGCTTGGACCGCCCATCATCCCGGCATCGGAGAACTATCTTGATGATAAGGAAAAGGGCCTTAACCCTTCTTTCGCTCTCGCCTACTGGGCATTCGGTCTCGAGACGGCGCAGAAATGGCGCCGGCGCCTGGACCTGCCGTCCGACCCCCAGTGGGACCACGTAGTGAAGAACCTGTCCCCCCTGCCGACAAAAGACGGGCTATATGTAGAGCTTGAGTCGATTCCGGACTCATTCAGCCATCGCAAGGGGCATCAGTCTTTTGTTGGTGCGCTGGGCATCTTGCCCGGTTCGATGGTTGACCGGGAGACCATGCGGCGAACGCTTAACAAAGTCATGGAAACATGGGACTTCTCGAGCACATGGGGGTGGGACTTTCCGATGCTGGCTATGACCGCCGCCCGCCTGGGTGAAGGCGAACTGGCGATACGAGCGCTGATGAAAGATGCCCGAGGCAACAGATGGCTGCCCAATGGTCACTGCTATCAGTTCGAGGATCTACCCGCTTACCTTCCCGCCAATGGAGGTCTGCTGATGGCGGTCGCTATGATGGCAGCCGGCTGGGATGGCGCGCCCGACAAGCAAGCGCCGGGCTTTCCACAGAACGAGAACTGGACTATCCGCTGGGAACGGCTCAAGCCCATGCCTTAGCTTTGAGGTTGACTATGTTAAAGCAGGTTTCGCAATACTTTACACTCGTCGGGGCGTTCTCCGCTATCTGCCTGTTGTCTTGTTGTGATGAGCAGGAAAGAACGTCGAGCCGAACTGGCCCTGCTCACATGACGATCGACCGTCAGGCTCTGGTGACGCGTCACAATCCTGTAAATCGAAAAGCCGACCCGCTGCTGCCGCTATCGGTAGGCAATGGTGAGTTTGCTTTTACGGTCGACGTCACGGGCCTGCAGAGCTTTCCGCAGTTTTACGCGGAGGGCATTCCCTTGGGAACACAGTCGCACTGGGGCTGGCACAGTTTTCCGACCGTACACAATGTCGGGCTGGATGATGTGATGGTGTACTACAACAGTCACGGACGCAAGGTCGGATACCCGGAAAAAAAAGGCGTGCCGGGACGAGACTGGCTCAGGGCAAACCCCCATCGACTGCATCTCGGGCGCATTGGTGCTGAATTCCTTAAAGCCGACGGGACAACCGCAGATATCAAAGACATAGACGACGTCGAACAGGTGCTCGATATGTGGACGGGCACGTTGTCAAGCAGATTCGTTATCGAGGCAATCCCGGTTAAGGTGTGGACCTGCTGTCACCCGACGCTTGACATGATTGTGTGTCGGATCGAATCGCCGATGGCCGCGGAAGGCCGATTGAAAGTGTGTTTCGAATTCCCGTACGGCTCTGCAAAACGCTCGGCGGCGGACTGGGAAAATCCCGATAAGCACACGAGTCTGATAACAGCCGAATCCGACAACCGTATTGACATTGCTCGTAAACTCGACGGCGACACTTATTTTGTGAGCATTGCGTGTACGGACGGATGCAGCATCGACGGATGCAGCATCGAAAGAGTCGGAGCACATAAATTCTTGCTTCATCCGGCAGAGGGCAAGAGTAATTTCGATTTTGCGTGCGCTTTTTCCGGCAACTCGTCGCCCTATAAACTACCCGATTTTGAAAAGACGCGATCGACCTGCCGTGACCACTGGCACAGCTACTGGAGCAATGGTGGTGTTGTGGACCTGTCCCAAAACACAGACGCCAGAGCGAATGAGCTGGAGCGCAGAATCGT
>Ga0180438_10004147_pt1 | contig 21088 bp, 19 predicted proteins | sample SS_ome_12_FD_132455 | JGI IMG/M metagenome (GOLD analysis project Ga0180438, IMG submission 132455) | Hypersaline lake sediment archaeal communities from the Salton Sea, California, USA - SS_3_D_2 metaG | ecosystem: Environmental > Aquatic > Non-marine Saline and Alkaline > Hypersaline >... | reverse complement strand
TATGCTAGCCATACAATCCTCGCACATACTTTCTTATCTCTTCGGGAACAATTCCGGTTGCTTTTCCGAGGAGAATTGTCCTGAGATTCTTCGTCTCCATCTCCTTTGCCCACAGGTAGGCGAATACTGGTTCGATCCCGAAGGTGACGAAGACGCTCTCCCTCACATATTTCAAGAGCTCTTCATCTAAAAGCCGCTCCGCCTGAGCAATCTGATCGACTTCTTCTCCACGTTTTTCCACACCCCTGAGCACAGATGCGAGTGGAGAAAAGAGGATACGGGAGGCAAACCCATCCAGGTTCAGATCAAGCCCCTGTTCCAGAAAGCTCAAATCGATACTTCCAAAAGGAAGGAATCGACTCCGCACGTCCGACCTTTTCCCACCTCTGACCTTCAGCCTGAGAGTGGTCAGAATGTTGTGCATGTCGATCCTTCTTATATAATAGCCGGTGAGAAAAGGAGCCTGGACCTGTTCGAGGATCCCGAATATCTCCCGGTAGCAGGAAATATCGCACCTGTTGTCAATAAAGGCGCCGTTTTGCCCTTTCTCCTCCTGAAGTGCATGATAGGTACCGTAGAGTATCTCACCGGTGTCCGTGAACCTGCCGCTTTCAAGAAGCGATTTGAGCACAGGGTAGGAGTAGTTCGAACGTCTGGACAGTTCCGCAGGAATCGATATTCCCTGAGCTCTCCCTTCCTTCACGATGAGCTTCAGAAGCTCGTAGTCATATTCCAGGGAAATGAGTCTCTTGATCTCATCTTCGAGCAGGAGATTCTTGACCAGATAGAACTGCTCGGTGTACCCCTCCTCCAGCTGGCGCAGCATGGGTTGGAGGTCTGCGTCCGATTGTCCCTGTATCCCGACAGTCTCAGAGAAAAGGGCATAAAACCTTTCCATGGGCGCTGAAATGAGGGCGCTGTACCCGGCGCTGCTCACGATCTTCGTTTCCAGGGCCCTGATACGGGCAACCGCGTATCCGTACTCGCTGTTTTCGACGAATTCAGGATTACTCACCAGCATGGAAGATCTCCCAGGCCTTCTGTTCCAGATCGGTTCTTTTGTACTTGAAGAGACTGTCGATTGACATGTTGATCTCGACTTTTCCCTTTTTCAGTATCACACCCCAGGGAAAATCTCTTTTCATCTTCGAGACACTGTGGCTGGCACCCTTTTTGTTGAGCTGATCGACTATCCGGCTGAAGAATGCGCTGTCTCCCTTCTTACCGAAAATGATCTCCTCATCCTTCGTCAGAGAAACCGCCTTCACGAGAGTGACAAGAAGCTTTCCGTACTCCTCAAGTGGCTGATCCACGAGCCCCCTGTATGCGTCGTGGAATGCCCTTTCCATCCATTTCTGCCTTGCCAGGAGCATGTTTTTTCTCTCCTCGAGCCGCTTGTTCAGTATCGCTCTCTCCTTCTCCCGCCTGTACTTTTCATCGAGGAGTGATTTCTGCCTCTCGTAATACTGTTCTGCCTCGCGCTTTCCCTTTTCCCTGATTGCCTCAGCTTCTGTTTCTGCATCATGCATGATATTCTTTGCTTCTTCTTCTGCGTCGGCAATTATGCGGTCAACTATTCCCTCAACCGACATGATAGTTCTCCGTTCTCATGTTTTGGTTTGGCATGCACCGGGCTTAAAAGCTCAGGAACAGCCAGACAAAGATCGACACGAGCAATCCGAGGACTGCATAGAATTCGACGAGCACTCCCATCACGAGCGCTTTCCCCACCTCTGCTTCCTGTTTTGAAATCAGATTGATGCCGGCAGCGCACACCTTCCCCTGATGAATTGCAGAAAACAGACCTGCTATCGCAATAGGCAGGTTCATGAAGAGCACTTCAAGACCCTGGGTGAGGGTGAGTGCAACTGTCTGCCCTGTAAGAAGACCGATTTTCTGGATCGTTAAAAATCCGATGACAAAACCGTAGATACCCTGAGTGCCGGGAAGAGCTACAAGAAGAATGAACTTACCAAACTTCTTGGGGTCCTCACTCAACGCTCCGGAAGCTGCCATCGCCGCAAACCCGATTCCCTTCGCTGACCCTGTTCCTGAAAGGCCAACCGATAGCGCGACTCCAAGAATGGCAAGAAAAAGCCCAGTATTCATACAAACCTCCTTCGAAATGTATCATTCGGATGATTCATCTGCCGCTTGGGTTACTTCTCCTCGGTGCGTAGGTGTAACTCCTCCTCTCGGAAAACACGGTTAAAAGCTCACCTTCACCGGTATAGAACTTGGTAAAAAATTCCATGAACTGCAGCCGTATAGAGTGGACGAAGGCGCTCAGTCCGCTGATGAAAAGATTGAACAGATGTCCTACCAGCAGCACCAGCACGAACCCACCAATGCCCACGATGGGGAGCTGTTTCACCATGCTTGCGAGAGTGTTCATGACACCGGCGATGACTCCGGTGGCGAGCCCGAGTGCCAGAAGCCTGGAATAGGAGAGCACGTCGCCGAGCACTCCAGAAACCCCGTACAGGGTAAACAATCCCTTTCCGATCCTCTTTATCGGATTCAGAGAGTTTCTCTCAGAGAAGAGCACGATGATGCCTGCCCACAATGCGAGAAGAACATAAAACACGGTGTTGAGAAGGCTCTCCTGCTCAGGAAGTGCACGCATGAGCACTTTCGGCACCGGGGCAAGCAGGAGAAACACCCAGGGTAGATGATCGCATACCGCTTCCACCCAGTCACCGCTCTTTACCAGCATATAGATTTTAATGAGGTAACCCACGATGAGATGTATGACTCCGAGCGCGAGCGAGAGTGCGAAAAAGGTGAGCACATCCTTGCTCGAGTCGAATATCATGATTTTGTACCGTGCCTCACGAAGCCAGGCCAGCTTCTCTGGCAGCATATCGAAGTTAATGCCGAACACCGTGCCCATCAGTGCACCGACCACAAAGGTGAAAATGCCGAGTATAAGAAAAAGATTCAAAAACCTTCTCATTCCATTCCTCGGCTTTAGAATGAGAAGCCCGAGAAGACAGATGATCATGATCACGAGCCCATATCCAGCCTCTGTGAGACATATCCCGAAGAAGAGTGCATAGAAGGGCATGAGAATTGGTGTCGGATCGACCTCTCTGTGGTTGGGGGGGGAATAGAGGTTCACTATAAGCTCGAATGGGGAAACGATTCTATTATTTTTATAGGCAACTGGGGGAGTCTCATCATCCTCTCTTTCGATCACTGACGCATGAGCCTCAGGATACCTGCCCACGGTTTGAGAGAGCAGAGGATAATCTCTTTCCCGCATCCATCCATTGATCAGACACACCCGTTTGGTGTAGAAGAATTTTTCCTTTGCCGATTCCTTCTCGATTTCGATCTGGAGCAGATCAAAATAATAGCGCAGTATATTCCTCTTCTGCGCGAGCTCTGAGGCCGAGTCTTTGAGACGGGTAATATCGCTCTCCGCTTCTTTGATCTTTTCCGTGTGCTCGTTTATCAGCTCTGAAGGAGATTTCGAAGCTTCGGGGAGGGAAATCGGCTCGAAATTAAAGCTCTTTTCGAGCTCGAGAACCGATTCCTGGGCATCCTGATGATACACGATGTAGAAGAACACAGTCTCATCACCGCTTATCTTTTCGATATGCACGAGCTCTGATATGTCGACCCTGGAGAGATTTTCAAAGCTTTCTCTCTCGAGCTTCGAAAAGAGAATCTTTACAGCTCCGCTCCCTTTGAGCTCATCAAGAGCAGGTTGAAACTCTGAAAAAGGCAAAAGCTCTCCCCTCTGCTGTACATGTTCCTTATGATGAGCCTCTCTCTCATTCAGCTCTCGTTCCAGTTCGAGCGTATTGGCCTTCAATGATTCTGCAGCCCCCTTCACAACGAGCCCTTTCATTGAGCTCTTCGAGAGTTCCTCAGGAGCCATAGAGAGCTTCTGTAAAAAGGAGACTTTCGGTCCGTGAACGTCGAGAAAACGGATCGCCTTCTCGAGCTCGGTGAGTTCTTTTTTCATATCCAGAATCTTCTGCGAGGTGCGCTGTATTTCTTCCTTTTCGCTCTCATAATCCTTTACCGAGTGAGCGTCTATCTGAACAATGGAAAGGCGCTGCAGCTCTTCGAGCATCCGGTCCATGACTGCTGTATGAGCGGTTATCTCAACCTTCACCACCGTGTCGAGTGCCATGAATCATTCCTTTACGATTTCTTCTGTGATAAATCTGACCACTTTCAGGAGGTTTTTTTCGCAGCGTGTGTTGATCGATTCAATTTCTCCCTTCTCCTCGTTCTCGATCTCCTGGATCATCTGTTTCTTTTCCCTCTCGTATTTTTCCTTTATTCCTGTTTCGTCATCTTTCAACAGCGCATCTTTCTGTTTCAGGAAGTCCGATTTCTTCTCCTCTGCGCTCAGAATCACCTTCAATGCCTTGTCTTTCACATCACTGATAATCAGAGACGCCTTCTGCTCCGACTCTTTTATTTGTCTGATCAGCTCTCCGGCCATAGTAGTCTCTCCTTTGAAGGACACAGGCACCATCCCTACGCTGCCACTCTCCGAATGGAGCATGCTGCCGATGCCCTTTTCGCACGAAAAAAAAATCATTGAAAATTGTATTTTATATCTGGAGAAAAAGCAAATATTTCTCTACTTGAGTAGATGTATATATCAGCAAATTCGCAAGAGTTCTTCTGGAGAGTCGACCACGTAATCGGGTTGAGCTTCCCCGAGCCCGTCACGTATCCCAAATCCGTATGTCACATAGATGGATGCGATGCCTGCATTCCGGGCTGTAAGCATATCATTTTTCCCATCCCCGATCAATACCGTGTTTTTTTTCTCTATTCCCGTCTCTCTCAGAATAAAATCTACCGCGTCCGTTGATGGCTTCTTTCTCTGAAAGGTATCTCCACCCACAATAATGGCAAAATACCGGCTCAGATCCAACCTGTTAAGAATTTCTTTTGTGAATTGATAAGCTTTGTTCGTGAGAACAGTTTTTACCTTCCCGTCAAGCTGCCTGAGGGTTTCCGGAACGCCGGGATAGGGACGAGTTGTTTGTACGAGTCTTTCCGCATAAAACCCTTTGAACAGGGCCACCGCTTCCTCCACGTCAACCGCATGTCCGCTGACGCAGCGTTCCACAAGCCTTTTGATCCCGTCCCCAACATATTCGACGACTTTTTCCTTCTGCATTTTCTCCATGTGATAGTGAGAGAGCATATCGTTGATGGAGTTGGCGAGGTCTCCGCTGGTGTCCACCAGCGTGCCGTCCATATCGAATATGCAGAGAGAAAACCCCATACCGGCCTTTCCTTTGTGTGGTAATATACACATTCACCCATCACAAATCAACTGTTTGTTTACCGCTCCCATCTTCGCCGGGTTTTGCAACTTTAACTTGAAGAAGTGTTCAGTTCATATCATATTTAGTTCGGGGAATCTCTGGTTTCTTAAAACCTGAGATTCCAAGGAACTTTAGTTCCAGGGAACCTTGGTTTCAACGAATCTTTCGGATATTCCGCACATGAAAGAGAGTGATCTTATCCGCACAGCTCACCGTGTTGCGACTGCATCTGCACGAAGAGCCGGGAAATACCTTTTGAAACGCTTCAAGAGCGGTGATGTAAAAATCAATTCCCATTCCATGCACGATGTGAAGCTCGATGTCGATGTGGAGGCAGAAAACCTCATCAAGGGAATCATCAGAAAACAGTTCCCTGATCACGGATTCATCTGCGAGGAAAGCGGGCAGGAAAACCACGAGGCTGAATACAACTGGGTGATAGATCCACTCGACGGGACCGTAAATTTCTCAAAGGGGATTCCACACTTCTGCACATCGATTGCATTCAAAAATGAAACCCGTACGCTCCTGGGAGTGGTCTATGACCCTGCAAAGGAAGAGATCTTTTCCGGAGTTCAGGGCATCGGTGCCACCTTCAACGGGGCTCCTATCAGGCGTGAGGATATCGAACGGCTCGAGGATGCGGTCGTCGTCATGGGATATTTCAAGAGCGGTTCCATCGAAGAAGGGATACGGATGTTTGAGAGGATCTCTCACAGGGTCAAGAAAATGCGGTTCTTTGGTTCTGCCGCTCTCGACCTCTGCTACCTGGCATGCGGACGCGTGAACGCCTATGCGCAGCACTCCTTGAACGAGTGGGACGTCGCTGCCGCTTCGCTCATCGCGGAGTTGAGTGGTGTAACGCTCAAGACCGTGCAATCCGGTTCGAGCCTCAACGTCATCGGCGCTGACAGAGAAATATTCGAAACTTTTCATTCGATCATCTGGAATACCAGCAGTACTGAATCCGACACGTGGTGATGGAATACCATGAAGGTCCTGGTTTCAAAAATCGTACTTTTCGTTCCCCATTCCACCTCTCTGAAGGACAAGAGGAGAGTCGTCCGTGCTGTAAAGGATAGGATATGGGCCAAGTTCAGGGCGTCAATTGCGGAGGTTGAGGATCAGAATTCCGTCCAGAAAGCCGTGCTCGGTCTCGTGTATGTCTCAAATGACGCACGGCTCCTCGAGAGCGTGCTGAACAAGATCATCGATCTGGTGGAGGCGAGCTTTCCCGGTTTGCTCCACGATTATGAGTACGACGTGGAGACTCATTGAGGTCACAGAAAGTTGATCTCCTGCAAATGCCGGACGAAAATATGCCCCCTGAGTTTTGCCTCGATTCCCTCAACTGCCGAGAGTGCAGCTGAGGTCGTGGTGGTGTAGGGAATCCCGTGAGTAATTGCAGCCTGCCGCATGCGGTAATCGTCAACCTGGGATTCCCTCCCGAGAGGCGTGTTGATAAAGAGCTTTATCTTGGCGTGCTCCATGTAGTCGAGGACATTTGGATGCCCCTCGTGTACCTTCTGGATCACGTCAGCCCAGATGCCGTTTTCCCAAAGATATGCTGCTGTTCCTCTCGTTGCAGTGATCTTCAAACCGAGCTCGGTGAGCTTTTTCGCGACCGGGAGTATCGTCGGCTTGTCGAAATCGTTTACACTGATGAACACCGTGCCTTCTTTTGGCAGCGGGGTGTCCGCTCCCAGCTCTGCCTTGTAGAATGCTTCCCCGAAAGAGGCCCCTGTCCCCATCACCTCTCCGGTGGAGCGCATCTCAGGACCCAGAAGCGGATCAACACCTGGAAAGCGGTTGAAGGGGAGCACAGACTCCTTCACGGATATATAGTCCGCCCTGAAGTCCCGTTCTATACCCAGCTCCTTCAGACTCTTTCCCATGATCACCGCAGTTGCGATTCGTGCGAGGTGTACTCCGGTAGCCTTCGAAACGAAGGGCACAGTCCGGGAAGCCCGTGGATTCACTTCCAACACGTAGATGATGTCGTTTTTTACCGCGAACTGTATGTTGATCAGCCCAACCACTTCAAGAGCCTTTGCGATGAGCCGGGTCTGCCGCTTCATCTCGTCGATCCATTCCGGCTTTGACTTCACAGGAGGAATTGCGCAGGCAGAATCTCCTGAATGGATACCTGCTTCCTCGATGTGCTGCATCACGCCTGCAATGATCACGGTTTGAGAATCGGCGACAGCATCTATGTCGTATTCAAAGGCGTCCTCCAGAAATTCATCGATGAGAATGGGGTTGCGACTTGATACCCCGATGCTCTTTGTGAGGTAGTCGGTGAGCTTGTGGTCGTCATAGAAGATGGCCATCTTACTGCCACCGAGGATGTAGGAGGGTCTCACCAGGACGGGGTATCCGATGCTGCGGGCGATCTTGAGCGCCTCTTCGAGGCTCTTGGCAGTACCGTTCTTCGGCTGTGTGAGCCCGAGCTCGGCAATGAGATTGGAGAACTCTTCTCTTGACTCCGCTCTGTCTATCGAACTGGAGGAGGTTCCACGTATTTTCGCTCCTTTTTCCTCGAGCAGCCTGGCGATGTTGAGCGGAGTCTGGCCCCCAAATTGCACGATCATTCCGATCGGCTGTTCCTTTTCGATGATGTTCATGACATCCTCAAAACACACGGGCTCGAAGTAGAGCCGGTCAGAAGTGTCGTAGTCGGTGCTCACGGTCTCGGGATTGCTGTTCACCATGATGGTCTCGTAGCCAAGCTTTCTGAGCTCGAAGGCTGCCTGAACGCAGCAGTAGTCGAACTCGATCCCCTGTCCGATCCGGTTCGGCCCGCTGCCCAGAATGAGAACTTTCTGCTTATCCGTAGGCACGGTCTCGTCCTCTACATCGTAGGAAGAATAGAAATAGGGGGTCGATGCTTCGAACTCAGCGGCGCAGGTGTCCACCATCTTGTAGATCGGCATGATTCCTGCCTGCTTTCTTCTGATCCGCAGCTCATGCTCTTCAATGTGTAAGAGGTCTGCGATGTGCGCATCGGAAAATCCCATACTCTTTGCCCGTTGTAGCATGTCGTCATCCACAGGACCCTTTTCCAAACGAGAGATGAGTTCGGTCGCCTTTTTGAACATCCTGATGAACCAGGGATCGATTTTTGTGGCCGCTGCGACTTCCGTAATCTCCATTCCCCGTTTCAAAGCCTCGAGGATATACGGAATCCTGTCTGGTGTGTTCCCTTCGATTTTTTTACTTATCTCTTCGGTGCTCTCTTCGCCGGCAAGCTCATACCATTTTCGTGAGTGTTCGAGGGACCTGAGCCCTTTGAAGAGCGCCTCGAGAAATGTCCGGCCCAGCGCCATCACCTCGCCGACTGATTTCATCTGTATGCCGAGCTCCCGGGGTGTCCCGGGAAACTTGTCGAAGGTGAAACGCGGAAGCTTCACCGCCACGTAGTCGATCGATGGTTCGAAGCAGGCCGGGGTCTTTTTGGTGATGTCGTTGGGGATCTCGTCCAGAGTGTATCCTACCGCAAGCTTTGCCGCGATTTTTGCAATGGGAAATCCGGTCGCCTTGGAGGCGAGGGCAGAGCTCCGGGAAACCCGCGGATTCATCTCTATTGCGACGACCCGTCCTGTCTGTGGGTGCATCGCGAACTGTACGTTGGAGCCTCCGGTCTCCACCCCGATGGCACGGAGAATAGCGATTGATGCGTCCCGCATGAACTGGTTCTCCCTGTCCGAGAGAGTCATCGCCGGGGTTACGGTGACACTGTCTCCAGTATGGATGCCCATGGGATCTATGTTTTCGATGCAGCAGATGATCACCGCATTGTCGTGGGTATCTCGCATCACCTCGTACTCGAACTCCTTCCACCCGAAGATGGACTCCTCTATGAGCACCTGGTGAATGGGGCTGTTCTCAAGACCCCGTGACACGGCACACAGGAGCTCCTCTTCGTTTTTCGCGATGCTCCCGCCCTGCCCTCCCAGCGTAAAGCTCGGGCGTATGATCGCGGGAAGACCGATATTCTTTGCGATCCGCTTTGCCTCTTCCATGGAGCTGGCAAGCTCACTCCTCGGGGTTTCGATTCCGATCTCTTCCATCGCCTTTTTGAAGAGCTCCCGCTGCTCAGCCTTACGGATCACGTCGATATTTGCTCCGATGCATTCCACGTTGAAGTGTCTGAGAACCCCTTCTTCGTCCAGTTTTCTGGCAAGATTCAGGGCAGTCTGCCCTCCCAGCGTTGGCAGCAGTGCATCCGGTCGCTCCCTTGCGATGATCTGGGAGACAATCTCTGGCGAGAGGGGCTCGATATAGGTTCTGTCCGCCATGCGGGGATCTGTCATGACAGTGGCAGGGTTGCTGTTGACGAGGATGACCGCGTATCCCTCCTCTTTCAAAGCCTTCAGAGCCTGAGTGCCCGAATAATCGAACTCGCAGGCCTGTCCGATGATGATAGGCCCGGAGCCGATGACGATGATTTTTCGAATATCACGACGCTTGGGCATCATGTACTCCTGCGCGTGCACGAATCCATCAGCCGCAGGAACTGGTCGAATAGGAAGAGGGTGTCGTGTGGTCCTGGGCCGGCCTCTGGATGAAACTGTACCGAGAAGAGTGGATACTTGTTGTGACTCATGCCCTCGAGGGTGTAGTCATTGAGATTTATGTGAGTGATCTCTGCATCTTCCGCATCGAGGGTTTGAGGGTCCACCGCAAACCCGTGGTTCTGCGTGGTAATGTACACCTTTTTCGTGTGCTCGTCGCGCACCGGATGGTTTCCCCCGTGATGACCGAACTTCAGCTTGAAGGTGCTGGCCCCCAGCGCCTGCCCGACGAGCTGGTGGCCCAGGCAGATGCCGAATACCGGGAGCTGTCCGATCAGCTCTTCCACCAGACCAACGATTGTGCCCAGGGCCGCAGGGTCGCCAGGTCCGTTGGAAAGGAGCACTCCATGGGGTTTGGTATTGAGAATATCATTTTTCTGCACAGAGGAGGGAAACAGTTCCACTCTGCACCCCCGCTGCGCAAGCTCCCTGAGGGTGCTCAGTTTTACACCGCAGTCGAGTACAGCCACCCGGAACCCGGATCCCTCACTGTAGAGGTACGGTGCTTTTGCTGTCACCTCCTTGACCAGATCCCTCCCGACGATGTCTTCTGAGCTTTTCACTTTCAGGAGAAAAGCCTCCGGATCAAGGTTCACAGTGGATATTCCGGCCTTCATCGCTCCCCGGTCCCGAATGTGCTTCGTGAGAGCGCGTGTATCGACACCTTCTACACCGGGCACCTTCTGGCTGGCCAGATAGCATGCCAGGCTTGTATTGACCTGGTTGTGAAAAAACGCAACTGATCTTTTGGTCCCTCTGTCGCTGTAGCACGGGTTCACCGTGCCGGTTTTGAGCTTCCCCGCATCCCTGCTGTCAAGTTCTTCTCCCGCATACTCCTTCACCACTAAACCCTCTGCGTGTATGCTCGGGGATTCATCCTCCTGAAGCCGAATTCCATAATTCCCGATCATCGAGGCGGTCATCATCACGATCTGCCCCTTGTAGGAGGGATCGGTGATCACCTCCTGGTATCCCGTAAGACCTGTGTTGAAGACGAGCTCACCGAAGGCCTCTCCCTCGCCGGTGAAGCTCCTGCACTCTGCATACCAGCCATCTTCGAGCATAAGGAGCGCTTTCATGATCAGATCATTACACTCCTCTCTTTTGAGAATTAGAGATCAATTTCCCTATGAATCCTGATGCAATGCTGATAGAAATGATGTGAGACAAAGCGAGTGCGAATCGTTTTGAAATTATCCCGAAGCTGACTCATCGTCAACAGGAAACCCTAATGAATGATAGAAAAGAGAATTTCAGCAAAAGGAGGTTCCTGATCCATATGCTGCATCACAGTTGTAGAGAAGGGTACTGGAATTTTTCTTGACACTATTTCTGAGACGAGTATGTTGTGGTAATGGAAAATCAGGATACGTCAAGGGACAGTATCGAACGAGAGCGCATATGCACACTGAGATTCAGAAAGTAAAAGAAGAGCTTCACATTCATAAAATAGCCGGCCTGATGATGCTTCACTATTTCAAATGGCCCTGGTGCCTTGAAGACCTGGTCAACTATGTTGACGAGATCTATCTGCTTCTGCACCTTTCTCCTGAGTATAAGGCCAGCTGGTACACGAAGGTGCCAAAGGTTATGGGGAAGACCGAGGTTTCGCTCGACCAGGAGCTGTCCAGGGTTGAGTTCAGAAAGAAGGGAAAGAGGGAAAAATTCAGGGAAACAGCCATACGAATGCTTGACGACGTTCGACCGGATCTTGTCTTTTTTCCGGATGAGGATGAGGCTTTCCCTGAGCCGGAATTCCTTGCAGAAGACCTTTTGCGCTTTTACCGGTCGAAAAAAAGGCAGCTTGCTTTCAGGCGAATCAATTTTTGGGATTCCATGGAAACGGTTCGAAAGGACCACTGGATCAATGTAAACGGACCCCACACGAGAATCTTCAAATGGCAGCCCGGGCTGACCTACTACCCGTACATCGGGTACAACAGAATCGCGAGTTATGGAAAAAAACAGATGGTTGCCAGAACGGCCATGAAACACTACGCCTTCATGGACCGGCAGGAACGAGAGTGGAGATATTATGTACTCTTCAAGGGTCAGGAGAAAATATACAAAAACCTTCTGAAAAAACCGAAACTGGTGAAATACACGAACGCGAGAGAAGCCCCTCGAACCTGATAAACCGAAGATGACTTATGACAAAAGGATCGGACATTGCACACCGTATCAAATGGAAACTGAGAACTCTCTTATACCGCTCTCCAGAAATGCGTCTTGCGAGCATTCCAACAAAGGCACTTCTCTGCGATGACGTCGTGTACAGGGGACAGGATTTTGCCGGCGCACCCATCGAGCGCTTTCCCATGGTCGACCTATACCGGTTGTACGATAAAAACCGGAACTCGGCATTTGAAAAGTTTCACCACTGGATGGGGGACTGGCTCATCCTGCGTCAGGGGTGGAAAATCCCAAAGAGAAAGGGGGGAATGGCAAATGGTTCTCTCTACACCCTCGTGTGTGAGCTTCACCAGGAGAAGCTCAAGCGTCCACTGGACGACTTCTCGCAATCAGACAAAGAGCTGGTGGATGAAGCCATCGCCATGCGTGCGCGGCATTACTTTATAGATGTATACGAATCGATCAAGACCAGGGGCTACGACGATTCGATGGCCCCCCCTATCACCTGCGTACGGCGAGGTGATGCGTACATGATCAAGAACGGCCACCATCGGGCCGCCGCGTTGCTCGTTCTGGGATACGAGATGGTCAAAGTTATGCCTATCTGATGAAAAGAGTATTTAAAAATTACTATGAGTCATGACAGTCCCATTGCGTATTTTATTAACTTCTCCATCCATGAAATTCCCAGTGTTGCGTACATCGCCTACGAAGCTGGAGGTACACTCTACACGAATTCGGAAATAACCTTCAGGTTCATAAAGACCGATCATCCATCGCTCTCCGTGCAGTACCATGCACGAATCTCCGCAATAAAGGAACACATGCTTCAAAGTCACGTACAGGTCATCGTATACCCTGACTATCATCTGCGATACTTCAAAGACCTGACAGGTGTAAAACATGTGCAGGTGTTTCACGGAATATCTGACAAGAAATACGATTACCAGAATGAAGTTCTGGAGTATGATCTGTTTTTTATACCCGGAAAAGAGGCATATAATAGATATGAGCAAAGAGGTTTGCTGAAAAGAGGAACCGGCGTCCTTATCGGATGCCCAAAAATGGATCGCGTTTTCAGGGGAGAGTTGCAGAGAGACGAAATGCTACGGAAACTCGGACTCGATCCTTCAAATAAAACTGTGCTCTACGCACCCACATGGGTTGACAAAGAGACTAACTCTTCTTGGAAGAAATTTCGATGTGCTTTTCTGCATGAAAAACCTGAGAATATCAATATAATAGTGAAATTACATCCAAATCTTACAAGATACAGAAAAGATGAAGTGGATATATTCAGATCCGAGTTGTTGCGCTTTGAGAACACCCGATTTTTTGACTTACTACCAGATATAGTACCCCTGATGGCTGCCTCCGATGTACTTATCGGAGATGTTTCCTCGGTAACCCGAGAATATCTTGCATTTCAAAGGCCCTTTATTTTTTTAAGCAACAAACCCTCATGGATTTGGAATAGAAAAAAGATCTCCCTTTGGGAATGCGGTAAAGTGGTAAGAAAACCAGCAAATATTTGGAGTACAGTAATGGAAACACTTTTACATCCAGATAAATATATGAACAGCATACACGACCGGTTCATACGTACCTTTTTTAAGCCGGATGGCAATGCTTCAAAAAGAGCAACAAATGCAATGCTCAGCCTGATCGAATAATGATTTATCTATTTTTCAGTACACGGTTACAGAATATATAATTTTAAGACCTGCCATGAATATTATCTGTAATTATTTATATAAACAAATCGATTTTTTAATTTTTTCATGATTTTTTCCTTTTTCACAATCCCCATTTCACTTAACCTATCAACAATGAAACTGCATACCCTATCTTTTGCACGTCCATCATTGAAATAAAAACTTTTATATAGAAGATTTTCTATACGTTTAAGAAAAATTGGATTTTGAAAAGATTCTTCGATTTTCTCCATAATATCATCAATTTTTGGATCAAATATTGGACCACATAATTTAATATTGTAGTCATTCGGTGGGATAAACGTATCGTTTAAATCGGTTTTGACAAATACCATGGGTCTCTTCATGAATGCAAAGTCATAATTAACCGAAGAATTATCCCCAATTAACAAATCCGATATGTAAATAAAATTCATAATATCTTGGTACTGTTTTGGGAAAATATAAAGATCCTTTATTTTATGGTTTATTTGCCATTTTAAGATAGACATGATTTTTTTTGCATCATTGAAATGAGGTCTGATTATTAATATATATTTCTCCGGTATTTTTTGAGCAAATATTTCAAAACATTCTTCTAAGGTACCTCCCCCCCATTTCCAAGTTGGAGCATATAAAATTATCTTTTTCCCATTATCACGAATTCTGTATTTTCTTAATATTTTTTCTCTATCATAATCTCCATTTATTATTGAATCAGACCGGAACATGCCTATTTTCACAATTTTTTTTTCAAGCAATTCAGATTTTAAAGTATAGTGTTTTAGCTTATATAGATCCTTTTCACCGGTTATGAAGAAATGTTCAAACCAGTCTGTACTTATTTTCCCCCCTGGCCCAGTAAAAGTCTTATCACCAGTTGCATGATAGACAAATATTCTTTCATAATTTTTCCCTTTTGGAACTCTATTATCACCGCTATGACATAAGATTAATCCTTTCGCGACATTATCCAATCTGTTCATGCTTTTTTTCATGATTTTTGCTCTCATGGGACCATACCGCACAAGAAAAAATATAAAAGTAAATGGTTTTAATGTTGTTGTAATTATCTTTCCTTTGAGAATCTTATAGATGGGGCGTGATTGAGAAAATTGATATATTTTTTTAGTGTAATAGTATACTCCTTTCATCGTTCATATAACCTTTTTCAAATATGTGGAATAGAACCTCACAGAAGATAGCGAACTGTAAATCTTATGTTCTTCTTCCTACGGTTATAATATTTCTGGTTTCTATGATGCAGTCATCATCTATTATCCTCATTTTATAAACATCTTTTATCTTTCCACTTGCGTTAATATGCATTTCCATTATTTTATTCTGCCTATCACGATCAATTCCCGAATTCTCTAACCAATTTTTTACACTAAAATTTTTCATAATATGCACGGTATTAAAAACATCATCAAAACCATTCTTCTTAAGATACATAGCCATCTCGTTCGATCTAAAGGTTCTCCTTTCCTCTTTTAATTTGAACATATCAGCATACCAATCAATGACTTCTTGCTCATCAGTGGGTGGAACACCTTCGGCAACTATGATTTTTCCGCCCTTTTTTAATAAATCATAGCATCTCACTAAAACACGATCCAATTCATCAAAAATATGATGAAAAACCATTCTCGCTATTATTTTATTGAACAGATTGTTTATAAATAATAAATCAGAGATATCCCATTTAACTACAGATATTCCCTCCCACTGACCTTTTGATAACATAGCATCAGAGATGTCAACGGCAACGGTATGTTTTACATATGGTTGAATTGCTTTTGCGACGGCTCCTGTTCCGCTCCCGACATCGAGAACAATATCACTTTTATCAAACTCAGCGAGTCTGATTAATTCCTCCAAATAGGTATAATCCCTCACCCAGAATAATTTATCATAATTAGTTGCTCGTATTTCCCAGAACTTCTCATGATAATTTTGAATTTTTTCCCCCTTTCTCTTACCTGCAAGAGATAAAAATATTAAATGTTAAAAATCTATGATATTTATAATAAATTCATACTTATAGAAATCATATCGAAAACAAGGTCATTCATATTTGTAGTTCTTTTTCTAATTGCTCCAAGTCCTTTTTAAAATCAATTTCAATACACGTGCAATCCGAAATATCGACCGGCTTGAATACGATTCCTTTCTTGATCGCGAATTCGATTCCCATTTCGAAGTAATCATTCTCACTGCACTCTTGAAGGCACTTTACAAAAGTGCCGAAATCAGCTTTTGAAATTTTATTTACACCAACCGCTTCACCCTCCGCATCCTGGACTTTTTTTGATATTTCTACTATCCTACCGTTAGAATCAGTTTTATATTTTACTTCCTCTTCTCCACACTTTGATTTGTTTACTGCAATTGTATTTCCACTTGCATTGAAAATCCGAGAAATAACAGTATCATCCAAATATACGTCGCCGTTGAGCCATATCACATCATCATGTTCTGTACTTTCAAATGCCATACGCAGACTTTGTGAAGTATTGGTTATATGATAAATCGGATTATAACGAAATAGCACATCTGAAATTTCTTCCATGATGAGTTCCTTTTTAAATCCAATCACGACGATTATTTCATTCACCCCGGTATTTCTCAACATTGCGATCTGATTGGCAATAATTGTATAACCCACGGGAAGTCGTATCAGTGATTTGGGGAGCTGTTTTCTAAAGCGACTCCCAACCCCAGCCGCAAGAATTACTGCTTTCAAAATATCCTCCTTAACAGATAGGTACTCGTATCATTACATTTTCACAATGTGGACGTAATCAATCACCATTCAAGAATTCTTACGAATTGGCCGCCAGCTTTACCAGTGGAATTATCACTAGACCCAATTATAATTTTACCCCTATTTTATTTTTCACTATTTGTCTTGTTAATTTCAATGTCACATTCATTGCTCGTAAAAAAAATAGTGTAAAAACTATTATGAGCATTATATCAGTTCTCCTGAGAAGTATAAATACAATCGGATAAAAATATCTTTCCCCTATTCCTATATTAAGGAAAAAAAAAGGAACTCGCATTTTTTTAATAAAGGCATTCTTTTTAAAATATTTTTTCCCAAAAATCGTAAATCTTGTCGTGATTTTATTTGATGTATTTATCGTAAACGTTCCAGTTTGATGGGGATTTTTCATCAGTTCCCCATAAAAAACATAATCTTTGTGAGAATGAATAAGAGAGTAATAGCTGAATAAAAATCCTGTTATAACCCCCAATACTAAATAAACAAGAGAACCAAAATATAGCCAGCTGAAATATCCAATTGCTGTATATAAAACCATTTCCCCTATTCTATCCAGGAACCTATCAAGCCAGGCGCCGAATAGTGATTTCTTATTTAAAAATCTAGCCATTTGACCATCTGCACAATCCAGTATGAATGATATTTCTATCAATAATACCACTATTATTCTGTTCATAATTTTTTCTTGATCACTCATGAAAAGTAACGCTGAAGTCCACAATATCGTGATGAAAGAAATAAAACTTACTATATTGGGATTATGAATACCGAGTTTGATCAAGAAAGGAACAATTGGTTTTGATATGAACTTTGCGGTAAATAGATGAAAATACGAATCAGTGCTGGAACCTTTTGTAATAATATTGTTTGCGAGCTCATTCATGTGACTCTAATTCCTTTATCAAAGTGTCCGTCTTTTTTAAATTCTTCCCTACTTTATAAGAAATACTTATCATTCTAAGAAATGATAGAAGACTTGAAATATACAGCATAATATCAAGACGAAAAATTAAAACGAAAAAACTAACATAGAGATATCTCTCCCCTATGCCAAAGTTGAGAAAGAAAAATATTTTTTTAATTATTTGAGTTGCGGGTCTATTTATTATATTCTTATGATCCTTACCTGATTTCTTTTTCCTTTTGATTTTTCTTATTGCTACAAAGCTTTGTAGTTTGCAGCTGCCTGAGATTGCCATGGCTAAAGTATATGCGGTAAGGCAATATCCGGTTGTAATTCCCAATAATAGGAAAGTGTGATTTCCTGATTGTTGAAATACCACATATCCGCATACGGAAAAAATCATGAACTCTCCTATTCTATCAAGAATTTTATCCAACCATGCACCTAGCTTTGATATTCTTCCTGTTAATCTTGCAAGTTGACCATCTGAACAGTCAAAAATTAAGCTGAACTGAATTAGCAGTATAATAATTACTCTATAATACACATATGGGAGCATCCTTACGTTTACTAGCATTGCGCTGGAAATGAATATCATTAAAAAAGATAAAAATGTAATGAAATTCGGATTTACTATTCCCAATCCCTTGAATAGAAATGTAAAATAGGGAGCAATATATTTTGATATGAGGAATTCGTAATAGGATTCTGTATTTGGTCCTGTTTTTGTAATAAGAGCTTCAGGAAATCTTTTCATAATAGATTCCAAATAATAACTATTATTTATAATCACTTCTGTAGGTAAAATATTTACCGTATTTTTTTAACGCCTTTTCTCGGTCAATGAGACCTCTTTCTGCGAGTCTGTCCACTATAAAGCTACATGCCCTATCAACTGCATGACCGTCGTTGAAATAGAAGCTTTCTTTCACAAGCCTCTCCATCCTCTTTCTCCAGACCTCGTTGTTGAACGCATGTTCTATTTTTTCAATTATGCTATCCTTTTCAGGGTCATAGAGAGGTCCGCAGAGCTTCACATTAAACTGCTCTGGGGGTGTATAACAATCTTTATTATCTGTTTTAACGAACACCATTGGTCGTCTGGTGAGTGCGAAATCATAATTTACAGCAGAATTATCCCCTATCATGATATCCGCAATATAGATAAAATCCATGATATCCATATGCTGTTTGTGGAATATATAGAGGTGTTCCTTTTTCTGTTCTCGCTGCCACTCAATAATATTTCTGATATTCTTTCTATCATTGTAATGAGGCCGGATTATCAATATGTATCTATCAAGTAATTCTTTTGTAAATATGTCAAAGCATTTGCCCAGTGTCCCTCCACCCCAATACCAGGTTGGTGCGTAAAGAATTATCTTTTTTCCTGCTTCCTTAATTCGATACCTTTTCAACACCTCCTCCCTATTGTAGCTGTTGTTGAACAGAGGGTCTGAACGAAACATACCGATCTTTACGATCTTTTTTTCCAGGTTCTTGCAATTATGGGAGTAAGTTTTTAATTTATAGAGGTCTTTTGGTCCAGTCAGAAAATAGAATTCAAACCAGTTCAGATCGAGCTTTTTATCTGGCATCTTAAAAGTTTTGTCGCTTGTTCCATGATATACAAATACCCTGTCATATAACTTTCCTGCGGGAAGAGAATTATCAGCCATATGTCCGAGTATAATCCCCCTCCCCTTGTGAGGAAGTTTTGTGAGCTTGTTGTTCATTATTTTCACTCGAAAAGGCCCATGCTTCAATAGAAAAAAAAGAAAGGTAATGAGGAATTTCGGTATGGTTATTATCTTCCCATCAAGCTTATCGAATATTGCCCTGGACTGAGAAAACTGATATACTTTTTGTGTATAATAATAAAGACCCTTCAATATTCATTCCCAAGATAGAAATTAATGTTTCTCTTTCTCATATTATCAAGAATGATTTCAGCGAAAATATTGTAAATCATATATTCTCTTGTACAGTTCACAGGTATTTATTAGCTCGTCATGAGTACCCACATCGATTACTTTCCCTTTTTCTATAACCAATATCCTATGCGCATGAGTAATTGTTGAGAGCCTGTGGGCAATCGTAACCGTGGTTCTGCCCTCCATAAGATTATTTATCGCAAGCTGTATATAGTATTCCGATTCAGAATCGAGTGAGGAAGTTGCTTCATCAAGTATCAATATTTGAGGATTCATCAGAACGGTGCGGGCAATCGCAATCCTCTGCTTCTGTCCACCAGAGAGTTTTACTCCCTTCTCGCCGACATTCGTTTCAAACTGGTTCGGCAGTTCCATGATAAAATCGTAGGCATATGCCATTTTTGCAGCACCAATCATCTCTTCCTGGGTTGCATCGAGCTTTGGGTATTTTATATTTTCTGCGATGGTGGTATTGAACAGAACCACATTCTGCGAGACAATTCCTATTTGGGACCGTAAAGAGGAGAGCGAATACTCCTTTATATTTATCCCATCTATGTACACTCCTCCACTGTTACAGTCGTAGAACCTCGGAATAAGGCGGGCGATTGTGGTCTTTCCCCCGCCTGATGGCCCCACGAGTGCCACTATCTCACCTTTTTTAGCACGAAAGCTGATACCATGCAGCACCGTCTGGGAAGGAATATAAGAAAATAGGACATTTTTAAACTCAACTTCACCCTCTATGTGTTTCTCCAACGGATTCTCTGGTTCTTTTATCCTCGGGGTAATTAAAAAGATGGACATCAACCGTTCAATTGCGGCAGTGACAATTTTAAATTCGGATATGAATTTCGGTATATTTATTATGGGACCTGCCATTATTCCCAGAAGCATCAAATACTCTGTCAATAGTTTTACTTGCCATTGACCTTGCACAATGAAGAACGCACCTATTCCCACCAGTATCATCCCAAAAATGAAAACAATAACCTCATTCAACGGTCCGAAGAGATTGTAATACTGGGAAAGCCGGAGGAAAGTTCGTTTATATCTTTTCGTGTTTTGCTTGAACACGCCAATTTCATGCTCTTCCTGTGCAAAGGACTTCACAACCTCGATTCCGGTGAGCGTTTCATGAAGGTTTGTGGAGAGATCGGAAAGATTTTCACGCACCCTTCTGCTCACGGATCGCATCTTATTTCCCATAACCTTTACAACAAAGTAAAGCAGCGGCATTACTCCAAAGCTTATCAGAGTAAGCTCCCAGTTCAAAAGGAAGAGCCGCACGAGTATAATGGCGAGCATCATGATATGACTGAAAAAATTGATGAGCCCCTGATAAAAGTCAATTCTAATGGTTTCAACATCGCTGATGCCAATGGAAATAATTTTTCCGGTTTTATTTTGAGTAAAATAGTCTATATCCATCCTCATAAGGTGGGTGAAGAAATTATCCCGTATTTTCTTTATTGCGGCATGAGTAATCGTTTTCATTCCCTGCTTCTTCAGAAAGCTGAAGAAAGCCCTTCCCAGGATCAGGCCGACTGCGATGAAAAAGTATTTAAAAATCTCATGTATTCTTTCAGGAGTCAAAAGCTCGAATAAAAAATTGGTGCTAAATTTGGGAAGAAGCGCAAAGGAGTAGTTCCCCGCAAAACTTAACATAAATACACCGAAAAGTCCCCAGATATATGGCTTCAGGTAGGAGAGAGCCCACTTCAGCTCTTCACTGAATAATTTTTTTCTCAATTTTAT
>Ga0180438_10004146_pt1 | contig 21094 bp, 15 predicted proteins | sample SS_ome_12_FD_132455 | JGI IMG/M metagenome (GOLD analysis project Ga0180438, IMG submission 132455) | Hypersaline lake sediment archaeal communities from the Salton Sea, California, USA - SS_3_D_2 metaG | ecosystem: Environmental > Aquatic > Non-marine Saline and Alkaline > Hypersaline >... | reverse complement strand
CTTTTCAACTGGCCCGGCAAAATCAAACCACGTGAGATGCGCGACACGATGATTAGCGTGGTAGACTTCGCTCCCACAATGCTTACACTCATGAACCTTAACGTCCATCCGGGCATGCAGGGCCAGAGCGCTGCCGACCTCCTTATTGGCCGCACCGACCGGCACCGCGACGAGATATTCGCCGAGTACGGAATGCCCGGGGAACCCTATTCCGATATCGACGACGAAGAGTTCGCCAAGCTCAAGAAGACTCGCACGGGGCATCTTTCTCAGCCAGCCATGCAGGGGCGCTTCAAGGCCGTCAGAACTCTTGACTGGAAGTACGTCCACTATCCCAACGGCGAAGGAGAGCTCTACGACCTCAGAAAAGACCCCAACGAACTCGCCAACCTCTTCGGCAAGAAGGAGCATGCCCCGCTCATCGAGGAAATGAAGGGCAAGATCCTCGACTGGCTGATAACCACCGAGGATGCCCTCCCCTTCGATCCCCCGCCAAGGCATCACGGGTAGGTTTGGTCGGCGCTTACCGGGGCTCTGCAAATGTCAGCAAGAATGCGCCCATTCTCGAAAGACTTCTACCTGCAGGGCACGACCAGCGTAGCACGCCAGTTGATAGGAGCAACGCTCGTGCGCCGCACCGCCAAGGGCGTCCTGTCCGGGAAGATCGTGGAGACGGAAGCCTACATCAGCCGTGATCCGGCCAACCACGCCTTTCGCGGCAAGACAAACAGGAACAGATCCATGTTCGGTCCTCCCGGCCGCGCTTATGTTTACTCCATCCACCGCTACCACTGCCTGAACCTCGTGACGCAGCCCGAAGGCGTCGCCGAGGCAGTTCTGATACGTTCCGTCGAACCACTCGAAGGCATAGGTGTCATGAAGCGCAACCGAAATACCGAACAACTCCGACTTCTGAGCGTCGGCCCGGGCCGTCTCTGCCAAGCCTTCGCAATCGACAGGACCCTTGACGGCGCGAATCTCGCCGACGGCGATCTCGTTGTCTTGAAAGGCACACCATGTCCTGAGATCGAGTGCACTACCAGGGTCGGCGTGACCGCCGGCAAGGAACTCCCCCTCCGCTTCTTCGCCAGGGACTGTCTCTTCGTCTCACCACCTAGGAGTCGAAAATGAGCGTCTGGAAGAAGTATCCTTTCAAAGGCGCAAATGCCGTCCTTTTCGACCTGGGCACCCAGTCCGATGCCAACCGTCAAAGGCTCCGTGCCACGTCCGACCTGGATCTCGTCCGGCAGCGTCTGGGCGTGCGCATAGCCCGATATGACCTTCGAGAATTCCCCGCCCCGCCCTCCTCGATGAAGCCCAAGGCGAATCGCCTCTCCCAGAAATGGCAGGACGAGGCACGCAGCGCGTCCGGCCTTTCCCCCGAAGCCCTTAGCAACGCCGCCTCATCCTTCCTCATTCTTTACGACATCATGCAAAAAGAAAACGCTGTCGCCATGGCCATCGACTGTCAGCCAATGCCCGCCATCGGCCTTCCCTTTCCCTGCCTGGCGATGTTCGAACTCTATCGGAATGGTATCGTCACCGCCTGCGAAGCCGACGTCAACGCGATGCTGTCTATGATGCTCCTCACACACCTCTCCGGCAAACCCAGCTTCATGGGAAATACCCTCACAGAAGGCTCCGACGCCATCGCCATTGATCACTGCGTCACGCCGGTGGGTATGCTTGACGATCTCGCGGAATATGAGCTTACCGATCGTCACGGCGACTCGACCTGTGCAACGGCGGCAGTTGACCTCCCCCGCACAGGTCCGGCCACCGTCGCCCGCATCTCAGCCGACCTCCAATGCATCCACTGCGCCGTCGGCCAGCTCGCGGATTCCCACCATCACGGCAACTGCCGCAACACCGTAATCGTCCGCCTGCCTGACCAGCAAGCTTTCACTGAAGAAATGCTCGGCAGGCACTACTCCGTCGTCTGCGCCGACATCGGCGACGAACTCGCCGCCTGGGCACGCGAAAGTAAAATCGCCCTCGTCCAGAACAGCCAGTAGCCACCCCGCAGATTCGCGGATTCCGCGCCCTTACCTACGACAGCACCAGATCAGACCAGGGCAAAACATCAGGCAGGCTCAACACGTCAGATCAGCTCGGCTGACTTCTATCATCACCTCGTCGCCGCCACACCGTAGGGGGATTCCTCTTGACAAGCCCCCGCAGCGGGCTATATCCATAGCTCATACTGTGCGGGAAGGTGGTGACGGAAGCGGTGATAAGCAAGGCAAAGGCTCTTAGCGTAACCGAAACCCTCGTCATCGTGGCGGTCGTCGCCGTCTTGCTGGGGCTGCTTGTGGTAGGGCTGGCGAAGACTCGCGAGCAGGCACGCCGCGCCGCCTGCAAGAACCACCTCAAGCAGATCGGCCTGGCACTTCAACTCTACGCAACGGACTATGACTCCTGGTTTCCTCGCGGCCCTGAAGGAGCCTACTCATCATACTCTCTGGGCATTCTCTTCTACGAGGGCAGCAACTACCTCGCTAACGCCAACCTTCTCCTCTGTCCCGGCGATCCGGACGCAACCCTCGGCGCCTGGGACAAGATCGCCACCGGCATGAGCCCCGACAACGGCGGCCTTCATGCCTCTTCCACCTCGTATTCCTATGATCACTACAAGGTGGCAAGGATTGCCCCCGACATTGCTCTCGTCGCCGACGAGATGGGCGTCGAGGACAAAGACGCCTACGGCTCCCCGGGCACCATGGGCACCACTGAGTACGAGATCTACAACAGAGACATGCCGTGGAGTCAAATCGCGGGCACGGCTCGCACTGATCTCAACTCCCCAAACCACGGGGGCGTGGGCCAACACGTTCTCTATATCGACAGCCACGTCGAGTGGGCACCCAACCCGCTGGCCGGCCATATCTCGCAGATCTCTGCTGCCACACCTACCAGGGACGAAATCTACAGCATCAGCCGCTGGTCGGACGACCCGGATGCGCGGGCTGACCTCTGGCCGCCCTCTCAGGATGAGAACGTCATCTCCGACCATTCAGTCGTGAGCGACACCCGTCCCCCCAATATCATCCAATACTCCAAGAACTGACCGCCTCTCCCCCGGACGCAGCGCAGGCCCACCCGGCTAACAGGTGGGCCTGCTACCCACAAACCCCAATTATCGCTGAGATAACCTTGAATCTGGGACGTCCCCCGCCCCGCACGCACGGAAACGATCCACCCTTATGACGGCGAATCGACCGCCACTGTCAACGGATTTCCAGGATATTTCTTCCACGCGGCATTCCAGGATTCGGAACTGAACCACGGGCCAAATTGGGGTAGAATGCCCTGCTTCGTTGACCGTGTGTCCGCAGTGGCGGCAACAGGAGAAAGCAAATGGCCATTGTGCACGAGTGCTGCCTGGCGAAGCTGGGCTCTAGGATTGCTCTGGATTTCAGACCCCGCGACCGGATGATCCGCTATTCCGCCATCGGGCAGTTTTTCGATATCCCCATGGACGTAGCCGTTGGCGTACGGATGGGCGACCAAGTCAGAACGCTCCCGTTCACGAAGCGCCATCCTCATTTCGAAACGACCGAACAGGAGTTAAGGCTGACCTCCGTAACGTTCCGCGGAGAATCCCGCGAGCTTGGCGTCAGGCTCGTCGCCTGCTTCCGTGCCCCGTACTACCCTTACGACGAGAAGCTTTCCATTGCACCCTTCTTCGAGGTCGACATCGCAGTCGAACGCCTCGTGCCGCGAAGCAACGACCCCGAGAAAATCGCCCAACCCGTTCACGGAGAAGTCTTCTTCGATATCAAAGCGCCCCAGATGCGGATCACCACAGCCCCAAGATCAATCCACATGAGCTACGAAATACAGGCCACTCACAGGTTCCTCAAGGAGAAGTATCTCGCCATGAGCCCCAAGGAAGCCGTGAAGGAGTTCCGCTGCCGTGACATGATTAGCAGCAGCAAGCGGCTCTCCGGCTCCAAGTTCAGAATCCCCGGCAACCAGTGGCGCACGGACGCAATGAGAATCTTCTGGGCGGGCTACATCTCCAAGCCCGTGCTCGTGGTCAAAGGCGAGTTTCTTAAATTCAAGTACACGAAATGGTTCAAGAGCGCCTCAGAAGTCATAGCCTTCGCCCGCAAGTCGCGGGAAGACTACCTCGAAAAATGCGCTCTCATTGACTCCGTCCTCGAAATGTCCAGCCTCGGAAAGCTCAAGCGCGACCTTCTCGCCTTTTCCTTCCAGGGATGGATGGCCAACACGTGGTGGTGTGTCTACCCGGACGGCCGCGATTGGTTCTCCTGTTGGGAAGGCAGCTGCCACTACCATTCCACCGTTGACGTCGAGTACAACGCGGCTTGGGTCAATCTACTCCTCTGGCCCGAGCTGCTCGAAATGACCATCCGCCAGTGGCATGGCTACGTCAAGGAAGGCGGAATTATGTCCCACGACACCGGCGACTCCTTCATGGCCTCCGGTCAGTTCTACCGCCACGATATGCCGGTCGAGGAGAACACCAACTTCATTCTGCTCACTTACGCGCTCTGGCGGTTCACCGGCAGGAAGCGCGTTATCAGGGAGAACTTCTCCGTGGTGAAGACACTCGCTGAATACATAATCAATGCCGACAAAACCGGCAACGGCTTTCCCAACGTCGGCACGGCCAACACCGTTGACGACGCCACCCCTGCCGTCCAGTCCGCGGGCGAGCAAGTTTATCTCGGCATCAAGAGCTACTGCGCCTTAACAGCGGCGGCCATCATGGCCAGAGAACTTGGGAACACCGCATTTGCCCAAATTGCAGAGAATCTCTGCCGCAAGATACGAAGAACCCTCGACCGCGACGGGTGGTGCGGAGACCACTACGGCGTGACCCTCCTCCCAGAGGGTTCCGAGGCCGTCGACATGCTCAGTAAGCAGAAGCACCGCGTCCAGGGAGCGTCGGCCTACAGCCTCTACACCGCCAACGGCGCACTATACCTCCTCGCGACCGATACCGAACTCGGCCTGAACCGCAAAAGGCTCAGAAAGGATATCCAGTCAGCCCTCATTGCCTCCAAAACAGAGTACGGTTGCACACACTCAAGTGCCGATAAGGGCAATGTGTGGATATCTCAGAACGTGTGGCGCGACCTCGTCGCAGCCCACCTCGGTATAGATTTGGTCGATATGGCCGAGAGATATTGGGCCTTTGAGCTCTTCGAGAACACCCAAGGCCGCGGAGCCTGCTTCATCGACACCTACGGCTGGAACTACCTCCGGTACTACCCCAGGGGCGCGGTAACGTTCGGCCTGCTCTACGCCCTCGGCGGCGTGCGAACCGACATGCCCGCGCGCAAGCTGGTCTTGCGCCCCGTCCGTGTTCCCTGTAGGATTCCCCTCCTCGGGTTCGCCGACTGGAAGCGGGGCCGCATTCCCTGGGTCGAGTTCGGCGCTGGGAACGGAAAGACAACCTACAACATCACAAACGAGAAGTGCTTGCATGGCATCAAAGTCTCGCTCAGGCCACCCGAATCAATCCCCGGCCGCGAGAGCCCAGAGCAAGCAGACACAATCGCCTGACCGCACCGCGAGAGAAAGGAAAGATAGCTGATGGCACTGGCCGTACGAGTGCTTGCCAGCGGAAGTTCCGCCAACGCTTCGCTCATCCGCATGAATGACGATGTGGTTCTTCTCGACGCAGGAGGATTGAGCTGGCGCACCCTTTCGAAGCACATACGGCACACCGGCATCGCGCCCGGCGACATAAGCGCAATTCTCATCTCCCACCTTCACGCCGACCACTTCGGCCCGGCTGGCAAAACACTCTCACGCAAATACCGCGTGCCCATATACACCCACAGAGAGAACCTCTCCCTGCTCCAACCCGACGGTATGAAGGTCCTCCCCTTTGACGGCGAAGCGTTCACCATCGGCTCCACGTCTCATGTTCTCCCTTTTGAGGTGCCCCACGATGCGGCCGCCGTCACCTGCGGCTTCAGCCTCTTCTCCGGCGGGACCAAGATGACCGTCGCCACCGACCTCGGGTGCTTCGAGCCCGGAATGGAAGCGCCCTTCAGGAACTCCGACATAATCATGCTGGAGTCGAACCACGACCGGCAGCTCCTGCGCGGCTGCTGCAGGCTGCCGCAGGAGACAAAGACGAGGATCGGTAGTTCCATGGGACACCTTTCTAACTCGCAGGCCGCCGACGCCCTCGTCAGGATACTTGACGCAAGCGACAGGCTTCCCAGCCTCATCCTGCTCGCGCACCTGAGCGCTGACCGAAACTCGCCGGAGCTGGCTTTGGCTGCAGCGGAAGCAGCGCTTGAGAAAGCAGGATATGGAGACGTCAGAGTCGAAGTCGCTCCCCGGAACAAGTGCTCGCCCACGTTCCGCGTGGACGATTCCGGGGCCCTCACGCTGCTAGACTAGGGACCTCGATCGCCCTATACGGACAGGCCGGAACGCAGAGCCCGCACGAAATGCACCTCTCCTGCTTCAGCTTCACCAGATATGTGCCCTCCTCCACGTAGAGGGCATCGGCTGGACACTGCGCTACACACGCCCCACAGTGAGTGCATTTCTTCTCGTCGATAACGGCCCCCCTCGATATCGTCGTAACCTCCACTCCCTGTTCCTCCAGGAAGCCGACAGCCTTTCGGACCTGGCCTCGAGGGCCCGAAAGTTCCATCAGCAGCATCCCGTCCTCGTCCGCCGTGACCTTCGCCTTGAGAATGTTGAACACAACGTCGAAATCACGCGAGAGCCGGTAGATCACCGGTTGCGTCACAATGTCCTTGGGGAAGACCAGCACCACCTTCTTCGAATACATCTCGCCCCCTCCTACGATGCGAACTCCATCTCTCCCCATGCCCCTACCTGCCTACCCATCACGATTAGCAGCCCGCGAAGCAGGCCCCGTTCCTTCTCACGCTCCACCGCAGGCTCGATGTCCGCAGGCACTTTGATGCTATTGCAGATTGCAGTAGCCGCCGCGTCGGCCAGCGTCGCCGACGACGCGATCGCCGTCACAGCGTCCGCCTTGCCAAAGCTCAGACTGTGACCCACCGTTCCAGACGATGTGCACACGCCCAGCTCTTCCCCCCCGCTCTCCACCGATATCCGCAGGTACCCGCTGAACGGCGACGACTCCCCCGCGTACACCGAAACCACCCGCGAGCTACCCGAGCACATGAATATGTCGCCCCCGTTCTCTATTATCAACTCGGCGCTCTCGCTCAACAGGGCCATACCCAGATGGCGCGCTATCGCGCCCGCGATCGCCGCCATGGGCCCCACCCGGTACGCCGCTGCTGCCTCCGCCATGTCCTGAACAATCTTCGGCGCCGCTCCCCCGACCTCCACCGGCTTCAGAGAACTGGCGAACTCCCCGTTCAGCGCAATGTATGATTCTATCTCCGACCGAAGCTCCAGAATCTTCGACCTCGCCGTTCTGGTCAGGTTGCGCTCCGCCCGGATCATCAGGTCCGTCTCATTCGCCTTGACCCGGAAACTCACCAGATCGGGAGAAGTCACCCACTCGCGGTAGAACCGTTCTTCGTTCATCGCTCGTACCTACTCAGACCGTCTCATCTTCAAGCCCTTCAGTGACAAGCCGGAGCCCGCTGACGGGATGGCGGCAACCGGCCGCGTCAGCAGGAACTCCTCATTCATTATCCTCTCTTTCAGCAGCTCCGCAATCTCTCGCGACAGCGAATAACTGGTGGTGGAGGCAGTCGGCACCTCTTGCCCTCGCACGGATATCTTCCCGCTCCGAAGCTCCGAGTAGCTCACCTCGCACACAACCCTTCCCGTTAGCTCTGGGTAATCCCGGCTGTAGTCCACCACCGGAGCCACGATCTCTTCGTCGCTAACTCCCGTGAATCGGGCCATCTGTTCATCAAGGACCGGGATCGGGACCCCTATCCCCACCGACAGGCTTGCACCATATCCCGTGATCGAGACCCCCCGCAAGTACCGCGCGTCCATCTCCTTCAGGTCACCGACCGTCGCGAGCGTTCCAGCACCGGACTTCACCACCCCGTTCGGCGACCTCGAGACCTCGGGCGCGTGCTGCGTCCCCTGCCAGAACACGTACCCATCCGCCCCACCCAGAAAAATCCGCGTCCCTATCCCTATGGTCCTGTAGAGCGGGTCGTTCAAGAGCGGACTTAATTGCCCGCTCGTCGCGTAGCTCGCGTTGCCCGCGCGCGGCCTCAATATCCCCATGTACGTGTACAGCGGCCTCCCCGAGTGCAGATTGACGGCAACGTTGTAGTTCTGGTACGCATTCCTCGGGTTCAGCAGAACGGCTTGATTCATATCTCCAAGCGAGATCGATGTCTCCACCTGCAGCCGCGGGTAGCAGTCGGTGCCGTACGAGTACCCCCGCAACTCCACCTCCCTTCCTCGCACAAGGTCCTCGATCACGTGCCCTCCGCCATAGCGAAACTCACCGGGGAAGATCTTGTTCAGCGGGTCGTCTTCCTGCACCTCCGTCGCGCCCATATACAGATCCACGGCCGCCAAGCCGGCATACGCAGGCACTCGATTGAGGGTCGCCCGGTGGAACCGCATCCGCGGCTTCGCGTGTCCCACGTTGAGCAGCGCCCCGGAAGAGCACATCGGCCCAAATGTCCCCGTCGTAACCACGTCCACCTCGCGGGCGGCCCGGCGCACACCCCGTTCCCCAACGATGTCCGTCATCTCGTCGGCGGTCACAACCACCGCTTTCCCTTTTCGTATCTTCTCGTTTATCTCCTCGTACGTCTTCACTGCTGTCCCTTTCCTGAGCTACCGGAAGTCTTCCCACGCCTTCACGTGAGCCAGCGACGGCTTCAGAGTCGGGCGCTCCGCAAAAAGATCCGAAAGCTCCTCCACTACCTCGTCGAACTCACGCTCCAGCTTCCTCAAACGGCTTGGCAGGCTGCGCGCCCACCACTCCTTGCTCGCGTAACACCGCTGGAAATCAATCGAATCGTGCGGCAGGTCCAGCCCGCACTCCATAAATCTTCGCAGGTGAAAATGCACCGCTCCAAACTCCCTCGCCATCTCCGCCGCCAACTCGCGTCGGACCTCCTTCGGCGACGGGCTCGTCGCCCCCGCATACAGCACCCTCGCCCACAGCCAGTGTCTGACCCAAGCGATCTCGTGGAGGGCTATCTTCGAGCTCGTTCGCAGCAGCGCCAGTTCCTTCAGTCCCTTCCGCGGAATCTCCTCATCCGGGATTGCCTCAAGAGCGCGCACCCCCTTTGCCGCCGCCGTCTCAAGCCGCGACGCAAATTTCACGGGATCAACCCGTCCCTCCGAGACTCGTTCGAACACCCCTTCCTCCCACGGATTATCCCTCAAGTACTCCACTACATCCGCTATCGAGCCCAGCTTGTCCCTAGCCCGAACCCATTCCGGAGGGTGCAGACCGTGCCTGTCCTTGAGCCCGAGCGTTCCCGGCCATCGTCCCGGCCCTCTGAAATGATAGTCCGCCAGCCAACCGAACCCCTCCGTAGGGCTGTACACGAGCTTGCTCAAGTTCAATATCGCCTTGCTGTATGCCTTGACAGCACTGAACACCTTTTCGCTGTGCGTCCCAAACCACGGTTCAAGCTCGCCCACCCACTTTTCCTCCCCCGCCCTTCCCCCCTTCCCGTAGTGGACGAACATCTCCAACAGAATCTGCTGCACCTTGTGCCGCATTCCTAAGAAGCCACCGTCGCTGTTGTCGATCGAGATCAGCCCTTCCGCCCCCAGCTTACGCGAATTCGCCGCTACGTCCCGGAAGAAGCCGGGATCAAACCACGCGATCGGCCCTGCGTTCTCGCCCCCTTTTATCTCCTTGCTCAGCCACACCCTGTGTCCCGCATCAATCCACGGCTGTATTGCCGGATCCGGCGGGGCATCGATCACATCAAAGACGCTGTACTTGATCACGCACGGAACGCCCTTCGGAAACGCCTCCACCACCGAAGCGTCCAACCCCGTCGCCCACGCGCGTACCACAGGCAACCGCCCTGCCCCCTCAACGCTCTCGACAAAGGTCTTGACGAAATCTGACAGCGTCGCGAGCCTGTCCTGGCATTCAGGGCACGCACAGCGACCACATTCCCCCGGAGTGACCATTATCCCCTCGGCCTCGGGAAACGTCTCCAGGAATTCGCCCCAGCACGCTTTCATATAATCCCTGTAGACCTGCTCGTTCCAGCACACGTTCCCATAAAGCAGGCCCTGCCAATCCTGCAGATTGTGACGTGCATCGTCCCGCAGCGAGATCTTCTCCACCAGCTCCCGGTGCGCCTTCACAAACGGAACCGGCGCGCAGAAGTTATAGTGATGGATGAACGGCTTCACCCCGCGTTTCCGCGCGTGCGCAAATATCTCCTTCAGCCGCAGGCGATTGCCCTCGACAAACTCATCCGTAAATGTCTTGCTCTCCGGATGATCAGGAAAGTTCAGCACGTAATGGTAGCCCCAGTCGTGATACACCCTGTCCTTGCAGAACGGTGGGATTCCGGAAACCAGGACATTCAGCCCCCTCTTCGCCATCCAATCGATGGCGGCCTTCCAGTTCCGAACCGCATCATCGCCGTAGATGTGGCTCTTGTCCCACGGACCAGGCGGGCTCTCAAGAAAACTCGGATAGAACCACCACGTCCCTACGAATTCGAAATCCCTCAACGCCCCTTCCCCTTAACCTTGCCCTCCCCGTAAACGATCGGAGCCAAGAACTCATACGCCCGCTTCGCAAACTCAACCGGCGGCGGGACGGCGTGCTCCACCGAGGCAAAACCTTCGTATCCCAGCTTCCTCATCTCCCGGAGCACCGGCGGCCAATCCACCTCCCCGTCATCGATGTGCCATATCTTCCCGTCTTTCCGATTGCTGATGTGCATGTGGAATATATGGGGGAACAGCTTCCCCGCCGTTTCCACCATGTCAAACGGCGGCCACGACTGGAAGTTAAGCCCAAGATTGTCTCGACCAACGTCTTCAATCAACCTCAACGCCGCCTCGGGCGTATCGTGCAGCACGTTCCGGTGGTTCTCCAGAGTGAACCTTATCCCATCGGGCGCGGCAGCATCGCACGCCCGTCCAAGCCCCTCCACGCAGCGCTGCCACTGCTCGTCAGTTGCCTCCTCACTCCCGACCTTCCCCGTGAATACCCGTACGTTAGGCCCCCCCAGCGTCTTCGAGAATTCGATGAACCTCTCGGCGTTCTCGTTGCTCTCCTTCCAATCCTCATCCGTTCCCGTCCAGTTGAAGTAAGCGCAAATCTGAACCACCTTCAGGCCAATACCGGACGTGAAGTCAGCAAGTTCGTCAACCGCAGCCGTTGACAGGAACTGCTGCCAGAACTCCGTCCCCTCATACCCGATCTCCTTGATCGCCTTCAGCCCCGCTCTGACGTTCTCGAAGTCGTTTCCGAAATTGTGCGCGCAGAATGACAGCTTCAAAGCAACCTCCTTACACGAGCACTAACCGTGACGTTCGGCACGGGCGTCGCCGTGCCTCCTGACGATACCTCAGCCGGGCAAGATTACTTCCGCTTACACCCTAAGTCAAGCCGCCCGACACTGCATCGCGCCACCTTACCCTTGAAATCACCGTGCGATAGCGTAGTATCTAACCTTGAAACAGCCAGCACCCCACCACCGAAAGGAGTGACTGTTTGGCAAAACGGAACGCCGAGAAGCTCATCCTGATCGGCCTGGGCACTGTTAACCCAGACCATATTCTGAATCTCGTCTCCCAAGGGAAAATGCCCGCCCTCGCGGACCTCATCAAGCGAGGCACAATAGCGGAGAACTGCCTTGCCCCCTTCCCCACCGACACTTCAGCCAGCTGGACCTCCACAGTCACGGGAGCCTGGCCCGGCACGCACGGGCGGGGACTCCGCCCCGGCGACTGCCTCAAGGCCGCCACCCTCTGGAACGCGGCCGCAGGCCAGGAGAGACCGTCAATCCTCATCGACTGCGGCGTACGCCAATCCGTAGAAGGCGTGCCCGAGCCACCTCCAGGCAGCGCAGGGGTCTCCATCTACGACGGGATCCCAGGCCTGGAGACCGGGCAACCCCTGTCCGAGGAGCAGCTTCTCACAACACTGAGCAGCCCCCAAGTGCGGGCCTGGCCGACCGAAACGGAAAAGGAATTACTCGATCTCGACAACTTTTCCCGAACCGCCTCGAGCACCAACACCGTACTCTCAGGAAGGGCCGACCTGAAGAAGTGCTCGGAACTTGCGCAAGTCGCCCACTCCCAGTACGCTGCCGCCGCTGTTCGCATCATGGACACTGTCGAATGGCAGCTCTTCTTCATGCACGACCTGGTCCTAACCGCCATCCACCGAGCGCTCGCAAGCCTGTCCGACAAGTCTCAGGCACCGCAGCGTGAACGCGCCGAGGACTCTCGCGAATTGCCCGAAGCCGTCTACGAATCGCTCGACACGATGATAGGCCGCATACTGGAGAAAGCTGACCGCCGCACCCTCGTTGTCCTCGCCTCCGACCACGGGGTGATTCCCCGAGGGCCTGCCCTCAACGCAAACAAGGTCCTCGCAGACGCCGGCCTGGCCGTTCTCAAAGATGACGGGGAGATCGACTGGGCTCTCACAAAGGCCGCTTGCGTCCGGGACGTCCACGTTGTTGTGAATCTCAAAAGCCGCGAGCCCCACGGCATCGTCGAGCCCGATGACTACGAAGACGTAAGGGAGCAGGCCATCAAGGCCCTAATGGACCATGTCGACCCAGGCAGCCGCAAACGCCCGGTAGCCTTCGCACTCCGCCGGGAGGACGCGAGGATATTCGGCATCTACGGCGATTGCGTCGGTGACGTCGTCCTGTGCGTCGAGCCCGGACACGGCCTCGAATGCTGCCATCACCTGCCCACAGCCAAGTGGGGGACAGGCGCTCTCCGCTCGCTCTTGCTGCTCGCAGGCCCGAACGTCAAGAAACGCACATCCCTCCAGCGAAACGTCTGGCTTGTCGACATTGCACCCACCATCTGCTACCTGATGGACATCCCATTCCCCGAGACTATGGAGGGGGCGATCCTCTACCAAGCATTGCAGGACCCCAACTTCAGGATTACCGAGAAGAGCCGACTCGCGGCAAACTACGACAGACTCAAACGCGCTTACGACGCGGAGATATCGCTCACCCATACATATAATCGCTAATACTTGAGCGGATCGGGCAAAGAAAGCGGGGTGCGCCATGATTCGGTTTTGGTGTAAGTGCGGGCAAAAAATCGCCGTCGACGAAAAGCACGCAGGACGACACGGAAAATGTCCCAAATGCGGCGCCAAAATCTTGGTTCCCGCTATCGAGCCCCCCACCGACTCCGAGAAAATCGAGTCAATTCCTCTCGCGGCGTCCGAATCACATGAGCAACCCCAGGCCCCCCCCGAACCAACACCCGACGAGAAACCTGAGCCGCCCGCCGCAGCCACTCACAAACCTGAGATCTTCGACATCATCGAAGTGGCAAAGCCGCCTGCCCAAAAGAAACCTGCGCAACCGATCAAACTCACCCCCGGCAGCACGGCCCCTCAACAGGACTCGGCTCCCACAGAAGAGGAACCATACGAGGTGATCGAGGAGGTTGAGGAAGTAGTTGAGCAACCCCCGCCGCCTTCCCCAGAGTCGTTGCCCCTCGAACAGGGATCCCAGCCACCCGCACCGGAACCCGAAGCACCTCCAGCCAAGAAACCCGAAGAGCGTCCGGCAGATCCTCACAAGCCCGAGATTTTCGACATCATCGAAATAGACGAGGCCAAACCCAAGGAACAACCCAAGGAACCGATCAAACTGATGCCCGACACCATCCTCCCTCAACAGAACTTGGTCCCCCCCGAAGAGGAATCATGCGAAGTGATCGAGGATGTTGAGGAAGTCGTTGAGGAACCCGCGCCGCCTCCCCCAGAGTCCCTACCCCTCGAACGAGGGTCTCAGCCAGCCACGCCCAAACCCAAGGCGCCGCCCCCCAAGAAGCCCAAGCCGCAACCCGCACCTCCTCATAAGCCTGAGATCTTCGACATCTTCGAGATGGACAAGGCCACACCCAGGAAAGAACCCAAGGAGCCGGTCAAACTTGTCCCCGAGACCGCAGTTCCGCAGAAGGGTAAGCCAATCAGAGGAGAGGAATCATACGACCTGATCGAGGACGTCGAGGAAGCCTCCGTGGTCGAGGGACCCTCGCCGTCCTCCCCAACAAAGTCCAAGCTCCCTTCACAGGAATCCGTCGGCGCATATGACATCGCTGACCAGACTGCCGAGACCGGCCCCAAGCTCTCTGGCGCAACAGTCGGCGTCTGCCTCAATTGCGGCAAGCCCGTCTCCATCCAGGCATACCAGCAGCTTGGGTACTACTGCTCGACGGAGTGCAAGAACGCCGTCCGCGTCAAGACCGGGATGAGCCAGATGAGCGAGGACACTGAGCGGGCAGCCGCCACGCTAAACGTGGTCCGCACCGTGATCTTCGCCGTAATAGGCCTGGCCGCTGTCGGTCTCATAGGGCTCCTGGCGTACTTCCTCCTTCCGAAGATCTTCAAACCACAGGGCACGTTCACGCTCCAGTACCAGCCGAACATGCACATGTCCAGTTTGTCTGCCGACGACGGAAGCATATACGTAGTGCTGGATGACGGGAGGCTTAACTCCCTCGACTCTGCAAGCCTCGGGGTACGCTGGACCGCCCAGCTCGAAGGCGCATCCGTAAACAGAGTCGCGCCTGTTCCCGTCCCTGGCGGTGTCATCGCTGCGACGACCGCGGGAATCTTCCGCGTCGATGCTTCGGGTGGCTCGGCCAGTGCTAGCAAGATCACCAGCATCGAGCCCGACAAACAACCCTTCAAGCTTTGGGAAGCTGGAAATGTGTTCGCTTTCGTAGGCCCCCCGGACATCATTCCGTACGGCGAATTGAGAATGACCTACTCGGAGCTTGACCAGACGAGTGGCTACACCGGAATGGGAATCGACTCTATCTCTACGTGGCCCGCCAGGAACCCCAGCCCGGGAGCTTCGTACTTGGTCGCAGTCGACCCGCAGAGCGCAACGGAACTCTGGCGAACGGACCTCCGGAACGCAGCCGTCACTGACCTCATCGTGCGGAACGGCCAAGTATGGTTCGCTACAACTTCACTCTCAACTCAGCCCAAAACCCCGGCAACTCTTGTAGCCCTCGACATGAACTCCGGCGATGAGATATTTCGGAAGCCCCTGGATGAAAGCTACGGTTGGCATTTTGCCCAGTCTGACGTCGGCGTGGTCGCTGCCGGCATAGCGAAGATGAAGGTTCTGGACGACGGGGGAAACTCCCTGTTCGACATAGATCCGCCCGATGGCTCGCTCGCAACGCGCGTCGTCGTCAGGGGCAACCGCCTTATCGCCAAGGGAGGCGAGGGAAAAGTGTGCTGCTACGACCTGTCCGCTAACGGCGAGTTGGTCTGGTCCGGGAACGCAGGCCGAGGCGTGTTCCCACCCGCCATATTCGGCGACAAGGTGCTCGTCAGCGGCATTCCTCAGGGCAAGAAGGCGCCCGAGGTTAAACAGGCAACGACGCTGGCAGCTAGCTACAAAGCGACCGCGGAGCAACTGTCCGAAGGCGTCCTGGTCCCCAAGCCGATGCCCGACCTCACCTGCTTTGACCTGAAGAGCGGCCGTGTACTGTGGGTAGCCACGGACGTAGGCGAACGATTCTCTCACGATGGCAAGTTCGTCTACGCGCTATGGACGGAAGAAAGGACCGACGACATTTCCCACAGGGACAGACTATTCAAAAGTTACATCACCGCGCTGAATCCAAAAAGCGGCGCCGCAGTCTGGGGTGCGGCCGACAAAGGGACGTCCAAAGCGACGCCTCTTCCCTACAAAGGGCACCTGTACATCCATCTCTTCCATATAGTGCAGTCCACGACAACGAGGGGGACAGTAACAGAAACGTACGAGAATCGTTTGAGCAAGGTGGAAATCAAGTGACGCCCCCGGCTAGCGGAGGTCGTTGATTTGTTCATCCCTTTGGGGACAGATCACGAGAAGTCGAGAATACCCTTCGTCACATACTGGCTGATCGGTGCGAATGTCATCCTCTTCGCGCTTGCAGTTCCCTTCGGCGTCCAGCGCATTGCTGAAGCGTTGGGGTACCTTCCTTCATCGCCAAACCCCATCACAATCGTGACACACATGTTCCTCCACGGCGGTATCCTGCACCTCTTATTCAACATGGTCTTTCTTTGGTGTTTCGGCCCGGACGTCGAGGATGTGTTGGGCCCCATTCTTTTTGCCGCACTCTATTTCGCCTGCGGATTCGCGGCCCTCGCCATACACCACATCACCAGCGCAATATTCATCCCTTCCTTGCTCGAAGAGCCCGTCGTCGGTTCATCCGGCGCTATCGCGGGGGTGATGGGACTCCACGTGGTCCGGTTCTGGCGATACAAGGTGAAGATGGTCGCCGTCCTCTTTTTCTATCCCATGTTTTTCAGAGTCCCGGCCATCCTCCTGATAGGCGCGTGGTTCTTCGGACAGCTTATGTTAGGCGTGAACGTCCTCACCACCCCCGAACTTGCGAAAGCGGTCCCCGTAGCATTCTGGGCTCATATCGGCGGCTTCTCCGCAGGTCTTGGTTTCGCGTTCCTTCTCAAGCTTCAGCGCCAAGCGACCATGGAATATCGATGGGCCGATGCCAGCTCCGCCATTGAAAAGGGCCGCTGGTGGCAGGCCATCGAAGCATACCAGGATATAGCGAAGCGATTCCCGAACGATCCCACCCCGGTTCTCCAATCCGCCCGTTGCTGGGAAGCGACCGGCAACAAGCGACGCATGGCCGAAGCTTACAGAACCGCCTTCGAACTCGCCATGCAAGGAGAGTATTGGGAAATCGCCCTCGATGCCTACGCCGACCTCCGTCAGGCCGCGCCCGAGATGGAAATCCCGCAGTTCGCCCCTTGGCAGTGGCTGACTTTGGCCTCCCTTTATCACCACAAAGGCAGACACGGACCGGCGCTCGAAGTGTATCGAAGGATAGTGCGCGCGTTCCCCGAATCCGAGCAGGCCCCGATCTCACTACTTCGTTCCGCCGAGATATTCGTTGAGCGTGGAAGGAACGCCACCGCCGTGCGCATCCTTATCGAACTCCTGCGTCACTACCCCTCCTCCCAGTGGGCGCAACTGGCTCACCAGCGCCTGACGGAGCTCCAGGAATAGGAGATCCACATGGAACCACGGACAGTGACCTGCTCCTGCGGGAAGAAGCTCAGAATCCCCGAAGGATACAGCAAATCCGTCGCCCGATGCCCCAGATGCAAGAGCATCATCCACCTCGAAGATGAAACCCAGCCGCTGGAACTAGCCGAAGCCGAAACCCCCCAGGAGCACCTCCGCAAGGTCGTCGGCTCCTGTCAGGTCTGCGGCAAGTCCGTGACGCTCCAGCAGAGGGAGAAGTACGGCTACTACTGCAATGACGAGTGCCTCCAGCGCGGTAAGGAACTCTATCATCCCATCGCCGAAGAAGACGCGCAGGCATTCGAGGAGCGCGCCCGCAGTGCCACAAGGAATTTCCTCGCCGGCGGCGCGGCGTTGCTCGCCGTGCTCGCGTTGTCCATCACTCTCTACATCGTCTTGCGGGGCCATGCCAAAGTTGCCTGGCAGCACGAATTGGATTCCGGCGTGACCCACATGCAGGTCTCACCAAGGCTCGTATGCTTCCTGGGATACGATGGCACCCTTCATGCCCTCGACCCCGCGCGAGGAGAGCTTCTCTGGACGCACGAGGCCGAGGACCGGGGGATTGCCCCAGGCGCATTCCTCCCCGCCGGGGATACCTGCATCGTGGCCCAAGGCGGCACCGTCAAGGCCCTCCATTGGAGGACGGGGGATGTGCTATGGGAGCGCCAGCCAGGAGGTTCTCCCCTCGAAATATCAACAGATGTCGAGCCGGACGAGGAAGGATACGGCATGGCAATGCGGTACGAATTCGGTGATCACAACCGCGTCATCCCGCTCCTATCACTCGAAAACGGCACCGTCATCGTGGTCACCGGCGGCAGCGACCTTCGCTTCCCTCTGACAAGCTTCTCAGGCTACTTCGGTACGTCGAAGCCCTCATCCAAGAAGCTCCTCGCACTCGACCTCGCCACCGGAGAGCCCAGGTGGGAGCTTGATCTCGGCCAGAGCTCTCCTCTTGGAGTCGCGTCCATTGGAGGCAATGTGGGCCTCGCCTTGCCCGTTGAATCGGACTATGACTCCTTCGACCTGACTGTTCTCGACGCCGCGACCGGCAATCCGATCTCCGAACCGATGCGGCTCGAGTCCTTTGCCTTCTCCCTCAAAGACGGATCGGGATTCTGCGCCGGAGACGGGGAGATCTTCATACGCTGCGACCAACATCTTAAGTGCATCAGAGTGGACACGCACGACGAGCGCTGGAGCAAGCATGTCGGGGGCATGGTCACCGGCCCCATCTACCACGACGAACGAGTGTTCCTCGCCACACCTTCCCAGGTCGCCGAGATTCCCGAGAAAAAGGGAACCTTAGCGGAGGCAATTTCTTCCTACGGGGCAGGAGACTACCAAGAAACACCCCTCATACTCACCTGCTTCCGCGCCGACAACGGCGAGAAGCTGTGGGAAGAGGAGTTCAATTCGACCGATCTGATGTGCGCTGGAGGCAAGATAATAGGCATCCGCAAAGTAACCGTACAGCCTGTCAGCGACACGCCCGCCAACCAAGAGTACTTCTTCGTTGCGTACAGCGCGCGAACCGGAAAGAAGCTCTGGGAAAGCAAACACGCGGGCGTCCCTACCACCTCTCTGATGGCCGTCGGGGATATGGCCTACTACGCAGCGCACGATTTCAAGATGGCCCGAACTTCCCTCTTGATGGGCTCGATGATACAAGAGGGCCCGATGAATCACCGAATCATGGCTGTGCGGATGCGCTAGCCTTTCAGGCGCTCCAATCCCCGCCGCGACGCCTCGCGCACCATCGAGATGTCAGTCGAGTAGGTGATTATCCTCATCCCCTTCTTCTTCCACCCAACTAGCTGTTCCGCGTCCCCTAGATGAATCCCGCAGTAAATGCCCTTCTCCAAAGCCGTCTTCAGCACACGCTCTATTGCCTCGACGACCGTCCGGTGAGTAGTTTCCCCCGGCAGCCCGTACGAGAGAGAAAGATCGCTCGGCCCCACCACGAACGCATCAAACCCTCCCACCTCCGCTATCTCCTCGATGTTCTCAATCGCGCGGCGGCTCTCTATCTGAAGAATCAGCAGGAGTTCGTCGTTGGCACGGGTTAGGTACTCCTTCCTGTCAACAGCTCCGTAGTCAGTGTGCGCCATGCTAAGGGCACACCCCCGTCGCCCCTGCGGCGGGTACTTCGCGCTCCGCACGATCTCCGCCGCCTGCTCAGCCGTCTCCACCCGCGGCACCATCAATCCCTGAGCCCCGGCATCGAGCGCACGGCTAACCAAGAAATATGCATCGTCCGAAGTTCTCACCAGCGGAACAATTCCCGACAGCCGCGCCGCGCGAATGATATCCGCCATCGTTTCCGTGGAAAACGGTGAGTGCTCCATATCGATGAACATGAAATCGAATCCCGCAACGGCGAAGATCTGGGCGATACCCGGAGACCGCGAGTCCACCACCATCGTTCCGTATACGGTCTCACCTTCACTCAGCAGCTTCTTCACCCGGTTGATCCTCATCGCTCTTTCCTCGTATGTGCCACGTGCCCCGGTATCCCTTCTTGATCTTCACCCGTCTTTCTTCCACGAGCGCGGTTATCTCTTCAGAAGGCACCGAAAAATCAACTCCCTCAACCGTTGCCGGCTTGCCGTACAGCGTAACCACTTCCAGCTCGTTCGTCTCCGGCGAGATCTTTGCCGTGGCCAGATCCCCCTTCGCCCTGTACGGATCCATCTCCAGCGAGACTTCCCTCGAGATCTCCAGATACCCCGTCTCCAGGTCCCACTCCGCAGTGCCTGCCGCGCTGATCATCGCCTCGCCCGTGTATTCCACCGTCTCAATGGGATAACGTATCCTCACGTCGCGCATGAGCTTGATCGCCTTCCTCCCCGCTCCGTACGCCCTTATTGACTCCGCCTCCGCCGACACGCGCCCGTCGGTGACGTAGACCCCTCCGCCACCTTCGACCTCCCCCACCGCCATCCCCCTCTCCGATCCTTCCTGGGGCTTGTCCAGAATCACCTTCAGCCGCTCTGACCGGATCACGATGTCACCGCTCCGGATCTCAGGAGAACCCACTGGCTCAATCGCGCCCTTCTCCAGATCCACCACCACTCTCTCCTCAGCAGTCAGAACCAACTCCTCAGGAAGTTCGACCTCATCCGCCACGCGCACGCTCCGCACATGAACCCTCGGCTTCCCTATCAGCGTTAGCGTCCCTGACCCGAGAGCCGACGACGCAAGCCCCGCCAGCCCACTACTCCCAACCTCCCCCACGCCCCACTCCGCCTCCTCAGCCCAAGCGGAGAATTCGTCGGAGCCAAGCTCCACTTCCCTTGCCCTCGCCAGCGCCACACCCTCATTGTCCTCTGAAAGAACAAGCACCAGGCTTGCCGCACTCAGTGACCCATCGGGATGTACCGCCAACACGTCGTCCCGGGCTTCAAGCCTGTGCTCTTTTCCCACATACTCGAGCCAAGAACAGGTCAGCGCCGCAGCCCCTTGCTCCAACACTACGTCGCCGGTGGCTTCCAGCGCCTGCTCCGTCGTCTCAACTCCCCGGTGCAGGCGCATCGTATCAGCCGTAAGCGTTCCCTCCCCCAGCAGTCCCGATACCACGGGCCTTCCGCGCAATGTCGCGAGCTCCTGCGTCGACTCCAACTCCCCCGACTCCGCGAACTCCACCTTCACCGTCTCCTCTCCCTCGTACTCGGCGGTCTTCACACCACGCACCAGGAACCTGTCCAGCCCCGCGTCGTACTCCCCCCTATCTGCGACATAGCTCCACTTGCCCGAGGAGAGTCTCAGCGGCTCCCCCTCGAACTCCACAACATTCGTCTTCGCATCCCAGCCAACCCGGTCCGCGGACCCCTCAAAGCGGGACGAATTCACGTCCACATCACCATTCGCCTCCAACGACGTCAGCGTGGCGCCTTCCCCAAAACTCAGAGCAAGGAACTCCG
>Ga0180438_10004144_pt1 | contig 21105 bp, 16 predicted proteins | sample SS_ome_12_FD_132455 | JGI IMG/M metagenome (GOLD analysis project Ga0180438, IMG submission 132455) | Hypersaline lake sediment archaeal communities from the Salton Sea, California, USA - SS_3_D_2 metaG | ecosystem: Environmental > Aquatic > Non-marine Saline and Alkaline > Hypersaline >... | reverse complement strand
TGGTAATGGACCTCTGCGAGGGTGCTGTCCAGCTCCAGGGCTTTCATCATAGCCGCGTTTGCCTTTGGTCTTGTTTCCAGGGCTGATTTTAAACCTTGAATCTGATATCCACACCAGACCATAGCCATACCCGCATAAGCCAGGGCATAATCCGGGTCCTTCTCCAGGGCCAATTCGAAGTACTGCTTCGCGGTCCCGATCCCTGATGGAGTGAGCTTATACAGGTAGAACCGACCTCTGAGATACGCTTCGTGAGCCTCTGGGTTGACTCTACGAGAAACGGCCAGCATCGTCTCCTCCTGAGGTGTGAGCTTGACCTTGACTTGACCCGCTATCGATTGTGCAATCTCGCCCTGCAATCCCAAGATATTGCTGAATTCACGTTCATAGTCTTCCGCCCAGAGATACTCATTCTTGGGTGCGTTGATTAACCTGGCAGAGACTTTGATCTGATCCCCCATTTTTACAACCGAACCTTCGATCACGTATTCAACGCCCAATTCTGCAGCTATCTCCGGTGGCGCCTTGTTCGTTCCCTTATACTGCATTGCTGAAGACCGAGAAATGACACGTAACCTGCTGATTTTTGCCAAATCGGTGATCAGGGCTTCCGTCATGCCATCGGTGAACCACTCCTGCTCAGCATCTTGCGTAATACTTTGCATGGGTAGCAGAACGATCGAGACCGGTGCTGCCTCTGCGACTCTGGTTTGCCATAAATAAACGCTCAAAACCATTATGACGATAAGAGCTCCTGCGGCCGTCCGATAAACAGTCCTGCGCTGTTTCCTTCCTAACTTGAAAATGGGAGACTTTCTGCGTCGGCCTTCCTTTAGTTCCTCGGCCGTAGATGTAAGCTCTTCCAGCATCTCTTCCATGGTCTGAAAGCGTTTCTCAGGATTCTTGGCGAGCGCTTTCTCTAATATTCGTTCTATTTGCCCCGGCACCTCGCCGCGAACTTTGGTGATATACTCCGGCTCCTCATTCATGATTGAATACATCACCGCCTGCTCATAGTCACCCTTGAACGGTTGTTCGCCTGCAAGCATCTCATACAGCATCACCCCCAGTGCCCAAATGTCGGTTCTGTGATCAACGTCTGTCCCCATCGTTTGCTCAGGCGACATATAAGCAATCGTACCCAAGGTTGTCCCTGTTTTTGTCAGTACGGTACGGCCTTTTAACTTCGCGAGGCCAAAGTCTATTATTTTAGCCTGTCCATCTTCGGTAATTACAACGTTGGCGGGTTTGATGTCCCGATGAAAAATATCTTTCGAATGCGCCTTTGTAAGCCCTTTTGCGATCTGGATGGCTATATCGATGGCTTCATTGACGTCCAACCCCCCTTTGCTGGATTCAATCTTGTCCTTGAGTGTTTCCCCTTCGTAGTATGTCATAGCGATGAAGAATTGACCCTCGCATTCATCAACCTCATGGATGGTTCCGATATTGGAGTGGTCAAGAGCCGAGGCGGCTCTCGCCTCGTGCACAAAGCGCTGACGGGCTGCTTCGTCGCGGGTCAGATCATGGGGCAGAAACTTTAAAGCCACGGTACGCTGTAATTTAGTATCCATGGCTTTATAGACATCACCCATGCCACCACTGCCAAGTTTTTCGAGGATTTTATAATGGGAGATAGTTTTGCCGATCATAGAATAACTCACCACGAGAATGAAGGATTCATGTGACGAAAGGTTAAGTCACGTAATATAATCTGGAAAATTCTACAAAATGTCAAGAAATATATTATAAAAGAGAGGGAATGCAATCCTTCGGCGACTGAGTTCGTCTTCCAGATGTCAGATTGCCACTATAATTATATATGATGCAATCGAAGTACTTGTATGTTTCTTCCGAAGATTTTCCGAAAAGTTGACATCATCTCCAATTTATAAATCGGACTCTCCAACATACCTAATATCTCGCCAAATCCCGTGATGTCATTCCTATCTGAAATCATCTCCAATTCGCCCACTTCCAACAGGATGCCGCAGGAAAAAGTATACTGAGTTTATACTCCACTGCCGGTTTGCTATCTAATGTTGATTGATCTCCGTTTTGGAATAAAGGCGATTCCTTCCATCGGCATTCTTCATAAATAATGGATTCAAGAAATAAGCCAGCACAATAAGGACGACGCATCCGATGACATTGTACCACAGATACGGTATTTCGGTGAAGATATAGCAGGAGAGTACGACGAGTTCTGCTATGATGGCCGCGATAAACGTCGCATTCCCGCCTATGCTTTTCAAATAGAACGCGATCAGGAAAATGCCTAAAATGGTACCGTAGAAAAGCGAACCCAGAATATTAACGGCTTCGATTAATGAACCGAGACGGTTGGCATACAATGCAAAGCCGATAGCATATGCGCCCCAGAATACCGTAGCGCATTTGGAGGCGATGAGATAGTGACGCTCCGATGCCTCCTTTTTGAGAATACGCTTGTAGATGTCAATCACCGTGGTGGAGGCCAGCGCATTCAATTCGGCCGCCGAAGAAGACATGGATGCCGAGAGGATGGCCGCCAGAACGAGCCCGATGAGTCCGACGGGTAAATAGTGTACCACAAAATTCAGGAAAATATAATTGGTGTCGTTGGTATCCGCACCCGGATTCGCTCTCTCGATGAGTCGAACGGCCTGCTCACGAATCTCCGATTCCGAAATTCTCGACTGTTTAAGCTTCTCTATCGCCCTCTCAAGTTCGGAATTATTATCGGATTCTATAACATCCAGCATCTCCCTTATATGATCCTGCTTTTCCTGATGCACACGGATATGTTCTGTCTCCAATTGTTGATAGGATTCGGCATACGCACTGCTCTTGACATTCTCTATTTCGACGGTATTGAAAAAAAGAGGAGGAGTCACAAATTGATAGTAGACGAAGACCATGGCGCCAATGAAAAGAATGAAAAACTGCATAGGTATCTTGACAACTCCGTTGGCCAGGAGTCCCATACGGCTCTGAGCTACGGATCGCCCCGATAAATAGCGTTGAACCTGGGATTGATCGGTGCCAAAATACGAAAGAGCCAAGAACGTCCCCCCGATAATTCCCGTCCAGAAATTATACCGATCTCTCCATTCGAACGAGAACGTGATGACATTCAACTTTCCCATTTTTCCTGCCACATGAGTAGCATCGAAAAATGAAATATCGGGAGGGAGTAATCGAAAAATCACAAACAGTGCCGAGAACATGCCCACAGTGATGATGATCATTTGCAATAAATGCGTCTTGTTGACGGCATCGGTACCGCCACTGGTCGTATATATGATGACCAAGATGCCGATGACAAAAATGGTGATCCGAATGTTCCATCCCAGCAGGATGGAGATAATCAACGCGGGAGCAAGAATCGTGAACCCCGCGGCCAATCCTCGCTGGATTAAAAACAGAACACTCCCCAGAGTACGATTTTTCAGATCGAATCGCTGCTCTAAAAATTCATAGGCCGTGAAGACTTTTAATTTATGAAAGATAGGAACAGCGGTTCGCGAGAGAATAACCATGGCGATGGGCAAGCCAAAATAGAACTGAACGAAACGCATGCCGTCGACATAAGCCTGCCCCGGTGTTGAAAGAAATGTGATGGCACTGGCCTGTGTAGCCATGATGGAAAGAGTCACCGTATACCAGGGTGTCGACCGGTTGGCCAGGAGGTACTCTTGGACATTCTTACTGCCGCGGCTCTTCCATGTTCCGTATGCGACGATGAACAGCAGAAATCCGCACATGACCAACCAGTCGAGTGTACTCATTTATGAATCCTTCGTATAATCTGACAATATAACGATCATAGTAACAAATCTATAGGCGTACAACATTCGCAATAGGTATCACCAAAAAGTGCTTGAGGTCATCCGTGGAATGTTTCGGCTCTACTCATTCTTAAAGGTTGTTCAGTACCCCTTCGATCCTGGCCTTCTCGTTTTCAGGCGCCAATTTTAATGCTTTTTCATAATACTTGCGAGCGGCCTTTGTATCGCCTTTGTTAGCCAGTGCTTCGGCGAGACTGTCGTACACATTCCAGGAATCGGGAAATCTCTTTACGTTGATTTCGAAAATTTCAATGGCGTCATCCAGGCGGTTCTGGCCCATCAACTGATAACCGTAAATGTTCACTTCCGCTTCAGTAGCTACATCGATAGCAGATTCCACCAGTTTGTCGGCTTCTTGGATTTGTCCCTTTAATGTCAGCAGCCCAGCTTTAACAATCGTATTGTTAAAATTATCGCCACCGTCCATAGACAGAGCTTTGTCGATCCAGGTCATGGCCTCGTCCACGTTAATCTCATTCCGCATGCAGTATCGTGCAGCCCGGCCCCACGCCTCTTGGTAGAAGCCTGGAAGAAAAGTGAGCAGATCCCGATATCTATCCAGTACAATCTTGTGCTGGTCAAATTCGATGCTGAACACTGCTTTCAGGTTTTCCCAGTGAAGGAAGACATCGCATGAGCTGGTCGTTAAATTGTCGAAGCCATAAAGAAGCCATTCCTGATGATCCGCTTCCGAAGGAGTGACATTGAGGCGCAGGGCATCGTTCTTCTCTTCGTAGAAGAAACTTCCCCAGGCATTGTGATCCTTACTGAAGATAAGAGTCCACTCATCCTCCTGGACGATGATGTGGAAACCATAGGTACCCGCCGGAAGGGGATTGCCGTTTATTTGCGCATCATGACTCAGGGAAATCGTGGTGTTTTCATTGGCACCGGCTCGCCACGGCATGGGTTTAGCGTTGCCATAAGGAGTGGGAGCCAGGCCGTACGGCACCAATCGCCCCCAGATCTCTCGGCCCTTCACACCCGGCCTGCTGTAATTGATTTCGATTTCCGCAAAACCAACAACCTGGAAGACTCTGGCCTGCGGGCTGATGCGAAGGTTGGGTACGTTTTGCTGCGCATATGCTCCAGATACCAATAACGAACAGAGCATAATAATAACAATGGCGTTTTGTGAGCGTCGCGATTTCATGATTTTTTACCTCCTTTCATGTTCGATTCAACGAGGTCTCTTCCTCATAAAATCCGAAAATCGGTTCCTCTCTTGTTTATGAGTTATTCACTATTTCCTGATAAAACGCCTCATATTGGGGAATAATCTGATTGGCATTAAAGTACTGCTGGGCCCGTTTTCTGGCCTGCTTTTTAAAAAGTCTATGCTGCTCGGTGTTGCTTAAGAGATGGATGGCTTTTTTCGCCATCTGACGAATGTCACCAATCGGCAATAAATATCCCGTCTCTCCATGAGTGATCACCTCGGGCAAACCGCCGGTCTCGGTCGCAATGACGGGCACCCCGCAGGCCATGGCCTCCAGAGCCGTCAAGCCGAAACTTTCCAGTTCGCTGGGTAGGATGAAGAGATCGGCACACATAAACAGGGGCTCCGTATCGTCCTGTGCCCCCAGGAGACAGACATCTTTGGTGAGTTTGAGTTCTTTGACCAACTGTTGGATGAACAGGCGTTCCGGTCCTTCACCGATCAACACCAGTTTTGCGGGAATACTTTCACGGATTTGTGCGAAAACACGTACGACGTCTCCCACCCGTTTCACTGCCCTAAAATTCGAGGCATGCATGATGATTTTTTCGTCTCTGGCTGCAAAGGCTTCTCTCTTACAGACAGCAGACATCTGTTCCGTCTTTGCCGTATCGACAAAATTGTAGATGACACGAATCTCGCGACGGATATCAAACTCTTCGATGGTACGCGTTTTCAAATAATGGGAGACAGCGGTAACACCGTCGGATTTTTCGATGGCAAATTTGATGACCCGATGGAAGGAGTGGTCTGCGCCTACCAGGGTGATATCTGTCCCATGAAGGGTCGTGATGGTTTTAACGGAGTGGGCATTCAGGATTTGTTTGGCCAGGTAAGCGCTGGCTGCGTGGGGAACGGCATAATGGGCATGGATAAGTTCCAGATGATAGTCTTCGACGAGCTCAACCAATTTTGTGGCAATTCCTAGAGCATAGGGGGGGTATTTAAAGATGGGATACGATGCGACTTCGACTTCGTGTATGAAGATATTGGGATGGAATGAACGTAAACGGAAGGGTGGGGCGTAACTCACGATATGGATTTCATGCCCTTTTTTCGCCAGACTTATGGCCAATTCTGATGCGATGACGCCACTTCCACCGTGAGTGGGATAGCAAACGATTCCGACCTTCATCCGTGTATCCTATCAATCAAAATGTACATAGTGTTGCTGCATTATGGTACGGTATTCACGTATTCCGGACCAAAGAACGCCACAGGATCATCGATTTTTATGGCTTCCCGGACGAGAAACGGTTCGCCGTATTTCACGCCGATATACGCGCCATATTGCTTGTCACGGGTTTTGATCCGATCCATGAAATCCGGGCTGCTGAACAGCGTTTCGTCGTCTCCGAATTCCGATTTACTCGGATGATCGAACTGCGATTTGTACGCCAAGATGGACTTCATCTTTTGCTCGTGATAATCGGATATATCCACGATAAAAGAGGGAGTAAACTCGAAGCGGCACGGGTAGTACAGGACTTTATAGGGCCGAAAGGGTTCCTGATTTGTGTCCAGTTTTTTAAGGCCGGCGAGATAGGCTGATTCGCGCACCAAACGGGATGTGTTTTCATGATCCGGATGACGGGTCATCCAATAGGGGGCAAAGAGGATTCCAGGCCTGTATTCCCGGATTTCTCGAATCACTTTTAATTTGTTCTCCCATGTCACTTCAACGCGACCATCGGGAATATCCAGCATTTTCTGAACCGACACCCTCATGACCTTGGCCGCTTCCATGAACTCTTGTTTACGAATTTCTGCGTTGCCCCGGGTTCCCATCTCCCCTCTGGTCAGAGTGATGATTCCCGTTTTATGTCCCAATGCAGCACACTTGATGAGAGTTCCCGAACAGGTCATCTCCACATCGTCGGCGTGGGCGCCGAAGGCCAAGGCATCGAGTTTCATATAAGCCATCCCATCTCGTTAAATCATCCATGACAAATATCATATGACAGATAGATCGTACATTCCAATTATAAAAAAAAATGATAGATATTACAAGTACTCTTTATCATCACGACACTCTTGAAATCTTATCTGAAGTTAAATCAAACACCAAAGGTCCCTTCCGTCGGAGTGTCATTTTTATAGTTACACATATCCGACAGTTCCGTTTCCCCCTGCGGCAGTCAGACTTGCAACGACACCCAATCACAACCGAATGACTTGGTGATCATGGCATTCTATATTGATCGCCTCAATCAACCTGTCCGCCACTGTGTAGCCGTGTTTCATGAGAATGGGTACAATGTTGAATACCCTTTCCTGTAAACGGTTATCGGGGTATAGACGGTTGTGCACCGTTTGAATCTGCCGGGTTACCACCTCGTTTTTATTCTTGGACGCCTGCTGTATTTTCCTTTCGAGAGCGTGCAATTGATGATTCAGCTTTCCCAATGTACGCATCACAGGTTGTTCCAGGGTCGGCTCAAAAAAAGCCACTTCTTTCTTGATGGATGCGAAATCCTGCTGGATATGCGATGTAGCAGCATTCAAGGCATCGCCGATAGATTCGGGGATTTGTCTTTTGACGATTTTCGTGATGATCCGGTCCACATTCTGCCACATATCCGGCACGGTCAACGCATATCGGCTCAGGATACGATCCATCCTATTTTCCAGGAGGGTGACGGTTTTTCTTGGATAAACGACGGGCATGGGCAAGTTGAAGCACTCATAGATTCCCTTCATCTGCGCGAAGTAGGCGATTTCTGACGGTCCTCCGATATAGGCCACCGTGGGCAGGAGGGCATCCTGGTACATGGGCCGGAGCAGGACATTGGGGCTGAACCGATGGGGACTTGTCTCTACTTGATCCAGGAGTTCGGTTTTTGTTACAGCTCGTTCGATGCCTTTGATATAAAAATCACTGTCTTTTATTTTGATTGTCTGCCGTTGCCGGTCGACAAAGAATACATTCAGTATGCCATCATGGAGTTGAATCTGACTCTTGTAATTTTTATCATGCAGTTTCCCCGATGCCTCCAATGCCTGCTGTGTGGAGGGAGAGTCTTCGGCAATTTCCTGATGAAAGACCTGCTTTCCCAATGCTTTGAAATCGGGATGGCTGGCATCCATGAAGATGAGACCGTGGGATTTGAACAAACGGGTCATCCATACGGCGAAAGCATCGGCGAACGACCTGCCGGATTGATATGCATCGCTCAAGTCATACAATACATCCTTTTTGAACTCGGTATCATGCGTTGATACATCCAGTTCCTGGAGGCATCGTTCGATATTCGATGTCAATAAAATGTTCGAGGCAGGAATTCTATCAGCAAATGTCTCCGATGCATATTGTATTTTTTGGATTTGGTTGTTTTTATCCAAAATATGGATATGGTTGATTTCCTGGAAATCGTGATCGTCTGAGGCCATCCAGAAAATGGGGACGACGCAGACTTCACTGTTTTGATTGAGATATTGAGCAAGCTTGATAGCCGTCAAGGTTTTATAGATGGTATAAAGGGGGCCCGAGAACAACCCGACCTGCTGTCCCGTGACCACGGCATAGGTTTGTTGGTCGAGTAGTTTATTGATGTTTTTCTGTGTCTTGACGCCGCATCCGTACTTCTGATTCTGGGCTTTCAGGGTGGCCGCCACCTTTTTCCGGGGCAGGGTTCGTGATTTTACTTTTTCCATCTGATTCTGGAATGCGGTGGGATCACGAAAATCACCGTTATAGAATTCGTCCACTTTACCGAAGGCGTAGAAATAGTCTTCGATCAAGGAGGATATCCCGGGCAACTGTTTTGTCGGAATGATCGTGGACAATTCGGCTACACCCCTTATTTGAATGCGATGGTAAAAAGATAAAATAGGATGATGAGAAGGACCTGGTTCAACAGTATCAGGCCATACAGTCGATTCCATTTCTTAAAAACGGGAATGTGTTCAGAGTCGTTGCCTTTCTTTTCATTCTTTGGGCTACTCATGGACTTGTCCTGCTGAAATCAAGTTGACGAAAAGCCGAAAGGCTCCGGGTATGCCCGCCGGGAGCTGCCGGAACCAGGAATATCCGGTATAGATGAACACACCTTTTCCATATCGTGCGAATAGAAGTCCGCCATTTTTAGACGATTCACTGGGATCGTGGGAAGACAAGATCGGTTCATAGGCATCGTCCCATTGGGTGGCGAAGTACAATCCCCTCTCCTGAATCCATCCTTCGAAGTCTTTAGGCCCGATCTTGTTGGGAAAATTCAAGAGTTGATGATCGGGATTTAAGAATGAAACCGGGGCTAATTCATCACTGACACGATCCCTGCCGATGGTGAAGGGATACGGGCCGATAGCTTCTGTCTGGAGTCCGCGGGAGACGTTGTACTGGACGATCAGGGTTCCGCCGTCCTTGACGAATTCCAGGAATCTCGGCTGTGCATATTTAAGGCGTTCCCGCGTATTATAGGCCCTGATTCCAGTGATTAAAACATCGAACTGAGCTAGGTTGTCATTTTCCAGCATTTTATCGGTCAGCAACGTGACGTCATAGCCTAGATTCTGCAATTGTTCGAAAACATCATCTCCGGCACCCATAACATAACCAATGTGACTGTCGCGTTTTTCGATGTCGAGTTTCACGACTTTGATCCTACTCTCCGGAAAATAGACTTGCCTCTTGATATGGGGATAGGCAATCTCCACGACGGCCCGATCATAGATCTTTTCCCCGATGAGTGCTTGGGCCGTCAGGCTGGCCTCGTGGGCGTGCCGAGGCGGTGTGACTTCGAAAGTAACCTGCTTTTCTTCATATTTACTGGACAACGAAAACGGAATGCTGGCAGGAGTGATTTTCCATTCATCATCCCCTTCGAGACGGATTTCTCCGACTGCATTGGGGGAATGGCTTTTTAGTTTGACCGTTATTTGCTTCGCACTGTTATCGGTGAATAGGGATACGTTATTCTCCAATTCGACGCTTACTTTAGGTCGAACTTCAAACGGCCGATAGTGTTCTCCGTCGACTCTGTCCCTCCATCGGAACAGCAACGGCACCGTGTAATCCAGAAGCTTTCCATGAACGCTCAAGGTTAGGCCGACGCAAATCGACGGTGGATTTTCCGCCAATCCGATCAACCGCTGATCTCGAATCACAAATAGGCCTCTTTGTGGGGTATCCCAGAGCCAGTAAGGCTGGGAGATGGGCGTATCTTCCGGGATGAAAAAGGTTTGTTCGATAGAAATAGGTTCGTTATTCCCTAGCGAGAGATGTATTGTGGAATCCCAAGAAGTATCCTGAAAACAGATTCTCTCGATCGTGAAGGGTTGCGTTGACCGATTAACGATAGTTGTTTTTACGGATATTTCGTCACCCGGAGCAGCGGTAAAATCGTCAGTAATGGCTTCCATCCAGAGACCTGCACAAGCCTGGATGACACGCAGACATTCTCGCATTTTTATACGAACCCAATAGGAGTCTTCAAATCCGTCGAGTTCTTCATAAAGGTCGAGTAGCTTCGGAATAGATTTGGATGGATGCTGCGGGTTGAAATCCTTGATTATATCTTCCAGCAGACGCCCCACTTTTTGGCCGCCAGGAATGCGATTCCATGAGATGTCGATTCCATCGAATATGTCGGCTGTAGCCGGAGAACCGCTCAATAGCTCAAAGTATTCGTATCGTGTACCCCGCTGAGCGGTAACACCAAATCCCTGGCTCTTATGCATAGATCGACTTTTTGCGGCGATTTCGGTATACGATTCACCCAGGAGCGGATTGTATTGACCGACATCGATACGCTGCAGGTTCTTCATTTCTTCCTCACCAGGACGCCATTTATTCCAGTACAATCTTTTCGCTTCCCACGGACTGACATATTTTAATTGTTCGGGGAATCGATCGGGATCGCCGGCAGCCTGGAATGCTTCCCTGGCAAGCACTGCTGATGCGGTATGATGGCCGTGGCCTCCGTATTGATCCGGTGGGAATCGTGTGATGATCACATCGGGCCGGACGTTTCGAATCACCCAGACCACATCAGAAAGAATTTCTTCTTTCACCCAGAATTCGAATGTTTCTTCTGCCGTTTTGGAATACCCGAAATCGATGGCGCGTGTAAAAAATTGTTCTGCGTTATCAATCCGCCGGGCCGCCATTAATTCCTGTGTTCGGATAATTCCGATTTCGGCACCCTTTTCCGAGCCGATGAGATTTTGTCCGCCGTCTCCGCGGTTAAGAGAGAGATAGGCTGTCCGGTATTTTCCACCTTTGGAAAAATACGCCAGGGCTGCGGTGTTTTCATCATCGGGATGGGCAGCCAGATATAGCACGCTGCCCAGCACATTGAGTTTTTGGATGGCGATCTGAAGTTCTGCCGCGTCGAGCATTTCGATCTGCTGTGCATTCAGATTCCTGCTTAGGTATAGGACAGAAAGCATCAGAGAGGATAACCACTTTTTCAAATTTTTCTCCGTTTCAGGCCGATTGAAAAAGTTAAGTTTCAGTAAGCCGCGGAAATCGACTTACCGAAACTTAACTTAAATCATAGAGGTGAGACTCACGTTCGCATACAATCTCTTAGGATGGGCATCGCCTCTCATTCAGCCAGTTCGATCTTAAATGGCACTTTCAGCATTTCCCAATGTAGGTAGACCGTTGCAGATGTACCTGCCAAGTCTTCAAATCCAAAGAGAAGCCATTCCTGATGGGGAGCCTTTACCGGCTTCACGTTGATACGAAGAGCGTCTTCTTCCTGGTTGTACTTAAAGCTTCCCCAGACGTCGTTTTTCTTGCTGAAGATGATAGTCCAGTCATCCTTTGAAGGGATCATATGGATGCCATACTTACCCGCTGGAAGTTTGTTACCTTCGATGAGGATATCGGCATTGAACTCGATGGTTGTGTTTTCGTTGGCTCCCGCCCTCCAGGGAAAAGGTTTATTGTCGGAATATTGATTCCCAGGAGCAAGGCCGTAAGGTACGAGGGCACCCCATATCTCTCTACCTTTCACTCCCGGCCGGCTGTAATCGATGGTAATGTCGGTCTCGACTCCCAACCTTTGGGTTACGCTGGCCTTCAAACTCGCCCGGACACGATTCCTTTGGGCATAGGTCGTAGAAGCCAGGAGACACGAAAGAAACAATGCCAAGCTGATAACGATGTGTAAACGTTTCATGGCGTCCTCCTATTTAAGTTTATCCTTATTTAACTTAAAATAATTGAAATAGTTTCTTCAGATAACACTATAAATTATCGATTAATTGCTGAATCCTTTCCTTTACTCTATCGGGCGCCATGTCTTTAGCTTCTTTCAACAATTTCTTTGCTTCTTCTGTTTCTCCTGTTTTTGCCAGTAGTTGTCCCTTGGTGGCCAGGTTCCTGAAGTTTCTATCCATGTTGATGGATTGGTCCACCCATTCGAGACCCAGATCATAATGGGTTTCGGCACGTATACAATAATTTGCCGCATTGTTATATCCCCACCAGAAAAAGCCAAAACCGCCATCAAGTTCATTCTTTATGCTGGCAATAGTGATAGTGGGAACATCGACTTCGATCTTGAAGCTGACTTTCAGCTTCTCCCAGTGGAGAAACGCGTTGGCGGAATTATCGGTCAGTTCTTCAAAGCCGTAGGCCAATCTTTCAAGAAACGGCGCTTCCGTTGGAGTGACCGTTATGCGAAGGGCGTCATCTTCCTCTTTGTAAAAGAAACTGCCGAAGGATGTAAACTTCTTGCTGAAGATAAGTGTCCATTCCATTTCATGAGGCATGATATGGAAACCATAGGACCCGGCCGGAAGAGGATTCCCGTTGATCTTGACATCGTGGGTGAACGAGATGACGGTATTCTCGTTGGCCCCTGCCCTCCATGGGAAGGGTTTGCCGTCATTAACCATGGGATTGCTCTCTCCCCCAAAAGGTACCAATTCCCCCCAAATGACTCTCCCCTTGACTCCGGGACGATGGTAGGTGATGGTCACATCGGTGATCCCGATTCGCTGCATAACCGAGGCTTTTGGGCTTACCTGGGGAAGTGTTAAAAACTGTGCATCGACACCCTGGAACGCAAACAGGAGAATCAGACAGCACCCCAATCCGATAGTGGTTTTCTTTGTCATCGCTTTTTCCTCCATTTTTACATGGTGAACGCTGTAAACAATGGAGTAATATAATATATAATAGAAAATAAGTCGACCGAAAATATAGTTTCGTACCATTTTGTTCGGAATTGATGTCGATTGGAGTTTATTTTTTATTCAGCTGTGGATTAGCAAAACCAAGGTTTAAATCGTATACTTAAATAATTGTCGCCTATGAATTAGACGCCCTGGCGGTCGTGCAGTACTGCGTAAAGTCCGATTTCGTTGTTTTTATATTCCTTGGGGGTTTGTCCGGTGTGTTTTTTAAAGGCGCTGTTGAAGGTCGATTTTGAATTGAATCCCACTTGAAAGGCAATTTCGAGGATGGTTCCGTTGTGATGCGACCTTTCCTGCAGCATGCCCAGGGCTTCGTCGATGCGATACTTATTGATGAAGTCATTAAAATTCAAGTTGAATGACTCGTTAATCACTTGCGAAAGATGATGCCTCGGGATTGAGAGCGTTTGGGCAAGCTCTGGCAGAGTGATGCTCGGCTGCAGGTGAGGCTTTTTCGACTCCATGTGATTCTTTAAACGGTTCAAGTATAATTGCTTTTTGGACACACTCAGGGAGGATTGATCGTATTTATTTTTATGACTAAAGAGCTCGGGCCTTTTCAGTGCTATATAAACGATGGTGTTGATGAAAATAAAGGTTGTAAGGAAAAACGATGTCGTCATGTACTGACACCATCGGATCACATGGGTCACGTACCACCCCCAAAGAATAACCATCTTAAATACCCAAATCGTTACGAGACCGCCGAATAAAAAGATGATCCAGTTGTGTTTTATTGTCTTTGTTGAGTTTAAAAATCGTCCAATTCTCAATCCATGGGCACGCATTGTTTTCATGGAGATTAGAATATAAAATAAGATATGCAGGCAAATGCCACCATTGAAATAAAATGGAAGGGTTTGATAGTATGATCTGATTCCAGATGACCTGATGATTATGATCGCAGATATCAACATCCCCATAAACGGAATGAAATGTAACAATTCGACCTTTTTAAGTAATGTGTCACCGGATAAAAGAGATCTAATGTAAAAATAACACAAAGGTCCGACGAGGAAATTGAATTGGGTTGCAACCGTCGCGCATGTTGCGTGAAATGGGTTGATAGAGAGTTTCGTGCTTAAAACGAATGAGCTGTAGATGAGAACGGCGAATGTGAACAGAAATGCGGCTAAATATTTTTCGCCGTTGATGGTTCCCTTCTTTCTACTCAGCAGGAACAGGGTCAGTAATATGCATTGAAAAATGGAGATTATGCTGGCAATTTGGATAATACCTAAATTCATAATTCACTATGTTCAAATATTTTATGGTTTTGCCGTTTGATTTATTTAAAATACGACTTTTTAATACAATTGGTTCCAAAGTATTTTAACAGTTCATAACAGGACAAATATATAATATCACTTCCCCATCATCCTTTTAAATTTATAAATAAAATCCAATATTAACGGCAAAAGATAAGCCAAACAAGGATATCGTTAATATCATTATTTATTAAAAAAAGCCTATGTCATAAATAGACAGAGGGGTTATGCATCCCCAACCAGTCGGTGCGCCGATCATTGTAAATGGTGGACTCATTTATTGTTTTTATTAGCACGTTAACAAAAGGAAAAATATCTTTTAAAATATTGATAGAGTAACTAATTTATTACACAGTCTTATCCTGCTGGAACTGACATAACAGAGAATCAGTTGAATTGGTTACCAGGATATGATATATCACCCTCAATCTAAAAACGTTTCATGCCTATGCCTTTAATCCAAAGGAGGCAGATCGATGCCCATTCGCTGAGCATCGTTCTTCATGATGCCCATCAGTGCCTTTAGCGAATCGTCCGGCAGCGGTTCCACTGTGTGGGAACTGATGATTCTCTCGACTTCCCCACATGCCCGATCCCAGGCGCTCTTTTTCCCCTGACTCTTCCAGACATCATATGTATCGCGGTCAATCACCGAACCGGCTTGATCCATTTCTTCACGAAACCACCGAAGCGTCTCTGCCGAAGCTAAAAAATGTTCACCATCGTAAATATCCCCATACAGATCGCCACCCAATCGATCTCCCCGGGCTTCGATACCCCTGACCATTCGGAGAGCCATACCGCATATCTCGTTATCCAGAACGAGTTTTTCCAGACTCTGACAGCTCTCGAAATTCAGCATACCCGGACCTGAGATGACGTTCGCACCCGATAGAGCTGCGCTGAGCGCTCCCATTCCTGTCTCCAACCCTGCCTGTCCGTCGACGATTTTTGCATCGGAAAGTCCCATGTAGGCATGCGTGGGAAGATCCAAATGTTTCCCGATCTGAACAAAAGCAGCATTGATCATCATCGTCTCCATGGCTCCCATGGGTGTCGTTCCTTTCTTCATGTCAAAGGCCGCTGGAGAACCCCCAAAAATGATGGGCGATCCGGGGTGGGCCAGTTGGTGAATGACTACACCACTCAGATTTTCGGCAGTCAATTGCACCAGTGCGCCGGCCAGTGTGACAGGAGACGTGGCACCGGTCAGAGGCATGGATATCAGGCAAGCCGGAATCCCTGCCTTGGATGCATCGATAAGATTCTGACAGGTCAAGTTGCTCCATTTCAAGGGCGGTGATGGGCAACAATCAAAAATGGCGAGAGGCTTCTCTTTAAGCACTGCTTCACTCCCTCGGACTGCCACCAGCATATCTTTCATGATTTCAAAACTCTCTAAAATAAAAGTGCCTGTCACCACTGGTTTCTTGCTGAACTGAAGTCCGATATACAGCCGATATCTGTCCTGCATGGGCTTAGGGACATCGGTGGAAATCATCTCGGTACTCTGTGCTGCAATGTTGGGGAGGGCATCGGTCAATGTTGTAAAACGGACGAGATCCCTGGTTACCGGATCCCTTTCTTCCAATGTAACCGGATCTAAAATCGTCAAAGCCCCAGAGCCCGGATCAAAGTGAGTCGTATCACCTTCAAGATTCAGCGCCAGATCGCCGGTACGGTCATATACTTTGATGGAATGAGGTGTGGTTTTCAGGGCCTCTTCGACAAGGTTTTGCTTGAACAATACCGTTTGCCCTTTGCATTCGCATCCCGCGTCTGCCAAAAGCCGTAACGCTTCATTATTCTCCACGAGCACACCCGTTTTTCCCAGAACATCCAATGCTTCTGAAACAATCTGTTCAATGAACGCCTCGGATAGCATGTTCAGTTTTGGTCTCCTCGTTTTTAACATGGTATTCTCCTTCATCATTGTATATGATATATTATAATTGAAATGAATGCATCTTTCTTTTATTACTATAAATTGAACAATCCTCCAAATACAGCTTTTTTGATTAATCCGTTATTGTACATCGTCAAAACAAGTTGGACAAATAACATCAAAATTTAGAAGAGATAATTTATTCTTAATAATTGTTATCTTACCTTTAGTTATTAAATTTTTATGTCATCTCATTTTATATGTCGAATTCCATTGTTGACGGATTGATTGTGTAAATTAATGTTCGCAATCTAAATTCTTTGGAAAGAGCAAATGTCATCGTAAACTCCATTATCCTTTAACCAAAAATGGGAGGATAGCGATGACCTTGACTAAGCAAGTTACACAGTTTTTCCACCAAAAGGTAGCAGAATTTTTATTTTCTGACGATCTCATTCATGAAATGCTCAAATGGCTTTTAGCTAAGTTTATGAAAGCAGAATCCGAGAACAAAGAAAGTTGCCGTCTTTCATAAACCATTGAATATGGGGTGCGCGCTGTTCATATGCCTCATTCAGCCAATAGAATGTTTTATCCTTATCCCGCAGAGCCGCGTAAATCAAGGCGAGTCTCCAGGTTTCTTTTACGCCAGCCTGGCTTTCCAGTTCAGCAGCTATAGCCAACGCCTCCTCGCTGTGACCTGCCTTGCCATAGGTAATTCCGAGAGCCCATTTCCTTCCCGGATTAATCCTACTTGCTCTTTTGTTTGCCACAATGGCTTGCTCATACATCCCCTTATCCGCATAAGCATTTCCCAGTACGAAGAGACCCACCGGAAAATCTGGGTTTAGTTCCAACGCCTTCTGAGCTTCTGCGATTGCTTTGTCGAAATCGCCTTCCCACCAGTACATATATCCCAGCCAGGCTGGATAGAGGGGTTCGAGCGAATCCAATTCCATCTTCATCCATCCCATTTCAAGCCTTTTCTTCCTGAGCCACCCGCCGAATGTATCTGTATTTATTAAAGCATATCTGGAAACACGAAAACATATTTCTATGAACTCAAATTTTTCTCCACTAAGGAATGCATGGTCATCCAATAGCCTGGTAATCTGGCATGAATATGATATTTAAAAGTATCTCTGAATTTCAATACCGAATCTGTTCGAGGCGTTCTAAACTTCTTAGAGTTTTCAAACATTCTTTCAACAAAAAAGTATGCGGATGGAATTTATCCCCCCCCACACGCTATTCTTGAGTTACCAGCCATATCAAGCACATTTTTCTCATTTTCAACTATAAACGTTTTATCAGTCAAATTCATTTGCAACATTTATTCAAGTAACTCGTATATATATTTATCTAAGTAACTTGAATAAATTAATTGGGACGTATTATGAAGGATTTAACCAAAGCTGAGGAACTCATCCTCCTAACAATTTGGCGGATGAAAGACAATACGTACGGTGTCGGTATCAAGCAAAAAATTCAAGAATCCACAGGAAAAGAAATTGCTTATGGTACGCTCTATTTTCTATTAGACCAATTGACAGCCAAAGAGTTTGTATACAAGGTTGCCGGAGAGCCCACACCTGAAAGGGGCGGCCGGCGAAAAACCTATTACAAATTAACGAATAGAGGCGTCGAAGCACTAAAAGCATCGGTCGAGATGTACCAGAAAGTTTGGGGAGATATCAACTCTCTATCCTTTGAAAGCGGACTTGGCAGATGATGCAGAAAAGTCCGCCGAAAATAATCAAAGGCATGATCTCCCTCTTGATTCGATCGGGCAACAGATCAACGCTTCTGGGAGATCTCGAGGAGGAGTATCAATATCTTTACACCGAAAGAGGAAAATATAAGGCGAATAGTTGGTATCTCAAACAGCTCATTATTCCCCTTATCGATTTTATCCGTGCAAGTATTTTCTGGAGGACCGTCATGTTTCGTAACTATCTTAAAATCGCCTTGAGGAATATTGCTCGTCATAAAGCATACTCCTCAATTAATATCGGCGGTTTGGGTGTCGGATTGGCCGGTTGTATTCTCATTCTTCTTTGGGTACAGGATGAGGTGAGTTATGACGGATTCCATAACAATGCAGATTCCATTTATAGAGTCGTGTTGGGAGATCCTAAAATTGGATATAACCAATACGCTGCGGTTACTCCCGTCCCTCTGGCCCCAGCAGCAAAGGAAGAGATCCCGGAAGTGATCTGGGCTGTAAGGATGGTTTCTCGTTCCACCCTGCTCGAATACAATACAAAACGCTTCGATGAAAAGGGCCTCATGGTTAGCCAAGATTTCTTCCAGATGTTCTCTTTTCAGCTAGTAAAAGGGAATTTGCAGACGGCCCTTAATGATCCATTCTCTATTATCATCACCCAGTCCCTGGCTCAGAAATATTTTGGGGATGAGGATCCTATAGGAAAAACGTTTAGAGAAAACAATGTGGCTGATTTTCAGATTACCGGTGTTTTAAAAGATATTGTTGACCAATCCCACCTTCAGTTTGACTTTCTTATGCCGTTCCATCTTCTCGAAAACATGGGTTCCAATATCAACAACTGGGATAACATTTCGTATTATACTTACGTTCAGCTAAGGGATGGCAGTGATCTAAATACTGTCACTCAAAAAATGACGCAGTGTGTCCAGTCCCATTTTACAAGGGGAGAGCTGACCTGTATGCTTCAGCCGCTGAAGAAGATATATCTTGATAAGCCGGGTCTTTTTGATATAAGTGAGCATGGGAATCGCCAAAGCCTGATTATCTTTATTGCGGCGGCTCTTTTTATATTGATCATTGCCTGTATGAATTTTATGAATTTAAAAACAGCCAGATCATGCACACGGGCAACAGAAGTTGGTTTACGTAAAGTCGTAGGGGCCGATCGATGGAGTCTGATACGGCAGTTTTATAGCGAATCCTTCATTTTAACGCTGCTGGCTCTCCTTTTTGCTATTGTCCTCGTACTGCTTTTTCTTCCTGCCTTCAATACGTTGGCACAAAAGAATCTATCCCTCAGTGTATTCAAGAATATCAACCTTTTGTTAGGATTAGTTGGCATTACCTTCTTCACGAGTCTTGTGGCTGGTAGTTATCCGGCTCTCTTTTTATCGGCTTTCCAGCCGATTTCAATAATCAGAGGATTCACACGATCGAAGAGGGGGGCTCTGCTTCGAAAGTTTCTGGTTATTTCCCAGTTCTCTTTAACCGCCATTGTTCTCATTGGGATGATGGTGGTCCGATTTCAGCTCAATTTCCTACTCAATAAGGATCTTGGGTATGACAAAGAACATCTGCTCAGTCTTCGGCTGCGGGGCGACATTCGGAGGCAGATTGAGACGATCAAACAAGAGCTGATTCAACATCCCAACATTCTCAGCGTGAGTGCCACAGGCGAGCTGCCCACGCAACTATCCAGCGGAGGGATTGCAGAGTGGGAGGGAAAGTCTCCCGATTCTGAGATCCACTTTAAAATATTGTGGACTGACCCTGATTATTTAAGCACATTTAAGATGACCATGTCTGAGGGAAGATTCTTTTCCGAATCCTTATCGAACGATAAAAATAACTTCGTATTGAATGAAAGTGCCATTAGAGCCATGGGGATTGAATCGCCTATAGGAAAGCAAATGTCAGCCCGAGGAGTTGAAGGGACCATAATCGGTGTGGTTAACGATTTTCATTTTCGGTCTCTCCATCACTCCATTGAACCATTAATTCTGATCAACCGTCCTGAAAGATTTTTCAGGCTATGCATACGTATTGATCCAGAAAATGGAGATCTTCATGGATTATTAGGCGATTTGGAGAACCTCTGGAATCGGTTCTCTCCGGAATTTCCCTTTGAATATCAGTTTCTCGATGATCGTATTGCGACCCTTTACCGTTCGGAATTACAGACCCAAAAGCTTTTCCAATATTTTGCATGGTTAACACTCATCATTGCCTGTTTGGGCTTGTTCGGTCTGGCCTCGTTTATGGCCGAACAAAGGACGAAGGAGATCGGGATTCGCAAGGTTTTGGGCGCCTCCCTTTCAGGGATTATATTCCTCTTAACGAAAAACTTTGCGAAATGGGTGCTCATTTCGAATGTCATTGCCTGGCCAGCCGCTTATTTTTTCTTCAATAAATGGCTGCAAGGATTTGCCTACCGAACTGAAATTCCTTTGGTCACATTTTTAATAGCTGGGGGAACAACCCTTATCGTAGCTCTGGTTACCGTCAGCTATCAATCCCTAAAGGCTGCATTGATTGATCCAGTAAAATCGTTGAAGGTGGAATAGTCTTGTTTTATAATTACTTGAAAATTGCATTGAGATAGTTTCGCAAGCATATCGGGTTTTCATTTATTAATGTGGTGGGTCTGTCCATCGGTATCGCGTGCAGTGTTTTGGTCGCACTTTATGTTTTGGATGAGCTAAGTTTTGATCGCTTCCATGAAAAGGCGGATCGCATTTACCGGGTTGCTCAAACTATTCACATCGATAACAGGCAGGATACGGCCTAACCCGTAGGGAGGATCAACTATTCCCAATACGCTGTACTCCTCATATAATGGTGACACAAACCTCCAAGGATTGGAAATTGTATATCGCCAAGAAAATCGGATAGATGATATTAAAAATGGTAATCGCCCAGTAAAAGTGCACTAACTGGTATTGATAACTAGCTGAAAATTAATTATTTTTCAGCTATGAAAAAGTGCCCTCGCTGCGGCAGTCAAAAATTTTGGACTCTTACCACTG
>Ga0180438_10004143_pt1 | contig 21105 bp, 17 predicted proteins | sample SS_ome_12_FD_132455 | JGI IMG/M metagenome (GOLD analysis project Ga0180438, IMG submission 132455) | Hypersaline lake sediment archaeal communities from the Salton Sea, California, USA - SS_3_D_2 metaG | ecosystem: Environmental > Aquatic > Non-marine Saline and Alkaline > Hypersaline >... | reverse complement strand
GCCGCTGAGACGCTCTGCGGCGTGCAGAACCGCTGAGCCGATGACGGTCGCCGGGCCGGTCGCGCCGGTCAGGGGCATGGAGACCAGCTCGGCGGGCACACCTGTGCGGGCACAGTCGATTAGGTTGGCGCAGGTAATGTCGCTCCACAGCAGGGGCGGCGAAGGGCAGACGTCAAAGACGGCGCGCGGCTTCTCGGCCAGGGCTTCGGCGCTGCCGGCCACAGTCACCAGCAGCTCATGCATGATGGCAAAGGTCTCGATGGCAAAGGTGCCCGTGACGATGGGCTTGCGAGCGTAGAGCAGCAGCAGGTAGAGGCGATACCAGTCGGCCATCTCCTGGGGCACATCGCCACAGACGATAGAGGTGGCCACGGCGTCGATCTGGGGCAGCATCTCGGCCAGCCGGACATAGTTCTCACAGTCAGCGGTCACGGGCGTGCGGGACTGGTCCGCGTTGTAGTCAGCGATCTCGATGGCCGCCGAGCCAGGGTCATAGTGGATGTCGTCGCCGCCATAGTGCACGGCCGGCCTGCCATCGAAATCGTAGAGGTAGAAGGAACTTGGCGCGGTCTCGACCGCTTCCTCTGCCAGCGAACGGGGGATCTTGGCCACGCGCGACTCCATGTCCACCGTAGCCCCGGCATCTGCCAGCAACTGGAGCGCTTCGTCATAGTGGACGCGCACGCCAGGGTCCCACAACAGTTCGTACGCCTCGTCTATCGCCCGGTTCACTGTTTCCGGCGACAGGAACTCCAATTTGGGTCGAATCATCGATTTTCCTCCTTCATGGTAGTGTTTGGTAGCATTGGCCCTCGTTCTGGAGGGCAGGTAGCGCCCCCGAGACGGGGGCTTCAAGCAAGTTCTCGCATAGACCCTATAGTGTTTGGTAGCATTGGCCCTTGTTCTGGAGGGCAGGTAGCGCCCCCGATACGGGGGCCTGACACCAGTTATCGGGCTGCTCCTTCATGATGCTGCGAGGCAGAATCCCAAAGCCGGTCAGCATCCAGCGTCCATCAAGCACTCTGCGATTCACTTCTCATGGAGATACAGAAATGCAGGGCAGCGGAGAAGAACGGCCAAGGGCCGTCTGCGTGAGGCACTATGATCAGAGACCTGCTTCAAGGAGCGGACGCGGGCTCAAAGGCCACATCTGCTCAACCTCCCCTACATAGCGTGGCTGCCGGAGGAAGCCCTCCGGACGCTCCTACTATAACACGGGGAAAGCGATTTGTCAACGGCCGATAAAGTGCAAACCGGTCCACGCGCAAGTGGGCGTGGACCGGTGCGGCTGACTTGAACCCCAGTGGCTGGTGGTTACGGAGATGGCTTGACCACAACGGGCAGGTAGACAAAGTATTTGCCTCCCAGGAGCGTCGTGGACCATTGGTCCTGGTTGTCAGACAGATCGCCGTCGCGGATATCTGCATCGATCTGCACCTTATTGACCAGGAATACCGGTAGAGACTGTCCCGTTGTCACCTGGGCAGTCACCACAAAGCTACCACCGGCGCCCGGCCCAAGGGGGTCAGGCGTGATCTCCCACACAATGACACCGGGCGAGGGTTCGGCGTGCGGCCAGCCACTGTTATCACTCTGATAGTTCACCCCAATCGGCAGTGTGTCGGTCAGACGCGCGCTGGGGGCGGCCACAAGGCCCGCGTTCCCCCAGGAGATGGTGTAGGTGAGGAATTGGCCGTATTCCACCAGGTCTGTCCCTGTCTTGGACACGTACAGATCTGGAAACTGGACCTCGGTGGTCACAGAAACCACGTTGTTCGCCGGATCAATCTCCGGCTCAGCACTGGCAAGCTCGGCCTCGTTGACGATGGTGGCAGGACCGGTGGTCGGAGACACCATCGCCGTGAACTGGATCTCACCGCCGGTGTGGGGCAACAGATCGGTGATCAGCCAGGTAAACTCGATGCCCGCTGGCTGGCTTATGACCTCGGGGCTGGCGTAGACGACGGTGGGACTGACGAGCAGCGACGGAACGACGTCGGTGAGCACCACCTGGTGGGCTGTGGCCGGACCGGCATTAGTGAAGGTCAGGGTGTAGGTCAAGACCTGGCCAGGCATAGCTGCCCCGGCCGGCTCGACGGTCTTTTCTAACTGGAGATCGGCGTCGAGGACGTGGAGTTGGAGGGCCGGGTCGCCAAGCAGGACGTAGGTCTCGACCAACTCGCGATGCCCCCCACCTCCCCTATCCCAAAGGTAACGCTTGCCTTCCAGGGTGGCATCGCCCAGGCGACGAACACCGTCGTAAAAGACAGCCTTCAAGAGTCCCTTTTCCAGAAGATCATGCCCCTCGGCGACGCCCAACCCTGTGGGTGCCCAACTGGCGACCGCACCCCCATTCGGAGCGCGGACGAGGTTCTCGCTCAGGCTACGGAACCCCGTGTCTTTGTAGTGGAAGTAGCCTTCCAGGCAGGTCATGGGCAGCATCACGGGCAGCCTATCGTCATTGGTCAGACTGGCGACGTCGTTTACGTGAAGGATCTGTTCGCCCGCCCAATTGGGGATGGCTGCATGGCCGATATAGCTGACGAACAAACGCCCTTCGGAGATGCCGGCGAGGATGGCGGCCTTGGCTGCCGCTGGAGCTGTGTAGGGAGCCAGTCCAAAGTACACCTTGGTCGAAGTATAGGGCGCCGGAACATAGTTGTCTGCGATCTCGTCCGAGTAGGTGTGGAAGTTTCCAGCGTCGTCTGGATTGTCGGTGACAAAAAGCAATCTTTGGTTCCAATCACCGGCCGGGGGCGCCTGTTGGTATGACAGGGACTTGTTCACCATTACCTGAGCCTGGGCCGAGCTGTTCACCGGAAAGCGGCCGATGATCATGTCCGGCCAAGCATCGTCACCGCTGATGCTGACGTAGCGGTTCTCCGTTGCCGTTTCCCCCATCCAGGGATCCTCGTAGGCCAGGTAGGGAGGCAAGTACCAGTCGAGGTTGGTGGCGGGAGACAGGAACTTGTAGTCAAAGTGCCCGTCGCCCACCAGGAGCACATAGGTCGGCGCAGGCGCAACCCAGTTCTCGAAGGCATAGGCCAGGAAATCCCGGATGGCAGCGGGATACACGACGCCGCCACTGAACTCGTCATATACCTGCTGGACATCCACGACCATCACCCTCAGATCCTGGGTCGTGCTATAGTAATCGGCCAGGGGCAGGACGTCGGTGTAAAAGTCGCGATGGGTGATCATCAGGTAGTCGGCCCCATTCTCCACGGATCTCAGGTCGGACGGCATGTCGAGCGCAATGGTATCCGGGCTTAGCCACTGGGCGGGAGACTCGGACCAATACTGCCCGGGCTCATCGGCGGCATTGCCGAAGCGAAGCATGTGTCCAGAAGCGCTGGGTTCCACGACTGTGCTGATAATGCGGGTCACGCTCAAGGGCGTGGTCACGTCAAGGATCTCGACCGTGCTGGTCATAAAGCCGTCCACGTTGAATTCGACGGTGCCCGTCTGGGGGCTGCTAAAGGCCAGCGCATCCGCATCGGCCATAAAATCGCGAGAATACTCGATCTCAAACCAGTCTAACGTTGGAAAATCGTAGGAGGTACCAGGCGCCAACAGCGCTTCCAGGCGAATGGTGTTGGTCATCTGCTGGAGGTAGGACGGAGAAAAGTCATACTCGGCCACGTAGCGGGTTATGCCCTCCCACTCGAACAGGCCAACCCAATTCTCGTTCACATAGACGGCCATCCGATGGTCCGGGGTGGGTGGGAAATCGGCACGCCCATAGACCTGGATACGAATCGTCGGCGACACAGTCGTCGACAAAACGTCGGTCAGGACCACGTCATGTGTGAAGTTGCCCGGCGCAAAGATATAGTTCCAGTACCATCGTGAGAAGTGATCGTCATGGCCCGGATCGGGCATAAGGTTCCAGTACTCCCTGTCCAGCTCATAGTGCATCACCTCCCGGAAGGAGGCAGGCACCATGCCTCCCGCCGGCGTGCCGTCGCGTTCGTCCATCCGGCGACCATTCGCTTGGCCATAGGTAAGCCAATACACGTTCTCTGTTGTGTACTTGTCGTAGGGATAATCCACGGCCTCGCCGTAGAAGAGCACATAGTCGCCGGCACCAAAGGTACCATCCCCCTCGCCCTCCACATGGATGGCGATTTCCCTGTCATGGTGAAACATCTGAAACGTGCCGGGGTCGAGCGTGTCCACAGGCAGTCCCGCATTCTGCAGGTCACTGTAATCAAGCTTGTACATGCCTGTGCGTGACACAAAGACCTTGTATCCCGGGTCCAGGGAGCGGGTGGACTGAGCAGCAGTAGCTTGCTGGGCCTGCGGCTGGGACCTCCAGCCAGCCGCCGAGTCATAGTTGATCAATGACCTCTGAAGCAGTCCCTCGTAAGAATCAGGTTCCTGGATACGAGCTATGGACGCGGCATCAGGTCTGCCCCCAGGATAGTCAAACTGGAGTTCGACCAGCACCCGGGCGTGAAAAAGGAGCTCACCGGTCACCGGATTGGTGCGCAGCGGGTAAAACTCTAGCTGGGCCACACCCTGGTGGCGGATCTTGCCCTCCTCCACAATCCTGACGGGCGCAGCGGGATAGTAGGCATCAACGCCATAGATGGCTGGATTCTCCTCGGTGCTCAGGGTCCGGGCAAAGGCGTTGGTCGCCAACGACGATGCCCATTCGTCGGGCGGGGGGTACTCCAGAACCCAGGTGGGCGCTGGGGGAACCCGGAGTCGTTCAGGCAGAACCTCCTCGGTGAGCTCTAGCACCCTCAACTGGACCTCAGCATAGGGCGGCACACCCACAAAGAAACCCTTCAGGGGCAACTGAGGGGCACCTGGCAGATCGGACAGTCCATAGCCAGGGACGGACAAGCCGCCATTGGGTGCTGCTCCCTCACTAGCCGAATCCAGCCGGGGCTGCGGAGGAACGATCTCGATCAATACACCATCCAGATCCGATTTGAGCACGCGGATGCCAGGGTCGGTTGAGCGGGACATGCCCGCCTGGTCAGACTGGGCCTTGGCGCCGGCCAAGGGAAACCCCAGCGACAATACAAGAAGCACGACGAACAGATACTTGAGGCCTGCTTTGAAGCGTACCATGAGAACCCACCTTTCCGATTTTGCTACCATGAAAGGCCAAAGCCCGGCAAGGACCTACCGGGACGGATAGCACATGTTTGGGAATACCATTCAGAGGCGCCCAATCTCCGCGGCAAACCTACGTTGCCGGGATCGGATCATGGGACCGAGGCAGACGAACCACCTGACCCTGGTGGGGGAATCCCGGGCCTATATGGCCTGGCACTGAGATCAAGTACAACGCCCCTCACCGGATCGGCCATTGCTCCGGGATTAGGGAACAGGTGCTGCCTGCCGGACCGACTGCCTATATGTCACGAGAGCGGCGGGCAGTCGGATCAAAACTGCACCATCACCACTACGCGCTCGACTATCGAACCATCCGAGATGGTCCTTACAACACGCCTGACCAACAGCTATCCGCTGAGACCGGATACACAGATGTTGGTGCTGCCACCTGCACCCGCATTGCACTGATTTCCGGCCTGACCGGTTCCGACGGTACAGCTATCCGTGGCCAAAGGCCACTGACCATACAGACTCAGGTCTTTCAGGTCCTTCACCTTGGGAGCTTCGTATTCCTTCTTGGCATCACTCATCGTATGAATTTCTCCTTCCAATAGAAATCAATGCACCAATTCACCGTGACCGTCAATCAGGCTCCAGACATCTCCGCCGCGCACGAGCCCCAACCGGTAGCAGGGGATCCTCTCACACAGGCGGGCTGCCATCTCCAGCACCCGCTGCGAGGACGGGACGTCGAACCGGTAGAGCATGGGCAATACATTGGCCAACAGCATGGAGGTGCCCGTCAGCGCGTCCAGTTCTTCCAGCCGTCCTCTCGTGCCTTTGTAAATTAGGCCGACAAAGGTCAGGGGAGCTTCCCGCACGCCTTCGACCAGAGAACTGGTCCAGGAACCCATAAGCATGTTCCAGGGAGTAGCGTACGCTTTGAAAGCGCCGCCCATCTCACGGATAACGAGGCTGTCATCGGCCAGGATCGCCTCTCTCCCCTGCAAGGACCACACCAACGTCGATTTGCCACTCCCGGATGGCCCGACGAAGGCGTAGCCGTTTCCACCTCTCACAACGCCCGCTGCGTGGAGCACAAAGCCACCAAAGTTGGAGACCAGGAGGGCGTACGTCAACTGCACATGACGGTAGAGCACGCCCGACACGGCGAACTTGCTGAGAGCCTGCAACTCGGGGACAAATATGCTCGCCCGGTTCTGCTGCCGGTCCAGGAACAGCAGGCTCCTTTCAAACAACTCGAACATCACGTATCGGTCTGTGTCCGACGCCAATCTGGACCACGACTCCCGAAAGCTGTCCAGCGTCCAACATTGCTCCCCCAGCGCCAATACCGCCGCCGGGACATCCTCATTAGCCTGCGATCCAGCGAACCTGCGGTCCCGGGCGTATTGGCGCGCAAGGTACTGCCTGAACGGCTCAGCAGCGAACGGCGAGTCGGTCGCCCCTATTATACCACGTTTTCCGCCATTGCCAAAAATCTCAATGACTACGTTAGGATCGTCCCGGCTGCACTCAAAGGGCCGGTGCCAATCCAGCATCTGGGTGAGTGGTAGCTCGTCAGACCGGATGAGAAGCGAGACGCCTCCGATCTCCAGGCAAAGCTCCGTGCTGGCTGTCAAGGGTCGCCTCCGACGGGAGGGCCAAGACGGGTAACGGGGAAGCTGCCGCTGTCATAGGCCAACTGGCAGAAGGGATAGGGCGCACCCAGGGAAGCGAATTGCTCGTAGGCCCCTGCCCGGCAGTACCCCAAGGCACAGTAATGGCGAACCAGACATCGCTGGCAGAGGCCCTGGGGCCACTCGGCGATCTCCTCACGCACCTGGGCCAAGCGCGCGCTCTTCTGCCAGATCGCCTGCAGCGGCTCCTGGCGCACACTGCCAAAGACCAACTCCTCGTGCAACTCCCCAATCCCACATATCGAAACAGTCCCATCGGGCAGGATCCCGACGATGTTGAGCACGCCACATTGACCGACCCGGTCGCGCCGCAGGCGCCCCAACGACCAAAAGACCACGGGCAGGCTCATCTGGATCGAGATGCCGGCCCTGGGAATGATCTCCTCCTCAAGTTGGCCGTTCAGGGCAATGACCTCCTCCACCGAGAGCAGTTCTCCACGGGCGGCCATGTCCCGCCCGCGCCCCGTCTCGGTCACGGGATTGAGCTTCAGGCGCCACACGCCCAACTCTGCGGCAAGCTCTGCCAGGGATGCGAGTTCACCGGCGTTCGCCCGATGAAGACTGGCAATGACCTCCACTTGCACACCATGATCCACCAGCCGGCGGATGCCCCGAATGGCCCCTTGGAACGAACCGGAGACCCCACGCAACCGGGCGTTGGACTCGGGCGTTGCCCCATCCAGGCTGACCCCCACGTGGTGCAGGTGCTGGAGCTCGCCGAAGGCTCTTGCTTCACCCTCGTCAATCAAGATGCCATTGCTCTCAACCCGGCTCGACAGACCCCTCTGATCCGCATAGCGCACGATGTCCACAATGTCATCGCGGAGAAAGGGCTCTCCCCCGGTCAGTTTGACCGCTCGCAAACCAAGGGGGATGGCCTGGTCGATGACGTCCTTGATCTCCCCGGCGCTGAGTTCATCCTCCCGGCGAGTGCCCACTTCTTTCGACAACCAACAGTGGGCACACTGCAGATTGCAGCCATGCGTCAAATAGAAATAGATCTCGTGAAGAGCTGGGGCGTTCGTGCTGTTCAATCTACGATCCTGTCCAACCAGCAGGTGGGGCTGTGGCCCATCAGACTGCCGGTTGCCAGCCAGGCATCTGCCCGGCAGCCGCCGCTGCACAGGCTGACATACTTGCACCCTTTGCAGCCGGGAACCCGATCCACAGTGAGTTCTGCCAGGTCACGGACCTGCTGCAGTTCCGGCGACGTGTGCCAGATCGTCGCCAGGTCCTCGTGGCGCACGTTCCCGGCCACAAGATCCCACATGGCATTGCAGGGTATCACAGCGCCATCCGGCCGGATGGCACAGGCATCCTTCGCGGCCGAACAGGGCAAGAGATGGCGTGGTTCCCCACCCTGTGGCGGGTCTTGCTGGTACAGACGGATCCAACCAGCCAGGTCGTTGTGGACAAAACCAGGATGGTCACCCTGAATTTCCAGGAGATCTTGGGCGACTGCCGCCATTTGCCCGGGTTCCAGCACCAGCACCCGCTGATTGAGATTCAGCCGCCCCACCGGATGAAGGGAGTTGAAGGCTATCCCATCCACGCCCAAATCGTGGGCAAGGTGCACCATGTCCACCACATGGTCTGCGTTCAACCTGGTGAGTACCGACGAGATGTTCACGCCCAGCCCGTGCTGGCGAAGCTGCTCGATCCCACGGATGGCCTTTTGGAACGCGCCACGTCCGCGCAGGCCATCATTTACCTCGGCATTCGGACCATCCAGACTGACCGCGACTCCCTTGAGGAAGCGATACGCTGCCAGGCGTTCCGCTTTTCCGGCGTCAACCAGCGTTCCGTTGGAGTTTAAGGTCCAGGCAAAACGACCGCAATCGATGGCATCGGCGATCTCAAAGAAGTCGGGCCTGGTCAATGGCTCTCCGCCCGTGACGTAGATTTTAAAGATCTTGAGCTCGGCCATCTGATGGATCAGGGCGAGCATCTCGTCGGTACGGAGCTCATTGTCCCAGGGCGCGCCAGCCGATGCCGAACAATGTTTGCACCTCAGATTGCATCGGTTTGTGATGTTCAGAAAGACGGTAAAAGGCGCCGAAGGAGGGGCAGCCGTCATTTGACCGACACGCTTTCTAGCAGTTTCAGATCGATCATCTCTGCAAGGAAACTCGTGACATCGGCTTCCAGGACCAACGATTCGACTTCCGGGAACTCGACAGCCAAAGCCTGGACCAGGTCACGCTCGGTGTGCTTCCCATCGCACAGGTTCCACAGCATCAAACCTGTGGCATTCAGGACCTTGACTTCTTCGGTGCTGGGATCGAAAAGAAGGGCATCCTCCCCCTCCACCCGGCAGACGATGTCCGGATTGGCTGCATAGTACGCTTCCTGTGACACGGAATCCCTCCTTCTATCGACGCGGCAGGAGTGCCTGCAATCCTTGCGACAGGCGATAGCCCAGGCTATCGCGCCAACGCTTCAGGGTCGCTTTCGCGCTCGCGGGCAGAGGGCGCCCCATGCTGTCCAGCGGTCGTCGCACGTTCCAGCGCAGCACCCAAAAAGCGGCCACCAGCCGGTACTGGAAGGAGCCACATTCCTGTACTGCAACAGCCTCGCCAAAGAGCCGGCAAACCCGGCCCAGGATCATCTCGGGCGAGATCAAGTGGTCCCGGCTGGAGGCATTGTCCCCTTTTGTCACCAGGTGGGCCCCGGAGTCGTCACGCACTCGCTGGACGATCCGGTGCGCGACCAGGCGCCCATCCTGTTGCCAGACGACCAGGTCGCCGAGCCTGATGTCAGCGGCGGAAATGCGCTCCACTTCGACCAGCGTGCCAGGCGGTATGGTGGGCCACATGCTGTCACCCTGCAGCCGCATGCGGAGCCGGCCTCGCTCGCGCAACCCCTGGCGCACCAAGGCCACCAGCGCCTCATTCAACCTATCGTCAGCAATCGCGTCAGAAACCTGGGGTGAAGTAAACTCGATCACGGCTGGGCCTGCCCACCATTCTCCCTAGCGCTGCTATCGCATCAGCTCCAGGCCAACATGTCGCGGTCCAACAACTCGTGGACAAAGACCTGCACATCAGATTCCAGTTGCTGGCGTTCCACCCGGTAGGTCTGGCCCAATTGCTCCACAATGTCGGCCAACCTCCGGTTTCCATCCATGAGCGCCCAGATGCTTCCGCCGACCTCGTTGAGCACGCTGACTTGCCCCGTGTCGACCTTAAGGAGCAGCGTCTCTTCCTCGATCATGCGCGAAATCACCTGCGGATGATGAGCCGGTATCCGCTCAAGAAGGACATCCATAGGATTTCGTTCGCCTCCCTCCCTATAGAACGTTGAAGTGTACAGCGATGGACACCAGGTACCCCACTGCGTGGCCGCCCCATTCTACCATACAACGCATCCAGGGCAAACTGCACAGCCACCCGAGTCAGTCTGCTCGCCAGCTCATAGCCTCTGTCCACCGGAGAAAGCGGCTTCCCCGGCCCCGAAACAGGGCGTGGAGCCCTGTGCCTGCATCACGCCCTGGGAACGGATTTGCCCTATCCCCGAAGGAAGGCTATAATCCCCACCATGACGGAGCAAGGCTCGACCTGGAAAGACCTGTGGCACCTGATACGCGCTGAGGGAGAGCATCGGGAACGAGACCTGTCCGCTTCCCTCGACTGGAACGCAATCGCGCACCTGGCTCACCGTACCGGCCTCGGACCTCTTCTGTACCATGGCCTCCAATCATTGGACACCAGCGTGCCCCCCCGTATCCTCACAGACCTGGAGGCGGATTACTACCTGGTGGCTGCAGCCAACACGCTCCGCTTTCAAGAGTTGGGAGAGATCCTGCAGCATTTGGCCACCTTCGGGATTCCCGTCTTGGTGCTCAAGGGGGCGGCGCTGGCCGGAACAGCCTATGGCAACATTGCACTGCGCCCCATGGCCGACCTGGATCTCTTGATCCCCCGCGAGTTCATGGTACAAGTGCCCCGTCTTCTCGAACCCCTGGGCTACCAACGAATGCCCGGTCCGCCCGGTCATTCGCTCGCCTATGACGCTCAATTTGGCGGCGAGATCGGCCTGACGAAGGCTACACCGGCTGGCGTCTTTATGCTGGACATCCACTGGCACCTGCTGGCCCACCAGTGGCTGCACCATGCTACCTCCATAGACATGGAAACGCTCTGGCAAGCAGCGCTGTCTTTCGAGGTGGATGACCAGAATGCCCTCCAGTTCTGTCCCGAGGATGCCGTGCTCCACGTATGCCTGCACGCGGGGTTCAGTCACGCCTATGCCTACTTGTTAAACCTGGTCGACGTCGATCGGGCGGTCGCCTACTTTGCTGACCTGAATTGGGATCGCGTTCTGCAACGGGCCCATGATTTCGAGGTGCGTGTCCCAACCTACTTTGGCCTTCGCTTCGCACACGACCTCATGAAGACGCCAGTCCCCGACCAGGTTTGGGCTGCCCTGCGACCAGCAGTCCTCCGTCGTTGGGGGGTCGGCCACCTGGCCGGTCCGGAGCGAACCCTGCAGGGGGATCCTTCCCCCCTGCCGGGCAGCAGCCGATACCTTCTCCACCTGGCACTGCTCGACGGCCTACCTGGGATACTCCGCCTGGCGCGCTTCCTCGCTCTGCCGGGAGATGACTGGTTGGCCATCCGCTACGGCCTCACGGGAAGTGCTGACATCCGGCTGGCTCGCTTCTGGCATCCGTTCCGCATGGCGCAGACCTGGCTGTCGGTGCTGGTGCAGGCCCTGCGAAAGGGAAAGCGTCCTGGCTCCACCGGATCTTGAGAATCTACCCAAAAACTCGCCAAGCCCCTGTTTCAGAGAAACAGGCTCTGCCCTGAGCGGCGCCGTCCGCACTCGAGCACAAGGGCCACAGCGTGTTCGGATAGGTGCTACAGGTAGATCGCATTCTACCACAACCCGGTCTCTATGTCAAGAGGATATTTTTCTTGTTTTTCTGTGAAAAGACCTCCCATGTCACCTTGCATCTGCCGTCAGCCCGTGCTATAATATCTCCAGTCAACGACCAGGGAGCGCTCAATGTGGAAACGAGCCCAAAGACTGGATGACCTGCCACGTACCCGGCACCGCCTACAGGGGTGTGGCCCGTTGGTGAATGGGTAGACTGGGGAGTTGGGTGTGGGAGCCAAGATCACAACGTTTGACGAAATGGTGGCGGCGGCGCAGAAGGCAGGGCCTGTGCCAGTTGCGGTCGCTGCAGCCCACGATCCAGAGGTCCTAAAAGCGGTGGACCGGGCCCAGCAGGAGGGCATGGTCGTGGCTACGCTGGTGGGCGATTGGCCGGCCATCGAGGCCTATGCTGCCCAGACCGGTGTAGACCTCAGTGGCGCGAACCTGGTCCACGAGCCAGACCCCCAGCGTGCGGCACAAGAGGTGGTGCGCCTGGCCCGCGACGGCGAGACAGGCGTGGTGGTGAAAGGGCAGATCAAGACGGCGGATCTGCTCAGCGCAGCCCTAAGTCGCCACGTGGGCATCCGGGGCCAGGGGCTGTTGAGCCACGTGGGCATCTTTGAGCTGCCAGGCATGGAGCGCCTGATCTACCTCAGTGATTCAGGGGTGGTGGTCTATCCGGACGTGTACCAGAAGCTAGAGATCATCAACAACGTGGTAAAGGTAGCCCACCTGTTCGGCGTGGCAGAGCCAAAGGTGGCCATTCTGGCCGCCAGCGAGACAGTGCACCCCAAGATCCCGGCCAGTATCGACGCCCTGGCCCTGGCCAAGATGGCCGAACAGGGTTGGGTAGAAGGTGCGGTTGTGGATGGTCCCCTTGGCCTGGAACTGGCCATCGATCCCCTGGCTGCCGATCTAGAAGGAAGCGACTCCCCCATCGCTGGCTTTGCCGACGTATTGATCGTGCCCAATGTGGAGGCAGGCAACATCGTGGCCAAAGGGCTACTCTACTTTGCCCATGCCCGGATGGCGGGCCTTGTAGTTGGCGCCAAGGTGCCGATCATCATCAGCTCCCGCGCCGACAGCGCAGAGACGCGCTACCTCTCTCTGGCGATGGCAGCGATACTGGCGCGGGAGGCGTGATCCAAGTCAAGACGTAGGGACTCGGGAAATCTGGGATTCGGCAGTCCGTGAATCGTTTTTCGTGGCAGGAGGGCTGGAGGCTGGCGAAAAGATGCCAGAGCATGTGCTCACAGCCCGGGCGTGTGAGCGCTCATAGCGAAAGGAGGAAGGAGCTTTGAACGTCATCCAATCAGGAATCGGCGAGCTGATCCAATTGCCGGACATGAATGCCTTCCGCGAGTGGAATCGCACCCAAAAACCGCGGAGACTGGTCGACAAGCTGATGACCGAACAGGAAGCGGTGAGCCGCTTTGTGTACGACGGCTGCTACATCGGCACGGAGCTATACGGCACGGTCCGTTGCCCTATGACCCTGGTTCGTGAGGTGACGCGCCAGGGAGTTAGGGACCTGCGGGTCGCCGGCCAGGGTGTCACCGAGCTGGACGTGTGGCTGGCAGCCAGCATGGTCAAGACACTGGACATCACCTACATTGGCCTGGAGGTGTACGGCGTCTCCAACGCCCTGCGCCGGGAGGTGGAGAGCGGCCGCGTGGAGAAGGTGGTGGAATGGAGCAATGGCGGCATCACCTGGCGGTTCAAGGCTGCGTCCATGGGCGTACCATTTCTGCCAGTGCGGGCCATGTTGGGCACCGACACACTCAAATATAGCGCCGCCAAGGTGGTCGAGTGCCCCTTCACCGGCGAGAAGCTGGCCCTGCTACCTGCCCTGATCTTGGACGTGGGCCTGATCCACGTCCACCGGGCTGACCGTTATGGCAACTGCCAGATCGAAGGCATCAGCGGCTTTTCGCTCGAGATGTCGCGGGCCAGCAAGCGGCTCATCGTCAGCGCCGAGGAGATCGTGCCCACGGAGGAGATCCGCAAGTATCCTGACCGGACCCTGATCCCCTACTACCTGGTCGACGCCGTGGTGCACGCGCCCTATGGCTCCCACCCCGGCGAGATGGCCTACCTGTACTGCCGCGATGAACCGGAGATCAAGGCCTGGGTGGAGGCGTCGGCGACGGACGAGGGCGCGCAGGCCTACCTGAAGGAGTGGGTCTACGACCTGCCCGACCACCAGGCCTACCTGAACAAGGTGGGCCAGGAGCGACTGGACAGGCTGGTGGCTGGAAGGGAGCGGCGAGAATGAGCGAGCTGGCATACAACCCCACGGAACTGTTGATCTGCACCGCTTCGCGGTTGATGAAGGACGAAACGACGGCCTTTATCGGCACCGGCATCCCCATGCTGGCCGCCTCACTGGCCCAACGACGCCAGGCACCGAACCTGATCCCGATCTTTGAGTTTGGCGGCACGGGCGCTATCCTGGAGGACCTGCCCATGGCTGTGGGTGAGGCGCGCACGTTCCACAAGGCGCTGGCAGCCTCGGGCATCTGCGACACCATGGAGACGGCCACACGGGGGTTCATCGACTATGGATTCCTGGGCGGGGCCCAGATCGACCCTTATGGCAACCTGAACAGCACGGTCATCGGCCAGCACCACCCGCCCAAGGTGCGCCTGCCGGGCAGCGGTGGGGCCAACGACGTCGGCTCCCTCTGCTGGCAGACGATCATCATCATCCGGCACAGCCCGCGCAGCTTTGTGGAAAGGTGCGACTTTGTGACGACGCCAGGCTACCTGACCGGACCCGGCGCACGGGAGGAGGCAGGCTTGCCGCCCGGCACGGGGCCCCTCTACGTGGTGAGCACGCTGGCGCTGATGGGTTTTGACGACGAGACCAAACGCATGAAGCTGCTCAAAACGCAGCCGGGTGTGACGGTGGACGACGTGGTGGCGGAGACTGGCTTTGCGCTCATTTTGCCCGATGACATTGGCGCCAACGATCCACCAGCGGCGGAGGAGTTGCGCATCCTGCGCGAAGAGGTGGACCGGCAGAGACTGTACATCTAGGATGGATGGCCCTGGGACGTTAACGTCCATCACTGAGGTTGGAGCGGCTTGACGGACAGGTACCTGGAATGAATACCGTAGGGGCGCTGCAGTGCAGCGCCCCTGCATAGAACCGCATCCCGTTGCCCGACATCGAATGTTGGTGCACAGCCCCCTACGAAAACTTGTCGTACAGGGCTGAATCCCAACACGCGGTAACGGTCAGACTGCACCCCCGTGGGGACGCATGGACCGGACGCGCCCCCACCGATCGGCGCGGACGATCCACGAGGGGAGGGTGATACTGCCAGACTCAAGTTTCTCTCCGCTTGATAGGTTCGGCAAGACAACCCGCCCCCTGCACTCCCTGACCTGAAGCCACACACGCCCATCCTTGGCACGCTCCGTGGCCAGCACCTCGAGGGTCTTTCCGCCGACCTGCTCCCCGCCGGTCCGCTGCACGATTGCGGACAGCTTTTTAATGTCCACAAAGATCGGTTGGGGTACACGCTCTTTGAGGTCACTTATGTACAACTGGATGACCACCAGGGTGAGGGAAACCGTCAGGCACATACAGGCCAAGGAAACCAAACCGAGAAGGGCAAGCTTGCGCACCATTTCCAGTTCGGCCTCATCCCATCTGTGCTCCAATACGAGCGCAACGGCGCCAAAGAGGAGGGCCAGGAGCATGGTGACAATAATCCAGTGGATGACCGATGGACGCCAACTGGGCCTGACCTGGCGCACCCAAGCTTCCTGCCAGATGGCGTACCAACTGGCACACAGCCCCAGCGCCACGAATACCGAAGGGAAGAATGGCAGGAAGGCATTCGCCACCTTGAAGGAAAGCAGCAGGGCCAAGATGGTGGCCGCAACCAGCGCAAGCACGATGACGGGGATCGCGTATGCATGGAGGAGGTACGTGCTTTCTCTTCTCCACGCATTCAGGTCCGTGTTATACCGGGGACATTGCGCGTCGGTTTTTTGTGCTTGGCCATAGCAGGTTATGCAGAGCGGCATCGGCCAGGGGGGAGCATTTCGCCCCTCTGTATACCAGTGGTATTGCAGCGTGTATCGAGCCAAGACCGAAGGGCGGATCAGCAGTATGAGGACTCGTAACCCCCGGCCCTTGCCAGGAACCGGGGGTTCTTGTGCGTGAGACTAGCCACCGCCCACGGGTGGAAAGATGCCCACCTCATCGCCATCGCCCAAGACATGCTCCGGTTCCCGGAACAGGGCATTGACAAAGACGATCTTGACTTCGTCCTGCGGCAGACCCAACGCTTGAATCAGGTCCGCCACCGCTGCCCCTTCGGGCAGCTCGACGGCAAAGGGTTCACCGATGCCCAGCCCGGGCCGGTACTGACGCAAGTTGGCGAATAGTTTGACGTGGACGGTGATCATCGAAGCATCCAGAGACCTCCGAGGCCTGGTCAGGCCCCGGAGGTCTACTCTCAGCGGAAGCGTGTCTATTCCCAGATGGCGTCCAGGGTCTCGTCAGGCACGTCCCAGGTGACGTTGTGTGGCGGAAGGGTCTCGAGCTGCATGAACTCGGGCATCCGGTCGTCGTACTTGGTCATGCCGGCTGCCTTGTTGAAGGCCCGCTCCTTGGCCAGAACCTCCTTGCCGATGCGGCCCACGTCATCCATGGTCCAGTTGGTGCCCAGCACACCGTTGCACTCCTCGACCAGGCCCTCAAAGCCGCTGGCGATGTCGAGGATGGCAAAGGCGATGAACAGGCAGTGACCGCTGGAGTCGATAAAGGCGGTGGCTTCCAGAAATCCGCGCGCCAGGGCAGCCTTGTCCTTATCAAACTGGTCCACCTTGCCGCTAACGCCCAGGATCTCGGGGGCGATTGTGTAGCCCTGGGTGTGATCGGCACCCATGGTGCCCGTGGCGTAGACCATGCCGATGCCTTTGACGGCCCGGGGCTCGTAGGCGGGCATCGATTGGCCCTTGACCACGGGGGCGCGAGTCACGTCCAGCACCTTGGCGGTGGTGGCCGTGCCGGCGCCAAGGATGCGGCCCACCGGCGTGCCCTTGCCGATCTCGTGCATCAGCTTGATGGCCGCCTCGCTATCGCCGAACTCGGCCAGGCCACCCTCCATGGCCACGGCCAGGGTGGTGCCAGCCTCGATGGTGTCCAGGCCATAGGCGTTGCACAGGCGGATCAACTCGCCGGTCACGTCCAGGCTGTCAATGCCGCAGTTGGCGCCCAGCGACCAGATCGACTCGTACTCCTGGCAGGAGACAAGCTCGGTGCCGTCCTCTTTGTACCAGGTGTTGGAGCACTGGATGATGCAGCCGGGGCTGCAGGCGTGGTTGTAGACCTCCTCGCCCGTTCGCTCCTTGTTGCCCTCGAACAGGGCCTCGCCCGCGATCTTGGCCGCGCCTTCGAAGCGTCCTTCGGAAAAGTTGCGCGTAGGCAGGCCGCCGGCCTCGTTCATGATGTTGATGAGCACAGCGGTGCCGTAGGTGTTCAAGCCGCCCTTGGGCTTGGTGATGTCGTGCTCCATCAGCGCTTTCTGGAGCTTTTTGCGACCCTCTTTGAACACCTGCTCGTCAGCGATCTCTACGCCAGGGGCGCCCTTGCCGTCCAAAACAATGAACTTGAGGCCCTTGCTGCCCATCACCGCGCCCAGACCACCGCGACCCGCGAAGCGGCTGGGCCGGCCTTTCAGGTCCTCGAAGACCACGCCCGAGTTGCCGTAGAGGAATTCGCCTGAGACGCCGATTCCAGCGATATTGACCTTCTTGCCAAAGCGCTTGAACAACTTGGGGTACACTTTGTACAGATCCCGGCCCACGTACTCGTCTGCCGGCAGGAACTCGACCTTGGGCGTTTCCGCGTCCTTGTCCCAGGTCACGTAGGCCATCCAGAACTTGCCCTTTTCGGCGGGCTGCCCTTCCACGACCAGGGCGCGGACACCCATGCTGGCCAGTGTGGGTGGCCAGCCGGAGCCCGCATTGGCCTCCTTGATGCCGCCGGTCAGGGGCGACTTGGCGCCCACGGAGATGCGGGAGCTGGTGGGTGCCGACGTGCCAGTCACGTAGCCCAGCCCAAAAACGAGCTTGTTTTTCGGGCCCAGGGGATGGCACATCGGATCCACCTCGTCACTGACGATCGTGGACGTCAGGCCACGGCCGCCGAGGTACTTGTACGCCTCGGGCAGCTCCTCGACGGAGTAAGACAGGTCCGTCATGTTGAATCGCATCATTTTCACCATTGTTCTACCTCCTTTGGTTTATGGATATGCGTCATTTACACCGGTAAATGGAATGAATGGTGCACCTTGCGCATCTCGCGGCCCGTGTTGCACCCCTCAGTGCCAGCCATGCCGCCTGGTCCCGGGATGCTCTCTCTCAACTAGTCCTCTACCTTGGTATAGGCGTGATGCAGGCCCCGATCCTTGCGCTCACGAAAAGTTGCCTGAACCTGCTCCGTTTGGCTGGCACCGAAGCGATATTGGAAGGGCCACATGCTCTTGCGGTGTGAGATCCCCACCCGGTCTCCGTCCTGCAGGACCACCTCACGATCGGTATCGAGGCCCGGCAAGGCGGCCAAGCTGCCGTTGATAAAAGTGATGCCTTTTTCCTCTGCTGGAAGCGCCAACCGGTCCAGAAGGTCTTGTACCGTAGTGCCAACAGGCAGGTCCAAGAGCAATTGGGCGTAGCTTCCCTGACTGTGCTCCCCGGCGTAGCGCGCAATCGGTCCGTAGAGCCATACTTCGACGTGAATGGGATCCATGTTCACTCACCCCAGAGATTGGTCGATCCGTATTCCCCTCCTTTCCACAACAAAAAAGAGGTGGTTCCCCTGCGTCGTGCCTGACGCGACTGGGAGACCGCCTCCTTTGCACCATGGCGGGCGAAGGAATTGCTTCCTCCACCGTGTCGCTCACCCGTCCCAGTGGGAACAGTGTGAGTCGGAGGACGTCCGAGTCCGACCTGTTGTAAACTGCAATGCCATTATAGCATAGGTCCTCACGATTGTCCAGCAGTGGGCTGCCCGACGGCACGTCGAACGCAGCTAGGGCAGTTGTCGAACCGGAATTAGCTATGGCTTGAGGATCATGGGAAGGTAATTGAACTCTAGATCGACGTCGGTGTAGTAGGCGTATTTCAGGTCGCCATCGCCCAGGTAGCTGATACGGCCATGGCCATTCTCATCCAGCGCCAGCGAGGTGCCGGTACCCACGGAGCCCTCGCTATCCACGGTCTGCGTGTGCCAGCCCCCTTCGTCCCGGTAGGCAACCTTGAGATCCTCGTTGTCCCTGTCATAGTAGCTGACATGGACACGGCCGCCCACGTCGACAGCCACAGACGTCCAGGTGCCCACATCTCCCTGGTCATCCACGACCTCACGCAACCAGCCAGCGCCATCGTGATGGGCGTATTTGAGAGTGTCGTTCGTGGCGTCGTAGTACGTGATGTGTGGACGCCCATCAGCGTCCATTGCCAGAGAAGAGGAGGCACCGACACCTTCTTCACTATCCACGGTTTCGCAGTGCCAGGTCGTGCCACCAGGACCACAGTTGCCCCCAGCCCCGACATAGTGGGCGTATTTCAGGTGGCCGTTGGCCACATCTTTGTAGCTGATGTGCAGCCCACCAGCAGGATCCACCGCCACCGAGGTACTCCAGCCAACATCCCCGGCACTGTCCACCGTGCGAGGGTACCAGCCCGAGCCAGACTCCGAAGCACATTTCAGGGCACCATTGGTTTCATCGTAGTAGCTGGTGTGAGCCGTGCCACCGGGGTCCGCAGCAATCGCGACGTACCTGCCAACCTCGTCGTAGGTCCCATCCACCCACCCCTGCTGCCAGTCGTCACCATCCCAGTGGACGTAGAACAACCGCTTCCAATCGGCATCGTAGAAAACGATAAGCGGGTTTTCGTCCTCGTCCAGGGCCAGGGCGTTGGAGGAGCCAAGGTCGTTGCTGCTTTCAAAGTGCCAGGCAGACCAACCGAGGGGATCCTGGTAAGCATATTTCAGATCGTCTGATTCGCTGTCATAGTAGCTGATGTGTCCATATCCACCGCCATCCAATGCCAGCGAGGTGGGCCCGGAAAACGACCTCTCCTTGTCCACCAATTCGACCTCCCAACCCGAGCCGTCTTTGAACGCGTGCTTCAGGTCATCAAACTCCGCCTTGTAGCTGATATGTACAAAGCCGCCTGGACTCACGGCCAGGGATGTGTCGCACACCATCTCGCTTGCATCCACATCCTCCGGGACCTGCCAGCCTGTGCCATCCCTACGGACGTATCGAAGGCCAAAATCAAAGCTGCGATAGCTGACGTGGGCGGTCCCACTCGAATCCAGCACGAGTGACATGTCATAGGCATTCGACGTGCCGTCCGCCGTCTCCATGTGCCAGCCGGAGGCGTCTTGGTACACGTACTGGAGGCCATTGAGCCTATAGGCAACGTGTGGGTAGCCCTGCCCGTCCAATGCCAAAGAGGTGGAGCCCAGAAAGTCAAAAACGTCGTCGTCGGGGTTCACGAGCTCGATGTGCCAGCCGGAGCCGTCCTGGTAGGCGTACTTGAGGTCGTCGTCGGGATAACCATTCAGGTAGGAAATGTGCGGATAGCCACTGGCATCTAGCACCAGGGAGGCGCTCATGCCGGTCTCCTCGCTGCCAACGGTTATCGCGTGCCATCCGCTGGCGTCCTGGTAGGCGTACTTGAGCTCCAGGCCGCTCTTGTAGGCGACATGTGGATACCCTCCCTCGTCAATGACAATAGACGGGTAGGTCCCATCCTCGACATCCAAGGTGGTGATGATCCAACCAGCGCCCGACCGGTGTGCGTATTTCAGGTGACGGTTGGGGACATCGCGGTAGACGATATGGGCCTGCCCATCGGGATCCAGTGCCAGGGAGGCATGCTGTCCCACGGTGGGGGCATCATCCACAAGCTCATAGATCCAGTCCACACCATCGTGCCAGGCATAGTACAGGTGCTGGTAGCCATATGCGATGTGGGGGTGCCCATCCGCATCCAGGCACAAGCTGCGATCGGTCATGTCATCGAAGCCCCGTGCCACGTCCACCTGCTCGATCCGCCACCGGCCCACCATCTGGGGCTCCTCCGTCTCCACGGTGGCCAGGTTGGACCTAGCTGGGTGCACCGTGGGTTCATCTACAGCTGAGGATTGGAGAGTGTTGTGGCCATCATCACCCGATATCGGTCCTGGCCAGCGTTCGTATATCTCCAGCGCGCTTCCATGGCCGTCAGAACCCAGGACTCGCCCGGTCGCCAGCCCAGCAAGAAGCATGGTAGTAGTCAGTACATAGAATGACGATAACGGTATCTAGCCACCTATCACTTTGGTCCATAAGGTACGAATCGTAATCTGAGAGACCGACCTTGAGCAAAACAGCGTTCCAGCCAATCCCAACCGAGACGGAAGTAGCTCTTGTCGCGGCGATCCTTG
>Ga0180438_10004142_pt1 | contig 21108 bp, 30 predicted proteins | sample SS_ome_12_FD_132455 | JGI IMG/M metagenome (GOLD analysis project Ga0180438, IMG submission 132455) | Hypersaline lake sediment archaeal communities from the Salton Sea, California, USA - SS_3_D_2 metaG | ecosystem: Environmental > Aquatic > Non-marine Saline and Alkaline > Hypersaline >... | reverse complement strand
GGCCGTGGTCGAGCTAAGTCCACCCAGCTTGCCAGCGGTGTTGGCCAACCAGCGGTGGATCTGACCGATGAGAATACGGTCCACGGCGGACGCCATCTCTTTGGCGGCGGGCTGCATGTAGTAGCTCACGAGTTCCTTGAAGGACAAGGAAGCCTCTTCGTCCTTGATCGTGAACGTAACGTAGACGTGCTGATCCAAGGGCACTTGCACGTTGGTGCTCTGTGCGTCTTGGTTCTCGACGCTGTCGCTCTGCGACTTACGTCGCATATCGAATTCCGACGGGCGGCGCGTGTTGACCACGTCACCATAGGAGGCTACCAGCGGGGAGAAGTCACGGTGGACCAAGTTGGCCATAACCATGTTCTCTTCGAGGATAGCGAGGGACTCGTTCGCCCACAGTTCGGGGATGAGGGCGTCGTTGTCGTTGGCGTAGCAGAGGAACAAGTTCATTTTGAACTCCTTCGGGTTTGTTTGAGTAAGCGATTAAACTGACTCCCAGGTGTGATCTAGCCACACGGCCCTGGTTACGTGCGGCGGAACCCGGTCTTCCCGGTAGGCCCTGCGGCTTGGAGGCGCGGACAACCAAGCTGGGCAGCTAATTCGCTATTGTGACAACCGACGTTTGATCTCTTCGCGCTTTGCTCGGTATTGTTCCGAGGTCATGCTCGCGTAATCAATGTCGCCTGTGCCTGTGTCTGCCTGTCCAGCACCGACGCCGCTCACGACGTTGGACTTGAACAAGTTTCCGTACACTTTGGGCAGTTCCTTCATTCTCTTGACCGCGTCGCCCGGCGTGCGGAGCGTTTGAATCTCTTCGCCAGTCTTTGCGTCAATATCGGGGAAGTCGATCATCGGCTGAAGATTGCCTTCGACTTCTTTGAGTTGGGTCATCGGTCGCAGGAGGCCAACGATCTGGTTCGAGTTGAACGCATCGGCTCCGGCCGCTGCATCCTGCAACGAGCGAACGACTTTCTCTTCTTTGTACAAGTTTTCCCACTTGTCGGCTCGAGCTTTTGTCTCTTCGAGTTCGGTCTTGTACCGTTCCTCGGCCTGAGCTTTCTCGTGCTCGATCTGCTGTTTCTCTGTTCGGAAGCTCTTGCGAAGGTCTTCCAACTGACCGGCCATGGCCGTTCGTTGCTCTTCGCTGAGAGACTTGTCCTGGGACAACTCTTGCATCTGGGCTTCGAGTTGCGCCATGCGTTCTTTGTGCTTGCGCTTGTCTTCAGCCAGGATGCGATTCAAGTCGTCCTGCGTGAACTTCGCGACATCGGCAGCATTGGGTGTGGAATCGCCGGGTAGGTCCGCTGGGGGCGTGGCCGGGGTGCCGGGATTACCTTCGCCGTCAAAACAAAGGATGCTGGTGTGGAAGTTGCGTGTCATAAACCTAACCTCTTTCGTTAGTCAGCCCTACTTAATTTGATGATCCGGTCATCACACAGCCGAGGCTTCAACCAGTTCCAAATGCGTGCTGTGGGAATACCGTACGCAAGATACTCTTGCGAGAGAAATCCGTCGGCGTAGGTTGTCCGAACGGATGAATATGCTTGCCGGATGATGTTGGTTCTTTCTACCGCGTCTTCCGGGTCAAAGCCTTCAAGGATGGCCAGTGCTAGTTCGTAGCAGGCCCATTCGATTTCAGTGGGGACTTCCGTATCCTGACCACGCGGGAACTCAAGGTCCTGCGTGGCGTCAGCGGCGATCAGTTCGTCGCGTGTCGGCGGGTTGGACTGAATCTTCACATAGTTACCTGACGAATTCAGTTCGTACATGATCGACCATACCGCGTTCTTCACTCCCTTGTAGTTCAGGGAGTCGATCAGAATCGTGGCCTCGGTCAACGCCTTGGGACGATCCGTAGCGGCCGAGTCGGCCCACGCGTCCGAATGGAGGCGATTCTCGAAGTACGCGTTTGCTTCAGTCAGGGTGCCGTAGTATGCCATCAGTCGTCTTCCTTCTTAAGGCTCTTGCCTTCCCCTCGTGTGGGCGGGGTCTTCTCGTCAGACGTGTCCGTTTCGTTAACTTCCTCTCGTTCTTCCTTGCCCGAATCCTTGTCGCTGTCCAGGTCGCCAACTCCTCTGGCTGCCGGGTTTTCCATTCCGCCCGCTTCGATCTTGGCCTTGGTCTGTGCTTCTAGCACTCGCGCGGCGCGATCTGCGTGGTCCTTGCGTGCTTGCAAGTATTCCTCTTCGTCGAAGCCCAGAGCGATTGACGCGGTCTTCTCACCGCACAGCCCGGCTTCTACGGCCCTGATGATGATCTCAGGATCAGATGTCGTGTAGTTGGCGTCGTCGATGCCCTTGAAGATCGCGTCGAGTTCTTCGGTGCTGATGTCGCCAGCGACCATCGCGGTGGTAATCTTCTTCGACAGTTCCTTCTTCGGCTCGCGGCCGGGGACCGCATACATCAGTTCGGCCAGTTGAGTGGCTTCCTTGAGGCGATCTTCGTCGTTCTTCAAGCTGTAGCGATCCGGGTACTTCACCGTGGCGATCTGGCGTGCATCCGGGTCCTTGCTCTCGTACGCGGCCCAGAACTCAGCTACGCGTCGTTCGCCACCTTCGAGAATCATACCGATGTAAGAAAGGCCAGCTTCTAAGCCCTGGTCCGACAGCTTCATGGCCTCTGCTGAGATCGCTCGCTGTCCCATCTTGTTCTGTACAGCGAGGTTCACCAACTTACGGATGTCGTCCTCCAGCTTCTCTTGGAGCTTCATGGACGCCATGAGCGGTTCTGGACTGGGGTGAATGAAGCTGGGCGCATCTGCTTTCATGTCGTAAGTACGCCCATGACTGGAACCAGTGCGACCGGCCACGCCAGCCTCACTGTTATCAGAAGTCGTTGAGGTGCCATCGTCATCCACGATCTTTTTCAAGTGGGTGCCGACTGCCCTTAAATCTTTCTGTTCAATGAAGAACGGGTAGTTTGCTTTCAATGCGTAGGAGACGTCGCTGGAGCCCAGGTTGAGCAGCGCCACTTGGTGCTTGTACACATCCTTGAGCAAGCTGCCTCCGATGCTGAGCATTGTGAACGGGATACGGTTCAGTTCCAGGTTGATGGTGCCTTCCGGGTCGGTCGGGTCCATCTTCTTCGCTTGTTCGGCGTCCATGATCAATCCGCCTCGGACGTCGATCATGTTGTCTTCTTCATCAAACAACTTCATCTTGACCATCCGGGTGATCGGATCAATCCACATGAAGCGGTAACGGGTGTACCCACCGCTCGGGAGGTACGCACCGTGCGAGAAGCCTTGGTTGTAATCGATGCCACGGTCACGCAGCAGAACGGCCGTGAAGTCGCCGGGCTCTTCCGGCTTGGCGACGGCCCAGGAGAGGATGTCTTCTACTCGATACATGTAGCAGTACGGTCGGGCGTTGCCTTCGTCCGCCATCGTGCGGAAGCCGGTCAACTGCGGCATGTCAACGTACACGCCCACGCGGCCCATGACCAGCAGTTCGGTCAGGGCGTCGATGCCGAGGAAAGACTGCATGGCTGAACCTTTGTTGTCCACGCCACCGATCTCGCCGTTCACCGCTTTGCGGTAGTTCTCGCTGCCGCCGCGTCGGGTCACGTCGCTCAGTCGTTGGAAAATCGAGTTCCGCACGTCGATCACGGCTGCCTTCGCGTAGCTCGGGATCGGCGTGAAGAACTTCCTGACCGTGAAATCTTCGTCGGTCTCTCGCGCGAACTTCTTCAGGTTCCTGCGCACGAACCGTTGCCCACCATTGAAGGTGTCACGCCAGTCGTACCAATACAGTTCATCCTCGAGGTACTCGGGATGTCGAATGGCCGTCAGGAACTTTGAGTCGCGCGTCATGTTTAGAGTACCTTGTCTTCGATGTCGCCACCCGTCACGATGCCTGCCGCCAATGGGAGGGCGATCTCAGCATAGTTCAGAGCGTGTGCGAAGTGATCGGGGCCTGTGTTGAGGTAGACAGCTTTGCTGTTGCCTAGCTCGTCTTTCTCGTACGTCCTCACGAGGGCCTTCATATGGTCCTTGAACTCAAGCGAGGTATCGGCAGGAATGTGGATTCGGTCTGAATGGAATCGCCCCATAGAAGCGTCCAGCCAGTTCGTCCGATCCACGGTGACGATGGGTGCGCCACTCTCCTCTTCCGACACTTGCAATTCCTTGCCCGTCACTCCTCGGCGGTAACGGCACAAGTACACGTAGCCAGGGAACCGGCGGGCGAATCGACGCGCGTCATTGATCTGCGGGTCCGCGTCGATCACGCAGGCCTTCACCTGCCATTCCCTCATCAGCGGGTCGAGGGTGTTAAAGTCGTCTCCGGGTAGCTTTCCTTCGAACAGCACCTTACCGAACGCCGATGCGTTGATGTCGATGCCGTGATCCACGCTCCATTCCATGACCACGATGTTGTTCATCTTACCTTGGTCAACGCCCATCGTGATGAGTCGTTCGGAGCCTACGTCTGGTCTTTGTCTCTCTTTGAAATAGTTCTGTACGGCCACTTCAATCTCACTGTCTGTGACTTGACCGCCGTCTGGGATGTAAGGCAAGCCCTGCTTGGAGTTGTGGAACTCCACCATGGCTGCCTCGTCGCCGATGCCCCGGAAGTATGCTAGGGCTAAGTCAGCGGCCGTGATGGTGTAGCTGTACATCTGGTTGACGTAGAAGCTACGATGATCTTCCTCAACTCTTACCGTCGGTTCCCAATATGCTTTCTTCAGGAACTCGGGCTTCTCCTCCTGAGTCAGTATCCCTTCGCACTCCTTGCACTTCAGGTACGAGCGTTTCACTTCCGGGTCCGTAATGGACTCGCCGCAAATCTCCAGGCACTCTGGGAAGATCAGTTCGGTCGTCTTGCCACATCGCGGGCACTTGAAGTAGAAGTGCTCCTGCGTGCCTTGCTGGTACAGCTTGTGGATTCCGAAGTTCGGAATCGTCGGCGTGCTCAGCGAGAACACATGTTTGTGCAACTGACCGGACAGACGCTCCAGAGCGAGCCAGATCGCTCGCTGGTCCATCTCGTCTGCTTCGTCGAGGATTAGCTCGGAGACCGGAATGGACTTTAGGTTGCTGTCGCCGCGTGACCCTCTGATGTAGAGGTTGACGCCACCGGCTTGCTTCAGGCCAACCGTGTTCGTATCGGTGAACAGATCGGCCAAATACGGGCTGTGCAGCAGGGCGGTGTTGAACCGCGACTTCGAGAAGTCACTGGCGTTCAACGCCGTCGGCAGCACATACAGGACGTCTCTCTTGAGAACGTCCACAGTGTGGAAGGCGCGGTTGATCGCGGCCTCCGTTAGACCCAACTGAGCGGCTTTCATGACTGTGCAGAAGCCGGAGTTGCAGTCGTGAACTTCTTTGCACCACGGGTGGTACTTGAACGTGTAGTTGCCTGGGAAGGGCTCACCCATGATACGACGGTGGCACACCCACCTGCTGCATTTGTCCAGTGTGCGGGACACCAGACCAGCAAACAGTTGATCACCGAAGTCCTTGAGTAGTTCCTTCTGTGTCATACAGACCTACATCTCGAGGGTGTCGCCCATGTCCAACATGTCGCCGGACTTCAGATCGCTGTCATTGACTCGGTTACCTTCGTCGTCAAGCGTCTCGCCGTCTTCCTTGTTGTACTGCCAAGCATCGTCTCCATACTTGTCTTCGATGGCTTTCTCGACGGTGGGCTGTCCGTTCTTCATTCTCATCGGAGATTTGCGAATTTCTTCCTTGAGTGCCTGGGCGATCTCCATCGCGGTCTTGTCTTCTTCGCGGGCCTTGCGATCCTTCTCGGCGTACTCGGCGTCGATCTTCTCGCGCTTCTTCGCTTCCTTCTCGGCTCGCTGACGCGCGGCGAAGGCTTGCTGATCCTTCTCGAGCTTCTTCGCTTCGAGTTCGATTTTCACTTTCTTCTCGTACGTGTCCTGACCCATCAGGCCATCAGCTTGGGTCCACACTCGAGCGGCGTACACCACGTCAGCGTCGCTGCGGCCGACGTTCACGGCTTCGATGACTGCTAGTTCGGTGTCGTCGTTGACTTCAACGGAGTCGCACGGCCCGACGACCATAACGGCGTCGTCGAAAATAACGCGGGTGTGCGGGTGGTTGGCGAATGGGTTAGGGATACGCATGGTTGCTCCTAGTTGAGGCTATCGGCGAGGTAGCTCGGCGTACTGCGGCTGGAGGAGCAGCAGCGGGGCGAGCTTGAGGATGATCATCAGGATGTCATCCCAGTTCTCTTTGATCCAATCCCAGACGTTCAGGAAGAACTCTTTCCAGTCGAAACCGGAGAAACCCTTCTTTGCCCAAGGATTCACGTTGTGTTCGAGTTTGAAGATCAGCTTTCGCAAAGCGACCGGGGAGTTGATGACCGACATCACCACGGCCGCATTGTCGCGATCCAGACGACCTGACGCGTATTCAATGAAAGTTCGTCGTCGTAGCTGCCGCTTGTACTTCTTCTCTTTACGTGTCAGTCGCATTGTTCACCTATGAGGTCTTGGGAGTGTGTTCGTACCAATCGAGTCCGATCCACATGTCGTGACTTTCACCAGAGACGTCCTCCACTTCGATGTGGTACGTTGTGTCTTCCTTCAGCACCCACTCGTGCCGGGCTTCAGTAGCACCACCAAAGCTGGGGTCGTTTTGTTTCACTCCGACGGCACCGATGTGCTTATGTCCGAGGATTGTCGCTCCAACGACGTTAACCGTGGCATCCTTCTCAACTGTTTGAACGCTGCTGGCGTCCGCAGAGTTGCGGTTGGCGTTCCTCGGAGTGATGGCCGTCCCGTTGGATGTGAAGCTGACGTCTTCATAAATTGTGACTTCAGATGAGTTGGCTGTCTCTACCGAGAAAACCATGTGCATCTGTTTGCCGTTATTCGGAGTAGTCCAAGTGAGGCTCAGAGTGCCTGCGGCGTTTGGAGTCTCTTGTGATCCAGCCCGGTACGCGCTACCGCCATGAATTTCGTGGTGCTCGTAATCGACAAATTGAAGCGAGTTCGTGTTGTCGTCGATGGCTGCTACTCGACCACCTTCGACGATGCTCACGTAGCTGACGTTGTTGACCGTGTTGCCACTGGCGTTTGTGACGGGTAGCGGGTTGTCTTCGCTGACTCGGACGTGATCTACGTCGTCATTCTCAGCCATCGCTAAGTAGACTGGATTAACCATTGTCGTCCTCGTAGGTCGCGTCCAACGCTTCGTAGGTCTTCAGGATGATCAACATCCACAGGTTCGAAAAGGCTACTGTCACTAGGTACTGTATCGGGCCGTAAAGGGCGAGCACCGGGAGAGCAATCCAGAAGCCAAGGCAGATCGGACAATACAGGAGAGGGTAGTTTAGCTTGTGACGGATCGGGCTCAGTAGCTGGCTCTCGCTGATCAAGCAGGCCAAGACGGCGACTGGTGCGCCGTGGTAAGCGGCTTGTAAAAGCAAATCCATCATAGGCCTTCGGCTTCCCTCTCCATGTCGTCGATCCAGCGGCCTCTCTTTGGTTTGGTGTCCTTACGTCCGCTCGTGACTTCCTCGTACGTGTTGCCGGTCACTTTGTAGTAGATCGAGGAATCGAACTCGAGAACTGAATCGTCGTTCGGGTCCAGGCTCCAGTCAACTACGCAATGAAGCTCGTCGTTGTCTTTTCGGAAGATTCCGACCATGGGCTTGTGATCTTTTGCTACTATCTTTACCATTATCGTAGGACTGTCCAGCCCCTCCCTACTAGGTTCGAAATCGCCGTGTTCGCTGACGCACTTCTGTTCGAGTCGGCGGCGTATGTTGAGTTTCGATAATCCAGGTTGCCGCCGCTGGTGCCTATGGCGTCCACGTCTTCAATGATCGTGTCGATGTCGGCGGCAGGAATGCCACTTTCTCTGAAGTCAAGGTAGTCGAACTTGGTCCAACCCGGATGAATAGTAAGAGCGTTCAACGTGTAGGCGCTTTTGTTGAGGTACAACCACTCAAGGTCAGTCCACTCATTATGCGTTTCGAAAGTACCTGACGTGAATCTTCCCCAACCTAACCACAACTCCTGCAAATTAGTCCATGTGTTGTGCGTAGTGACACTAGTCATGTACGCCACAATGCAGATCAACTTTTCCAAGGCAGTCCAAGTGCTTTGGTTGTTCATGGTGGCAAAGGAGATGTAGCCGCAGTCGATGTACTTGACCCTATTCCATGTGCCGGGCTCGAACGTGTTCAAGCTACAGCCGCGAATGTTGATGGTTTCGAGGCTCGGCCAGTCTTGAGCAATGTTCATACCGGCGAGGTTCCCGCTTGAGACCAAGCTCAAGACGGTCATGTTGGGCCACTCGTATGTGTTGAACGAAGTAAGACTATGCGAAGCACCTGCTATGTACAGTGAGTTCAAGGAAGGCCACTCGAAGGTCTCAAACTCAGTGAGACTCAATGCCGTGAAGTCCATGTCCTCGATGTTTGCCCAGTTACCTTGATTGATGGTGGTGACGTTAGGGTTGGTGTCCGCGTCAATCGACGTCAAAGATGGCCAATCGCCTGTTATGCAGAGGGTATCGAGCCCTGAGCTTCGACACTGGATCGTGCAGACCGTGTCGGTCTCTTCGGTCATTACCGTCATACCGCCGTTGTTGCTCGTCCAATCGAATCGCGGGTTGTTTACTGTCTGCGTTACATTGACGGTGTTCGTGTCGTAGTCGGTCGTGGTGAACTTGGCCACGTTGCCAGACTTAGAAAATGAAACACTCGTGTAGTTCCAAGTAGTGGTCTCGACTGTGAACACACCGGGCGTACCACCCCCTCCACCACAACAACCACCCGGTTGTATTGTGATGAATCTCGCACCTCTATCGTACAAGTCAGGTCGCATCTTACATTACCAGCCAGTGAAGGATGTCGTTGGCGTCAGAGTTCACCGCTTTGATCTGGTCGGTGTCGCCAACCGGAAGAAAGATCACGTCGCCAGCCTCAAGCGGTAAACCGCACAGAGCATTGGCCGTGGCGAAATCAACGTCCGCGCCGCCGATATAGACCGTACCGGCGTTGGCGATACCGGCTCGAAGCTGGACGCCTTTGATGGGTGCCAGTTGAGTCGGGATCGCGTTGATCGTTGTGTTCGCTGTTGTAAGGTTCGTTGTGCCTTGGCGAATACCGTCCTCGCGGGTCACGACGTCCTTGTGGATGTTAACTGGGTTGGTCATGGGTTACCCTTTCAGGGAGAGTTGTTTCTCGATGTACTTGATAATGTCTGCGGCCTTCCAATAGTTCCGTTTTTCCAGCACTTTTCCCTTTCGAGAGACCACAACAGTCGGTACAGCCTTAACGTACTTGGGCTCTTCGACCTCATCGACGTCAAGGACCTTGACCTTGTACCCGGCTTTCAATAAAGCTGGCAGTTCTCGTCGCTTCCAGACTGCGCAGGGTCCGCACCAACTTGCGGAGTAGACGGTGATGACGAACTCAGATTTGGCGTCGTCGGCGACTTCGGGCTTGTCGGTTGGTCCGGTATACGCGTCAGCGTTATCGCTTCGTTCGCTATCTGTATCAGTTTGTCCACCTTGGCCCAGGTCATACCCTTCACCAACATGGAGATGAGCAGGGCTTGTAATCGTGCCCACAGCGCTGTGAGCCGAAAGTAAGGCAAACGTGACATAGAGGACTCCTGCGAGGGTGATGAGGCGACGTTTCATTGTTTCACCGTAGAACGTAGGGAGGAATAACAAGTCGGGGATAGCCCACATAGCCACTGAGGGCAAACGAGTCCCCTTCCGAAAGCATCCGGTCCACCGTGCTAGCGTCAACCCAGAACGTACCTAGCGGCTGCGGGCCGCGTGTCGGGCCGTTGATCCAGTCAATGCCCCAAGAGTTGAAGCACAACCCGCCAGGGCGTCTGTATTCGTCGTCATACCCGCCAAACAGCATACAGTGGTACCACGGGCGTCGCTTCCGCGTCAGGAAGCCTTCGCTGTCGCGGGTGCAAATCCCACCGTTACCAAATCCGACGCTCGAGCAGACGACGACCGGGCATCCGTTGTAGATGCAGTCGCACATTTCCCGGTAGCTCGTGCAGATCGCGGTCTTTTTGACCGGGTGCAGCTTCGCTACGGGCTCAAGAGCGTCCGGGCAACCTTCGCGGCCGTACTCTTCGGCCAAACGATGGTCATAGGTCGTGAAATCAAACCCACCGGGGTATCTCTGCCGCAAAAGTATCCCATACCGGCTGATCCACTCAGCGCCCCAGTGGCCGGTCGAACCGCCGCCAGGACCCGTATATCCGCCGATTTCGACCCTGGAGCCGCCATAAATGGGCTCTGTGGCCGCTTTGGCAACCCATTTCTCGGGTTTTCGCTGCGTGACGATCTGAACGGCCGAAACCATGTCTGTCCCGAGGGCAAACCCCTGCGAGACGCAATCCGGTGCTTTCTGGTCGTGCGGCGCGAATGCCGAGCCCATCACTCGTTCGAGCGGCAGGTGCAGGAAAGCCTTCTTTCCCTGGCCAGAACCACGAATTTCGTGATTTTGCTGCCTGACAAAGGGGTATCGGTGCCTTTCTATGAAATTCCTGAGGCTGGCGTCGTCTCGGTGCCAGCCAAAGTTCATTCCGGGCTTAAAAAGGTCTGAAACTCCCGCAAAAACGCCTTTCGGCACGAGCAATCCGCCCGCCACCGTCGCCAGTCCTTTTAGTGCGTTGCGTCGGTCCATTTCCTAGCCCTTTCTCAGACCAGAGGCGATCTCCATCCAAACTGCCGAATGTTGCTCAGGAGTGACCAAAACGCCGTCCTGAGCCATTTTGTACAGTGCGGCCCCGATTTTGTCCAAAATAGGAGCCCAGGCGTCGATTCTAACGCCCAAAACGGCTTTATTGCTCTCTGCGGTCGCCTGAATCCAATCCTGGGCCGTATGGAGCGTCTGAGCCCTTGAGGCGATCCCCTCAAAGCTGTCGGCCAGGGCCAATTTCTCCTCGAGGGGCAAATCGTACTGCCACATCCAGAAAGGAATCCATTCGGCCAGTGACTGGCTGGTGGGTTCCGGCGGCGGGCCAATGATCGTGATTACGTGCGTGATGACGTCAACCGTGTCTCCGACGGCACAAGCGACGACAAATCGGTACTCTCCGGCCGCTCGGGCCGAAAAAACGGCTCGTCTGCCCTGCGCATACACCTCGAAGTCGGGAGAGCCGGGAATCACTAGCCACTGGAATTCCTTTCCGGCCGACTCTGTAACGTCAAGGCGAACCAACTCGCCAACACGCGCGGTAGAAGGGGCGACGAGCACGATTTTTGCCTCTTCGACGACTACAGCGTGAGGAGTGGGGGCTGTGTCGGTCGGGGCTTCCTGTTGGGCCAGAATGGGCGTGGTTAGGCAGAAGAGGAGGAGCAGAGAGGCGATTTTCATGAATTTCTCTCTCGGATGAGGCTTATGGGCTGAGGAGGCACCGGATTTGCCGTTTTGGTGCCTAAAAAGTAGGCAACCGACCCGGAGGGGATGCCTCAGGGCCGGTGCCATTCGAGACTACTGACTCTTGCGAACTACGGGCTTGTCGCTTCCGACTGGCGTCGGGACCGCACCCATCGCGCTTCCGCCGTTGGCGGGAACGTCGCGGGGCTCGGACTTCTGCACGACATCCGGGTTCGGGCCAGCGCCGACGTTACCGACTGCGCCCATGCTGGACACGGCGGGCATCGCCATTCGCGGCTCTGATTTTCGGACTACTTCGCTCATTTTTGGCTCCAGTGACTGCCATTTTGGCAGGTGTGGTGGCGGTTTACTTGATCGGCTTGCTGGTCACGAGACGCAGCACGATGTTGACGAGGCCTTGGACGGCCACGAGGCCGGACACCAGGGCGGGGTTGTCGGCGATCACTTCGTGGCCCGCGACGTACGTGACGACGCCAGCGACCAGCGTGAGGGCGTTAACCCAGACGGTCTTCGAGGCCCAGACGGACTTCGCAGCTTTGGTAAGGTCGGACATTCTAGTTCTCCTGCTGTGCAATGAGGTCTACGATTTCTTTTCCGACTTTCTCGAGGATGATGTCCTTGTTTTCGACACCCTCGAGGTTGGTCGATATGACGTGGACGATCTTCTGGGCAAGGCTCATCAGTGATTGCTTGCTCAGAAGCTCGCCGATTTTGACCTCCATGTTGTGGCAGGACACCACTAGCTTCTCGATGGCCATAAAGGCGTCCTTGACTGGTCCCATCGAGGAGATGAAGTCCGCGTCGCTCTCCATCAGGTTGATCCGCTTTTCGCAGAACGTCTTCAGAAGTGCGATCTCCGTTCGCAAAGATTTCAGTTCCGAGGCCTTCGCGTGCCGCTCCGGGGCGTCCCCGAAGAGGATTTTGTTGATCGCGTAGGCTCCGAGGTCAATTTGGTCCGATTTTACTGCATGAGACTCGCAAAATTCGGAATCCATCATTGCGTTTTGGCCGCATTGACCTTTTTCTGTCATCCATTTGCATTTTCGACTCATATCGTGTCTCCTATTACACTTATGGGCCGTTCCGGGCGTTTTGATAGAAAAAAAGTAGGGATTATGCAAATTTTCACGATTTTAAGGATTATAGGCAAAATCTTTTTTTCTTTTTTCTTCAAAATAGTTCGATTTTGACCCACCCGGTGCCCCTGAATTAGGACGGTTGGCCGGTTGGCTGGGCACAGTCTGGTGGCCCGGATTCGGGCTGTTGGTGTACACTTGAACAGGTGGGGAGGAGGTGGGGAGGAAAATGTTTTCCTCCCCCCCCCCATGTGGGGGGTATGAGGCCAAAAGTGTAGCAAAATGCTACACTTGTCTCATTATGAGACGATTGGACGCGTCGAACCCCCCATGTGGGGGGGGGAGGAGATTTGCCTCCTCCCCCCCCTCTGATGGGGGGTATGCAAGTCGTAAACCCCTTCAGGGGCTGCCTTTGGCTCATGACGCGTCAAAGTGGGGAGGGGAGGAGGAGTAAAAGAGTTTCCCATGTGAAAACTGGTTTAAGTGCAAAAAACGCGTTTTACGGAGAAAGTCTTTTTCTCCTCCCCACCTCCCCAGACGGAAAATTCGACTTTTTTGACCCCATCGGAACAGTCAATAGGGGACCTGGGAGATCGCGGCCGAGCGGCCAGATTGTTGGGTGTTGGCACGCGAAAATATTTCTGGATTTATTTGACGCGTCAAAGAAAATATTTCCAAAATAAATTCAGTCGATAGGGCAAGAGAGACCTATAATCCCACCTACCATCAACCTCCTACTTTTTAGACCCACCCCTACCACCGTTGCAACCGGACCTGCACAACCCTACCAGATGGTACAACCACAACCTTACAATCCTACCAGATCATACACACCCACTCACCCACCCACATCCTACGACCATACCACCACCCCTACAACCTGCACATCCCCTACATGCAGAGCGGTACAATCGTTATGACCAGCGATTCCGATTGTACGGCCTCACAATCGGTGCATGTGGAACATCCGGTGGTGGGGTTGGGAGGTCTGGGTGGGTTGTAGGACGGGTTGTAGGGGTTGTAGGGCCTCAGCGCGGTTCAGGTTGTAGGGGCTGTGCTGGTTGTGCAATGTGGAGGGGCATCTAAGGGGCCCTATAACCAGCGCAAGTGTCCTAAACCCACCCAGAAATAGGGGTTTAGGGGCCATAATGGCGTTGGTGGTAACGGTGGTGACAGTTGTATGGGGGAAGTAGTGTCCTGGGAGGTGGGGTTGTAGAATCTGTGCGGGTTGTGAGGGAGGGCTGTATATTGCCCACTTTGCATAATCCGGTTTTCCGGCACAACCAACAGCCCTACCTACAGAAATGGTGCATCTTTGCCACCTACAACCAGTACCACCCCTACATATGGCCTTGCATAATCGTTACATGTGGCCATGTAGGTTCAGATACACAGCATGTGCCGGTTATGCAGCCCGCATTACCGGCGCATCCCTCTTGCATACCGGCGCATGGTACGGCGCAGGGCCAATCCAGGGCCACATGCACCGAATATCCGGCCTGTACGGGCCTTGGTTCCTTGGTTGTTGCCCACACGCCACACGCGGGCCGCCCGCCAGGGCTCCGCCCACACGCCCGCGCGCGGGGCTCCACACGCCAGGGCCAGGGCCAGGGCTCCGCCCACACGCCAGCAACGGGCCGCCCACACGGGCCGCCCGCCCGCCAGGGCCAGGGCCACACCGAGAGACAAGCGCGCGGGGCTCCGCCAGGGCCAGGGCCAGGGCTCCGCGCGCGGGGCTCCGCCCACACGCCCGCCCGTTGCTGGCGGAGCCACACGCCACACGCGGGCCGCCCGCCCGCCAGGGTCAGGGCCAGGGCTCCGCCCGCCCACACGCCCGCCCGCCAGGGCCAGGGCCAGGGCTCCGCGCATACCCCTATGCCAAGGAAGGCGCAGCCGCCTGCCCGGTTATAGCGGATTTTCCGGTTATGCAGGCCCCTCCCTGGGCCCGCCTAGCAAAACGTGCGCCGATCTACGGCAATCGACGACAAAACGCGTCAATTTTCGCGAAGATTCTCTCGAGCCAGTCCGGCTGTGACGGCTGGCGCGAATATCCGGTCTCGAGTTTCCAACCGAACCCGTCCTGATAATACCGTTCAGTACGCATGTTCCGATTCTCCGGGTTAGAAATAGCGGGGCGCGAATAGCTGCGTTTGGAGCCAACTTCCGATTATGACGGCGGCGAAGAACGCGGCCCCGATAATCGTTACGTCGTTAATCATCGTATCGCTCCGTTGCTGGCGGCCCGTTGCTGGCGGCCCGTTGCCGCCCGACAACAAAACACTACCTGCGCCACACCGATAAGCAAGGAACTACTTTCGAGAATTCTCGAAAACACGCAAAAACACGGGAAAACACGCCCGAAAATATTTCCAGGGCTCCGCCCACACGCCCGCCCGCCAGGGCTCCGCCCGCCCGTTGCTGGCGGAGCCACACGGGCCGCCAGGGCTCCACACGCCACACGCCCGCCCGCCAGGGCTCCACACGCCCGCCAGGGCTCCGCCAGGGCCACACGCGGGCCGCCAGGGCTCCACACGCCCGCCAGGGCCACACGCGGGCCGCCAGGGCTCCACACGCCCGCCCGTTGCTGGCGGAGCCACACGCCCGCCCGCCAGGGCTCCGCCCGCCCACACGCCCGCCCGCGCCCGCCCGCGCACGCGCGTTGCAAATACTATGCCAAACGCGCGCAAAGCAAGGCCGCCCGTTGCAGCGCGGGCGGCCTTACCAGTCCCAAACCGTTGCCCCGTTGGGGGTTACAGGCTACGTTGCAAGCCGTCGCCGCGCTGCGCCCAGTATTTCACGTCAACCCACGCGGCGCAGTCGGCCGACTTGAAATTGTCGCGCAGTCGGTAGGCGAACACGGGATCAGAGCCACAATAAAGCAAGTCGGCCGGACCGTCCAAAGTTTCGCGCACAAATACGCTATATTCGCGGTGATATGTCCAAGTAAGGGCGTCGCTAGTTGCTGAGTCCATGATAGTTACCTTACAACTCGGGTGAAAACTGTAAGAAACGGAGTTCCCGGCTTAGCCAGAAGAACCGCTACGATCAGACGCCAGCCGCCAAGGGCCAGTATTTCACGCCGATGCGTGAAAACCGTCATTTTCGTTACGACTCCCGGCATTGTCTCGCTCCGTTGCGGCCCGTTGCTGGCGGCCCGTTGCCGCCCGACAACAAAACACTACCTGCGCCACGCCGATAAGCAAGGAACTACTTTCGAGAATTCTCGAAAACACGCAAAAACACGGGAAAACACGCCCGAAAATATTTCCAGGGCCACACGCCAGGGCCACACGCCAGGGCCACACGCCAGGGCCACACGGGCCGCCCGCCAGGGCTCCGCCCACACGCGTACGCGTGCGCGGGCCCGTTCCGTTGCTGGCGGAGCCACACGCCCGCCAGGGCTCCGCCCGCCAGGGCCAGGGCTCCACACGCCCGCCCGCCAGGGCCAGGGCTCCACACGGGCCGCCAGGGCTCCACACGCCACACGCGGGCCGCCCGCCAGGGCTCCGCCAGGGCCAGGGCCACACCAAGGTCCGATTATGCCGAATTTGAGGGTTTTGAGGGATTTAACGATTTTGACGAATTTGAGGATTTTGAGGATTTTAACGGATTTGAGGATTGTAGGGATTGTAGGGGCGTGCGGACGGGCGCGGGCCGATAGCGCTGAGCGCTGCCCCTATATGACGCACAATCCCCCGGACGATTTCAATCGGGACGAATTCGCCTAATCGCACCAAGCGTCGCGAACTTCCTTTCCGCTACAGCCAGGGATTCGGCAACATCGGCACGACCGTTACGGTCGTTCCAATCGCCAAAGAACACCCCAACCGAGAAATCCGCTGCATGCGCCTCGACCGAACGAAGCGACTTGATCGGAGTAATCCGCACAAGCTCCCGATCCTCGAGAGTCGGATCAATCCGCACGACCCACTCGAACGCTTCAAGCAGAGTTTTCCCCGCCATCAGCACAATCGTCGTATCCGTACCGAACGGACAATCCGCGAAAATGAAACGAAACAGCTTCATCGATGCGACCCTCACAGAGTGAATTTTCGGGGAATCCGGCCTAACCGTGAATACCGGCAGCCTTGCAAAATCGGTCACGATCAAACCGACCGTTAGCATCCTCTGCAACGTCGCAGAACGCATAAACGGCAAGGATGATACCAGCCCTACATTCGGGCACGTCGGCGGCAGAATCGTAAAGACCCTTAAACTTGGCCGCCATCATCACAAAGTGTTTTTTCGTCACGACCTAACCCTCCAGAATTTTCTGCACGCACATGACGATCCACAGAATCGTTGTAAGCGCTCCAAGCGCGACTGTAAGCGCGACCGTCATAATCCGTACCTCGTTTTGCCCTGGCCCTGGCGGCCCGTTGCCGCCCGTTGCGGCCCGTTGCCGCCCGACAACAATACACTACCTGCGCCACGCCGATAAGCAAGGAACTACTTTCGAGAATTCCGAAATAGTTTCCAGGGCTCCAAGCGCGGAGCCACACGCCCACACGCCCGCCAGGGCCAGGGCCAGGGCCGCCCACACGCCCGCCAGGGCTCCGCCAGGGCCGCACGCGGGCCGCCAGCAAGCGCGGAGCCACACGCGGGCCGCCAGGGCCACACGCGGGCCGCCAGGGCTCCGCCAGGGCCAGGGCTCCGCCCGCCCGTTGCGGGCCGCCCGCCCGTTGCGGGCCGCCCGTCGGCACAACCGGACTAAGCCGCGTGAGCCTTCACACGGTTAATCTTGGTTTGTTTGCCATACTTCTCGTGATCGTCATGACCCTTAACAGTGGCATCGATGGTGTAATCCTCATCAACCTCCCAATCGTTCTCACGTGCGCCACTGGCAAACCAGACCAGAACCGCAACGTCGTTATCATTGATACGATGCTCAAAACGCACGATAGTGGTAGGACCGTAATGACCCTCGAAAGTGTGCAAACCCTTACAGGTGACGCGAAGCCCCTTTTCGCGTTTCTTCTCAGTACCGAACCAGACCTTATTTTTGTTACGGGCCTTACGTTCGGCTTCAAGCGCCTCACGCTCACAAGCCTTACGATAGGCAATGATGATCGAGGCCGCGTAACCGTCAAGACCGCGCTCAGCCACCTCACCCTTATGAGCGATCTGACTGATAGTATACAGATATTCGTTACCACTGACATCGACGTTACGAGCCCACTCAGTGGCGCGAGCGGCAATAGCGTGATCAGCCGCACAAACCTCCAATTCCAACGAATCCGCCAATTTCCTATCGTAGGAATTACGCGGAGAAATGATAACCCACGCCAAATCGGCAGTAGCCATACCACCGTCAGCTTCGCGAGAAGCGGTACGACTGACCCAACCGACCTTTTTCATCAAAGCCGATACGACCGGCAAATACGTTTCAAGCCGCGTAGCCGTTGGCCCACAGCCGCCGCCGTAATAATCGGACTCATCGGCACCATCGCTGCGAACCAGTTCACGCACCTTATCGGCATATTCGGCGTAACGTGCGAAAGCGTCAGCGCCCTTGCAACGGAGAAAATCGGCAAGACAGTTGCGACCGACAACTTTGCGCCGACCGTCCTCATTCTCCAAAACGAAAACATCATTGCGACGCCTGTTAGTGTTACAATGCTCACAAGCGCCATTATGCGTACGATACGTTTCAAAGCTACCGTCGTCGTCACGCCCCGGAGCGATTTTAACGACAGTACCGATCTCAGTTGTAAAATCGATACAGGCCGCAAGCGCCCAACCATTGATACGAGGGGCTTGACCCGTAATCTCGACATCATGCAGATCGCTGGCACAACCGATATAACGCGTACCATCGGACTTTCTGTACCGCAGCGGGAAAAACTGCACAGTACGCGTAACCGTCACGGCCATTGGTTCCATCCCATGCCGCGCGGCCCGCTTATTCAGACCATCGACGTTGACCCGCAAAGCCGTCAAACCCCGATCACCGATGCGAACCGTTGCGAGCGTCTCAATCGTCATAACCCGTTCTCCGTTGCTGGCGGCCTTGGCGGCCCGTTGCCGCCCGTTGCTGGCGGCCCGTTGCCGCCCGACAACAATACACTACCTGCGCCACGCCGATAAGCAAGGAACTACTTTCGAGAATTCCGAAATAGTTTCCAGGGCCACACGCGGGCCGCCCGCCCGCCAGGGCCAGGGCTCCGCCAGGGCTCCACACGCCCGCCAGGGCCGCCCGTTGCTGGCGGAGCCACACGCGGGCCGCCCGCCAGGGCCAGGGCTCCACACGCCCGCCAGGGCTCCGCCCGCTACGATAGCTTGCAGAGCATTTTATGCGTGCGACGCTCAATTTCGAGAATTTCATCCCAATCGGCATCGCTGACAGAATCGTTACCGTCGGCGTGATCGCAACAATTGCCAAACCATACCCCGAGCGCTTCGAGCGCCATATCCAGCATATCATCGTCAAGCCGGAAAACCTCGTTAATCGACACGAGCCGCGAAAACAGAGGATTCGGCACAACCCGTCGAAGCGCCAGCATCGCGCCAGCCCGATCCTTCGCTGCAATCGGGTACATCCCCATAAACCCGTCAACCTCGAGATTCATGAAAAACAGTTTCATCGGAGTAACCCCTACAACCCGTTGCGGCCCGTTGCGGCCCGTTGCTGGCGGCCCGTTGCCGCCCGACAACAATACACTACCTGCGCCACGCCGATAAGCAAGGAACTACTTTCGAGAATTCCGAAATAGTTTCCAGGGCCGCCCGCCAGGGCTCCGCCCGCCCGTTGCTGGCGGAGCCACACGCGGGCCGCCGGACTAATCGGAAAAAAGGTCAATGGCCGCGTGAACCTTATCAACCGGACCATCGAAGTGTTCGGCGTGTTTCAACTCACCGCCAAAACCCACATGACCCCACGTACGCTTCTCACACTCAAGACCGAAGAAAACGGTATTATCCCGATCATCGATATTGACGTGAGCACCAGCAGGACCCGGCTCTTCGTTGCCGCCGTCAGAATCGGTCCAGATCGGAATGGCCGGAATAACCATAAAGACGTTACGAGCAAGCGCGTCGATACCACCCTTACAACCGTCGTCCACCCATTCCTTCGTTTCAGCCAGGACGATCCGCACGACCTTCCCGTACGGAATCTCCGTCACGAACCCGGCATTCCGACCAAACACGCTATCCGTTCTGAACTGAACTTTCGTCAACATCGGTACGACCCCTTAAAACAGGATGAACGGCGTAATCGCTATCGCCACGCCAATCAGCGTAGCCCGCGCAATGTCCCTGTCCTGCAAACACAGCAGAAGTAGGAAAGCTGCCCCATATACTAGAGCCAACATGACCCCTCCAATCGTCAGATGCTGACGTAAACGGTTAATTCGATACGACCGCTCGGCATGGTATACCATGCAATGGCGATGCAATTGTCAAGAGGCTCACATTCGTTAATGACGCCACGACCGTTAGGATCGTGAAAGAGCCTCCAAGTGGTATAACCGTCGTCACCGATCAGATCGGTCGGCTCGGTAGCAAAGCCACAATCGTAACAGGCCGCACAAACGGCTTCGATGGCGCTTTCCTTATCATCGTGATAAGTGTCAACACCCGCAACAGCCTTACGAACCGGAGCATTCGCCACAACTCGCAGTTTCCGCTTAGTCGTCATAACCCGTTCTCCGTTGCTGGCGGCCTTGGCGGCCCGTTGCCGCCCGTTGCTGGCGGCCCGTTGCCGCCCGACAACAATACACTACCTGCGCCACACCGATAAGCAAGGAACTACTTTCGAGAATTCCGAAATAGTTTCCAGGGCCGCCCGCCAGGGCCAGGGCTCAAAGCGCGGAGCCACACGCCAGGGCCGCCCGCCAGGGCCACACGGGCCGCCAGGGCCGCCCGCCAGGGCCAGGGCCACACGCGGGCCGCCCGTTGCTGGCGGAGCCACACGCGGGCCGCCAGGGCCGCCCGTTATTTCGAAGTCGGAATATTCTCACGACCCGTCCAAACGGTCCAACCGTTACCATTGGTCAGCGCGAAGGAAACATCGTAAGAATCGTCACGAGCGATAACATCCATGCGGGCGTTAAAATCCGCATCGGCCGGACCATCGTCGCCGATAGGCAAAACGTCAATTTCGCCAGGGCCGAACAATTTGGCACCTCTGCCAAAATGCTCATAAACCTTACGAGCGGGCCCTTCCACTACCATCAGAATATCCGTCGTTTCCGTCTCAGGAAAACCAAGCCGCACGACCGTTACAGGTGGCATAATCCTACTCTCCCAGTTGTTCGAGAATATCGCACTCAACCTCACAATCGGACGCGAGAATGTCGGTGGACCAATCATCCCCTAATTCCCGCTTAACCCGCAAATACGATTCAGACCGTTTCGCGATGCGAGTCGGTACAGCGTGTACAGTTATCACACGATGCCGATACGGGTAAGCCGCCACATACGACCTAACCTGGATTTTGCAACGAAGCTCCCCAACCGTCACATGCCGCCCATCGTGTTTTTCCCACGTTTCGGCATAAACGTCATAACTGTGCGACATGGTGTAACCCTCACAATCGGTCTCGTTGCTGGCGGGCGGCCCGTTGCCGCCCGTTGCGGCCCGTTGCCGCCCGACAACAATACACTACCTGCGCCACACCGATAAGCAAGGAACTACTTTCGAGAATTCCGAAATAGTTTCCAGGGCCGCCCGCCAGGGC
>Ga0180438_10004141_pt1 | contig 21112 bp, 18 predicted proteins | sample SS_ome_12_FD_132455 | JGI IMG/M metagenome (GOLD analysis project Ga0180438, IMG submission 132455) | Hypersaline lake sediment archaeal communities from the Salton Sea, California, USA - SS_3_D_2 metaG | ecosystem: Environmental > Aquatic > Non-marine Saline and Alkaline > Hypersaline >... | reverse complement strand
CTCAGAGGGCGCGTGGCCCAGAGGATCAAGGCAATGTCGCCCACCGTCTTTCATCATGCTCACAAGTCCTTCTATCGCATCAAGCAGCGGCTGGGCCAGCCCGTTTACGGTCTCCCGGTTAACCGCGTGATCATTCGGCTGTTGGTTCTAAAGGCATGGGGGGACGTGTTTCTCAACTATCCGGTCGTGAGGACGGCCGATTAGATGAACGGCGCAGCCTGCGTGTGCGCTCCGTGTGACTGGCCGGTGGGACGGTGGGGCGGCAGGGCAGCGCGGCTTTCCGAACGACTGCGGCCTTGCCGGCGACTGCGGCCTTGCCGACGACTGCGGCCTTGCCGGCGACTGCGGCCTTGCCGACGACTGCGCAGCGAAGATTGAGGATCAGAGTCAATGTCAAAGATCGTCTATGTCTTGGGAGTCTTTCCATATTTGACCACCACCTTTGTCGATCGCGAGATTCTCGAAACGGAGCGCCGGGGGATCGATCTGATCCTGGTTGCTCTGCGCAGGCCGGCGGCCCCCGTCGACGTGAGGGGGCCGATCGCGAGGCTCGTCGACACGACCCGATATCTCTGGCCTGTTCCCTGGTTCAAGTTCCTGGTTGCCCACCTGCGGTTCGTGGTGACCCGGTCCGGAGCTTACCTAAAGACGCTGGGTTACTTGTTGACGCGTCATCACGGCACGCCCGGTGCCTGGTTCAGAACGCTGTTTTACTTTGCCCTGGGGGTCTGGGCCGCCGAACTGCTGCGCGAGGAAGGGGTGAGTCAGATCCACGCCCATTTTGCCAATCGAGCCACCGTCGTGGCCATGGTCGCCTCTCGACTGCTAGGGGTACCTTACAGTCTGACTGCCCACGCCTACGACATCTATGTGTCTCCCGTGATGCTCCCTCAAAAGATGGCCGGGGCGCGGTTTGTGGCGACGTGCACGGATTACAACCGCGCGCATCTGGAGCGCATAGACGGTGGGCGATTCGTCGGCAAGATCCACTTGATCTATCACGGGCTCGATCTATCCAAGTTTGAACCAGATCGCCGCCTGCCGGACGATGGCCGCCGTCCGCTTCTGCTCTCTGTGGGCCAATTGAAGGAGAAAAAGGGTTTTCCCTACCTTCTCAGGGCGTGCCGGATACTGAAAGACTATGGCTATGACTTTGCGTGTGAGATCATCGGTGAGGGTCCGCAGCGACCGGAGCTAGAGGCCATGATCACTGATCTGGGCCTCGGTGGTACGGTCGTGCTGCGGGGGGCTGTGCCCCACGTGGAGGTTCTGGAGAGATACGCGGCGGCGACTCTCTTTGCCCTGGCTTGCGTACCGGCAGAGGACGGCGACCGGGACGGCATCCCCAACGTGTTGCTGGAGGCGATGGCGATGCGGGTCCCTGTGGTATCCACCCACTTCTCGGGTATTCCCGAGGCGGTCGAGGATGGCCGTACGGGCCTGCTGGTCCCTTCTGGGGATACGGAAGCGCTGGCAAAGGCACTGATGCGGCTTCTGGACGATCGCGATCTGCGGGACAAGATGGGACGCGCAGGGCGTGAGCGGGTGGAGGAACGCTTTGACATTCGGGACAACATAGGTCGACTGGTTGATTTATTCAAGGAGAATGGCGTAAAATGACCGATACATCGAGGCCACGCGTCCTGGTTATTGGGTTGGACGGGGCCACGTTCGACATCATCAAGCCACTGGTCGCCAAGGGCCGGTTGCCCACCCTGGGGCGGCTGATGGATCAGGGCAGTCACGGGGTGTTGCGCTCGGCCTATCCGCCGATCACACCTACCGCGTGGACGTCGTTTGCGACGGGCAAGAATCCCGGTAGCTATGGCATCTATGATTTTCAACGGGTCGATCCAGAGACTTATGTCTTTGAGCCCGTGCCAGCCAACCAGCACGGTCAGCGCACCCTGTGGCGCATCTTGAGTGAAATGGGCCGGCGCTCGGTTGTGCTGGACGTTCCTTTCACCTATCCACCCGAGTCGATCGATGGCTGCATAATTACCGGCTACGGTACACCGACCACCAAGGACACGGTGTTCACCTATCCCCCGCAACTGCGCGATGAGCTGGCTGCCAGGTGTGGGAGTTGCGAGGTGGCCACCGTGGGCGGTCGGTCGGATCTGGACGCCAGCTATTTTGAGCAGTGGGATCAAATCCTATCCAGCCGGGCGTGCATCTCCTCGCATCTGATGGACGAGGTGGATTGGGACTTTTACATGATCGTCTATGGGGTGACGGACAATCTGCAGCACACGCTGTGGGCTTTTCTGGAACCGCAACATCCGGCCTATCACAGCGCCGAAGGGCAGCACTATCGCGAGCGGCTATTCAGCTACTATGAGAGGGTGGACCAACTGGCGGGTGAGCTCTTGACCCGCTGCGATGGAAACACCCACGTGCTGGTGATGTCGGATCATGGCTTTGGGAGCACCCGCACCAGCAAGTACCTGTCCAAGCTGCTGATCGACGAGGGGTTGATCCGATACAAGGGGTTGCCTCTCCTGTCCAAGTCAACTACCTGGCTGATGCAGTGGCTTCTTGACCTGTACCACAGCACACCCTTGCTGGGAAACATCATCCGTCGTCTCAGCGGGAGACAGAAGGCAGGTCTCAAACAGGCACTGACTCGCAGCACGCTGCTGCCCACGGCTGAGAACGTCGATTGGGATCACACGCTCGCTTTCCCCGGCGGTTACGGACTACAGGTGTATGTCAACCGCAGGGACCGCTTCTCGCAGGGGACGGTATCGCCAGGGGTAGAGTACGAAGAACTGGTCGAGCACATCAGCGAGCGATTATTGAGCCTGGCTGACCCTGTTTCAGGTGACCCGGTCGTGAAGGCAGTCCACCGCGCGCAGGACGTGTATCGCGGTCCGTTTGCCGACCAGGCACCGGATCTGATCGTCGAATACAGCAACGTATACAGTCCGGATCGCACAGAGACTTCCGGGCCGTTGAACCCGGGACTGGAGGGCAATCACACGATGGAGGGGGTGTTCGTGGGGTACGGCTCGCACATCCTGCCCCACGTCGCGGTCGAGCCGCAGATCAGCGACCTGGCTCCGACGGCGCTGTACTTGTTGGGTCAGCCGGTGCCTGAGGACATGAACGGCCGGGTGCTGACCGAGATCATCGAGCCCGATTACCTGGCCGATCATCCCGTGACCTATAGCGAGGCCACAGCGGGCGCTGCGTCTGGCGAGGGATACTCGGCAGAGGAAGCCGAATCGATCCGTGAGCAGTTGCGCGCCCTGGGATACATCGAATAAGAGGAAGGACCCATGAGCCAAGGTAGCATGGATCAGAAGGGCATATCGAGAGGGATTTTCATTGCCTGGCATGTGTTCAGTCGCCGGGGACAGTTGCTATCTGAAAAGCTACAGCTAGATCTGTATCTCGTACACGCGCTCAAGCCCCACTATTTCCTGGCACCTGTCAGATACGCCTTGCAGGCCGCGAGGACCTTTGCGATTCTGGCCCGCGAGAAACCGCGCCTGGTCTTTGTACAGAACCCACCCATCTTTGCAGCCGTGGTCATCTATATATACGCCAGGTTGTGGAATGCGAGGTACGTCATCGATTCTCACACGGGCGGCCTGCTGGCCCCGTGGTGGCAGTGGTCGTTGCCGATCCACGCCTTTCTATCGCGCCGGGCGATCACTACAATTGTCACGAACGAGCATTTGCAGGCCCTGGTAGAGTCTTGGGGAGCCGACTCTTTCATCATCGGCGACGTCCCAACCACGTTCCCGCCGGGTAAACCGTTCTCCCTCGATGGAAAGTTCAGCGTCGCTGTGATCAACACCTTCTCACCGGATGAGCCGCTCGAGGAGATATTGGAGGCGGCGGCCACCTTGCCAGACGTTCAGTTCTACGTCACGGGAAATCCTCTCCGGGCGAAAAGGTCGCTCTTTGAGCGCAAGCCGGATAATGTGCGGTTCACTGGCTTTCTGCCTGACGAGGAGTATTATGGGTTGCTCCGCGCTGCGCAGGCAGTCATGGTGTTGACCACAGACAATTACACGATGCAGCGCGGCGCGTGCGAGGCCGTGTCCCTGGGCAAGCCCGTCATCACGTCCGATTGGCCGATTCTGAGAGAGTACTTTGGAAAAGGCACGATTCACGTGGACAACTCTGCCCAAAGCATCCGCGAGGCTGTGATCCGCATGCAGCGGGAACAGAGAGAGATGGAAGAAGAGATCCTGGTTCTACAGCAGGAACGCCGGCAGGAGTGGCGAGAGAAGCAAGCCCAACTGGAGCAACGGGTAGGCGGGTATGAGACCCGTCCGCGGGCTGCCAACGGATAAACGGATCGGTGGGTATGAGACTGCTGATTGTGCTGGGTGGTGGTGGGCACACCACAGAGATGCTCAAACTGGTGGATTTGCTTGGCCCGGAATACGAGTATCATTATCTCTTGGTCAAAGAGGTCTCGTTTTCTCGGGACAGGATAACGCGAAAAGGGCAAATACACCAGATCAGGCGGCCCCGAGGCATGTATGACAGCGTACCGGTCAGCATCTATAATTCGTTGGTGGCGCTTGCTCAGATTGCCACGATCCTGGTCAAAGTCCGGCCTGCTGCCGTGGTAGGCTGTGGGCCTGCGGTCTCGGTCCTGGCTTCGGCGTTGGGCAAACTGGTGGGCGCCAAGGCAATCTATGTCGAGACCGGTTCGCGGGTGCGGACACTGTCGCTGAGTGGCAAGATCATGTACCATTTCGCAGACCTGTTTTTCGTTCAGTGGCCGCCGTTGAAGGACCGATATCTCAAAGCGATCTATGCAGGCAGGTTGTGACATGATATTCGTGGCTGTGGGCACCAACGATTTCGATGCCTTGATCGAGAAGATGGACGAGATGGCCCCCACACTCCCGGAGGGGGTGGTCATGCAGATTGGAAATGGGCAATATGTGCCGAGAAACTGTCAGTATTTCCGGTTTGCACCTTCTCTGGAATCGTATTATGATGGTGCTACGATCGTCGTTTCTCACGGCGGGTTGGGGATCACCACAGAGGCGCTGGAGAGGGGAAAGAAGCTTGTGGGCGTCGAAAACAGCACGTGCCACGGAGCGCATCAGCAGGAGTTGTTGAGCACTTTGTCTGAAGAAGGGTATATGTTGTGGTGTCAGGATGTGGATGAGCTGCCGGAGGCGCTGGAGCGCGCAAGGCGTCACGAGTTCAAAAAGTACGTCGCCTCCAGGTGTGAGATCCATACCGTTGTGAGCGATTTTTTGCAGAAACAGGGGTAGACTCGTGATGAATTGGCGAGCGCGGGTTGTTCGGGAGGGGGTGGACGGGAATTCAGGGCAGGGTAGTGGGGCCAACCCCCGCCGTTCCAAGCACCACATGGCATTCAGAAAGTCCGTCCGGTGGACGGTCGCTTCCATTATGTACTACAGTGGCGCTGTGTCTCTATGCAGGGTATTCGAGAGGAAACCCAGGGCCCGAATACTGGTGTATCATAGCATAGGCGACGATCCCCAAAACCCGTTCAGTGTGTCACCTGAGGATTTCGAAGAGCAAGTTCGTTTCCTATCGCAGGCGTATCACGTCATGGCCTTGGAAGAGCTGATCGCTTGCATCACGGATGGGGAAAGACAAGTGCCCCCGGATGCTGTGGTGATCACTCTCGACGATGGCTTTGAAGACAACTATACGAATGCGTATCCTATTCTCAGACGGTACAAGGTTCCGGCCACGATATTTGTGATCGCCGAACGCTTGCGGTCTGGCGGTGCCGAACAGGCGGAAGCGGGGGATGCATACCCTGGGCGTTATCTCTCCTGGGATCAAGCCCTGGAGATGTGTGATCATGGCATCTCTATCGGCTCTCACACCTTGACCCACCCATGGTTGACCGAGATGACGCGGGGGGCGGCGCGGCGGGAGATCGTCGAGTCAAAGGTGGTCCTGGAGCAGGGCCTGGGTAGGCCGGTATCACTTTTCGCCTATCCGGGTGGCAGGATATGCGATTTTGATCGAGATATCCGGACGATGGTAGCCGAGAGCGGCTATTCCGGTGCCTGTGTCGGTCTGAATGGGACGAATGGCGACGATACTGATCCGTATTTGTTGAGGCGGACCAAGATTGAGGTGGATGACGGGATGTATGTTTTTAAGAAGGCGATGAAAGGGGCTCTGGACGTTTTTATACTCCTCGACAAAGCGCGCCAATTTCGTCTGCCTGCCGCAAATCATCGAGGAAGGCACCGCGGCATAGCGGTTGCGTGACAACCGGAGGCCAAGTTGAAATGAAACCAAAGGATATCGTTACACGGGTGTCGGATCGTACGGAGATGTTGCGCTATGGCAGCCTGATGGCGTTGGTTGTGTTATCTTTGGGGTTGTTGGCGGCGACGGTCAGCGCCCAACCCATAACCTCACCCCCTGTGCAGGATCTCCCTACTCGACCGCCCAGTTCCAAACCAGACCCCGGACCAGAGTCACCCAAACCGAAAGATGATTCGCCGCCATCCAAGCCTGGCCCCGCGATCCCGCAGCCAACTACAGAGGTCACGCCAACGGATGAACTGTCACCAGATGCCCTGCTGGTGCCGAGCATCGATCTGACCTTTGCCGAGTTGGGCTATGGCACCCGAACTATGACTAGTTCGGGGACACGGAGAAGTTACTATTTGTACCTGCCGCGCGATCTTGCCCTGCGGGGGAGAGGCCATTATCTGCAGCTCACGCTGTCGCACGTGCCCCCTGTGCCCGACAGGCTGTCCACGCTGAGTGCGAAATTGAACGGAACGTCTCTGGCTCTGATCCCGCTAAACCAAGCGAACGCCGAACCCACGTCTTTGCGCTTGGATCTGGCCGGTTCTCTGTTCGAGCCAGGGAGTAACGAGCTTGAGCTTGAGCTGGACACGGGGGAGGCGTGTGGGGTCAGGGGGGCGCGTATCGAGTTGAGCATTTTGGACGTCTCCTTGTTCCATCTGGAGTATGATCTGGTGCCGTACGTTCCAGAATTGGCACTCTATCCGCTTCCTTTCTACGAGGCTTCCTTCGATCCTCAAACCACCTATTTCGTGTTGCCTGACGCACCCTCGGCCGCGGACCTTTCTGGCGTGGCCAGCATCAGTGCCGGGCTGGGCAAGTTCTCCGAGGGGCAAGTGCGGCTGGCGGCTGTGCGCGAGAGCCAACTGACGCCCGAGATTCGAAGCCAACACCATCTCATCGTCGTTGGCAGAGTGGGGACGAACGGTCTGTTGGAGGAGTTGGATCTTCCCCTGGAGTTGGACGAGGCGAACGTGTCCGAGGATCAAGGAGTGATCGCAGAGATCGTCTCTCCCTGGAATCCGCTGCGGCTGATTCTGGTCGTGAGTGGCTTGAGCGACGAGGGTATGTCCAAGGCCTGCCTTGCCCTGAACCGGCAAAGCCCTTTCCTGGGCATGCGAGGGGAGGTGAGCATCGTGCAGGGTGTGAGTGATCCCCCTCTTGCTCAGAGCAAGCCTCGCGACGTTGATATCACCCTGGCTTCGCTCGGCTATGAGGATGAGGTGGTGTGTGGCACGGCTCCGGACACGTTGGGCTATAGGTTCTACATGCCGTGGGGTTGGAAGATGATCGAGAATCCACGTCTTGTCCTCTCCTTTGGGCACTCGGAGGTCGTCGATCCTGAGAACTCTTCTCTGGACGTGGAGCTCAATGGCGTGCCGGTGGGCAGTGTTCTGCTGGACGGGCGCAACGTCAACGAGGGGTTGCTCGAGATCGATCTGCCGGCGTGGCAGATCGAACCGGAGCGCAACACACTCAACGTGTCTGTCGAGATGAATCTGGCAGGCGAAGACAAGTGCGTGTTCTTCAATGATTGTCACATCTGGACGGTAGTGCGTAGCAGTTCCTACATTCATCTGCCATTTGCACCCCTGGAGGTAGAGGCCAGCCTGGCACTGTTCCCTTATCCGTTCAGCGAGCGGCCTAACCTTGAGGATCTGCTCCTGGTGTTGCCGGAAGAACCGGCGACACAGGATCAGGACGCGATGGTACGCCTGGCAGCCATGTTGGGGGCTGCTGCCCGCGGCGACTATCTGACGGTCCAGGCGGTGACCGCCGGTGATGCTACGGAGAGCGCGCTGGAAGAGAACAACCTGATCATCTTTGGCCGTCCCACGGCCAATTCGTTGGTCCGCGGTCTGAATGAGAGTTTGCCGCAGCCGTTTGAGGATGGCACGGACTTGCTGAGACCCCAGATCGGGTCTGTGGTCTTTGCGCCGGATCCGGATCGTGACGTTGGATTGATCCAAGAGATGGTCTCGCCCTGGAACTCGAATCGGACCGCCCTAGTTCTCACGGGCACCACAGACGAGGGCGTTTCGCTGGCCTGTGCGGCGCTCATTTCTCGCTCCGACAGGTTGGCGGGCAATGTAGCGGTCACTGAGGCACTGACAGGCACGATCTATACCTACGAAACACGAGAATTGGCCCCAGCTCAGGAGCCGCAGACTGTGGAAAAGGCAGGATGGGATAGTGGTCTGATGGGGCGGCTGGCGGAGTGGTGGTGGTGAATCACCGCGCAAAGCCCAGAATTCTGGCTTTCACAAAGGCACAAGTGATGAAATTACGGAAAACCCTATTCCTGTTGATGGCTGCCACGGTGCTCTCTACACCTGGGTGCAAGAATGGGCGGTCTCCGACCGCTACACCCACGGCTGTGCCAACGCAGGAGGTAACTGCTGAGGCAACTGTTGCACCATTGGAGGGGCCAGCAGCGCAGGAGCAAGTCACAGTGCTCACCCAGGACTCGATCAGCACGCTGGATCCATATCTGATGGTCCGCACCGGTCTTGAGGAGAGCGTCGCTGCGCATATCTGGGACACACTTGTCTGGATCGGCGATGGTTTCGATCTGGAGCCGAACCTGGCCGAGTCGTGGAGATTGGTGAACGATTTGACCTGGGAAGTCTTTCTGCGGCAAGGGGTCACGTTTCACAATGGTGAGCCATTCAATGCCGAGGCGGTAAAGTTCTCGCTCGCTCGAGCCGCTCAGTTGGACGGTTCGCTAGAGACATTCACCGATGACGTTGGCTTGTTGCAGGTAGAGATCGTAGATGACTATACCGTGCGTTTGCATACGGCCGAACCGGCTGTGTCGATCATATACGAACTCTCGTCGGTGGAGATGCTGCCTCCCATCTACTACGGCGAGACTGCCCGGGAGGACGTAGCTCGGAATCCGGTGGGGTCCGGACCCTATCAATTGGTCGGTTGGGATCCCGGTGAGCTTGTGGTACTGCAGGCGAATGCCAACTTTTGGCAGGGGGCACCGGCCATCCAAAGCATCGTTTTCCAGACAGAGCTTGACGTCGATGAACGCCTGGCCGATCTGGTCAGTGGTGACGCCGATCTGGTCGCTGACCTACCGCCAGATCGGGCGGAGGCGGCCAACACCGAGAGCACACGCCTGGCGGCTATCGAAAGCACCCGCCGTCTTTTTGTCGGTATTCGCTCCGACGATGGTACGCCTGGGGCGAACAGGAGCGTTCGCCAGGCTTTGAACTATGCCGTGGACGTTCAAGCGCTGGTCGCCGAGTTTCACGCCGGCTACGGACAGCGCTACGGCAGTTGGGTCAATCCTCCCAACGGTGACCCGGGCCTGTCGCCGTGGCCCTATGATCCCCAAAAGGCGCGGGATTTGCTGGCTCAGGCTGGTTATTCCCAGGGCTTTGAGGTCGTCTTGGATGCGCCGGTCGGGCGTTACCATCGCGATCAGGAGATCGCTGAGGGAATAGCTGCCCAGTTGGCGGAAGTTGGTGTCAGGGTGACCGTGCAGCCCCAGGATTGGACGACCTATGTGAACGATAGGTTGATCCCAAAGAGCACTGCGCCTCTCTTTCTTCTGGGCCTGATGTCGCGAGGCAACGATCTTGAGGATGCGCGAAACCTGGCCTATAGCTTTCCCTTCAACCCCACGCTCTGGCAAAACGAGGGGTTCGAGCAACTGCTCAGAGAAGCAGAGCAGACTTTCAACCAGACGTTGCGCCTGAACCTGCTCCGCCAGGCTCAGGGTATCGGGTACGAAGAAGCACCGTGGGTATGGCTCTGGCGGCCGTTTCTCTTCTATGGCGTGGGTCAGGGGCTCGATTGGTGGCAACCACGGGCCGATGGGCTGATCTACTTGTATGCCCCGGCTCCCGCGCCGGTCACAGAATGATCAAATCGTGGACGTTTTTCCCAAAGGAGTGATCTTGTGAGAATCAGCGTGTTTGGATTGGGATACGTGGGATCCGTGTCGGCAGGGTGCCTAACGGCACTTGGGCACGAGGTGATCGGCGTTGACGTGAGTCCCATGAAGGCGGATTTGATCAATGCCGGCCGCAGCCCAGTTGTCGAGGCGGATCTGGAAGCTCTCATCGCCAAAGGGGTTGCAGCCGGCAAGCTCGGGGCAGATACAAGCGCCAGTGAGGCCGTCGCTGCTTCCGATCTCTCGCTGATTTGTGTGGGCACGCCCAGCGACAGCAACGGTAGCCTGGACCTGACCTTTGTGGAGCGGGTGTGTCAGGAGATCGGACAGGCCCTGGCGAGCAAGGATGGGTATCACGTTGTCGTGATGCGGAGTACGGTACTGCCTGGCAGCACTGAACAGCGGGTCATCCCCGTTCTGGAGACATACTCGGGGCGTGTGGCTGGCCGGGACTTTGGCGTCGCCTTCAATCCCGAGTTTCTACGTGAGGGAACAGCCGTCTATGATTTTCACCATCCTCCGTTCACCGTTATCGGCCAGTACGATGAACGCGGAGCCAGCATCGTCGCGGACCTGTATGCGGATATTGAGGCTCCGCTGCAGATCGTCCCTCTCCGAGTCGCCGAGATGGTCAAGTATGCGAACAATGCCTTTCACGCCCTCAAGGTGGCTTTTGCCAACGAAATTGGCAATATCTGCAAACAGCGTGGGATAGATAGCCATCAGGTCATGGACATCTTTTGCATGGATGACAAGTTGAATCTATCCTCGTACTACCTCAAGCCTGGTTTTGCCTTTGGCGGTTCTTGCCTGCCGAAGGATCTGAGGGCACTGCTCTACCACGCCCATCGCATGGACCTGGGAGTGCCGGTTCTCGAGGCCATACTGCGCAGCAACGAGCTGCAGGTGAAGCGTGGCATCGAACTGGTCAGACGGACGGGTAGGAAAAAGATCGGAGTGCTTGGTTTTAGCTTTAAGGCGGGCACCGATGATCTGCGCGAAAGCCCGTTGGTCGCGCTGATCGAGGCACTGATCGGCAAAGGCTACCAGGTCAAGGTCTTTGACAGGAATGTCTCCCTGGCGCGTGTGCACGGAGCGAATCGGGCCTACATCGAGCGAGAGATCCCCCACATCGCCAGTTTGATGTGTGACTCGGTGGAGGAAGTGATTTCAGGCAGTGACGTGATCGTCATCGGCAACAAAGCCGCCGAGTTCCGCCAGGTGCTTGAACAACTGCGCCGGGATCAGGTCGTCATCGACCTGGTGCGGATCCAGAAGGACATAGAGCGGCTGGATGCCCGATACGAGGGTATCTGTTGGTAGGATCGAGATGGTTTTTCTTGTATGGTCACCGTCAATCAGAAACCTTTAGGAGGCAGAGATGACTTGCCAGAGAATCTTTACACGGACGCTGACTTTGCTGGGACTGGTGCTGGGTATTCTGATCCCCACACTGGCTATGTTGATGTTCGTTCAGGCACAGGGCCCTGATGATATCAGTATTACGAAGGAGGCAGACCAGATCGTGGTAGCTGGCTCCACGGCGACGTTCACCATCGTGATCACGAACACCGGCACCGTGACGATGACGAGCGTGACCGTCAGGGATGCGCTGACCCCTGATTGTGATCGTTCGTTTGGAAGCCTGCTCTCCGGGGAGGACATACGCTATACGTGCACGACCGCCCCTCTGGACCATACCTTTACAAACAGCGCAGAGGTCACCGGCACGTTTGAGGGGGGGGGAACTGCAACCGGCGTGGACACGGCCGTGGTCACTGTCATTCATCCTGCGGTCGACTTTAGCAAGACGGCTGACCCGGCGATGGCGGAAGCTGGTGACAGTGTGCTGTACACGATCGCCGCTGACAACACCGGCGACTCGGACCTGATGAGTGTGGTGGTCGTGGAAGATCTGGCGGACTGTGTGCTCGGCAGCCTCGATGGAGACGATGGGGATGACATCCTCGAAACAGACGAGACCTGGGTGTACACCTGCACTGTCGTGGCTGGCACCGAAGATATCCTGAACACGGCTACCTTTAGCGCCATCGATGAAGCCGGTGGAACGGTGGACGACGTAGCCTCCGCGGAGGTGAGCATCGTCCAACCTGAGGTAGAGATTGCCAAGACACCTGATACACAGGTGGTCTCTTACGGTTCGGGCGTGACGTTCAACATCGCCATCACCAACACGGGCGACGTGGCACTGTCAAATGTGGTCGTATCGGATACCCAGGCCCCCAACTGTGGCCGGGGAAGCGGACAACTACCCGGCTTGGCACCTGGCGTGGGCACGAGCTATGCGTGCACGCTCTCCCCTGTGACGGATGGCTTTATCAATAACGCGAGGGTCACCGGTAGAATACCGACGGGGCAATATGTGACCGATATCGATGCTGCCAAGGTCAGGCTGGACGAGACGTCGACCTGCCCCACTGATATGCTCGCCTACTGGAACCTGGATGAGGTCAGCGGCAGCTCGTACGACGACTATTACAACGGCTACGACGGCGTGTGCGCCGGCAGTTGTCCCACTCCGGCCACGGGACGCATCAACGGTGGACAGGCGTTCGACGGCAGCAGCACCGGCATTGACGTGCCGGTTGTGCTGGGCGATGATTCATTCAATTGGGGATCGGACGACAGTTTCTCCATCGAGCTGTGGATGCGGACGAGCAGCCCTGGCGCCTGTTTGGGGAACAATGAGGTCTTTGTTGGCCGGGATGATGGCGCGACGCTGTTGAACTGGTGGGTGGGTTGTTGGGATGGCGGAGATCCAGCCTTCTATTTGAGAGATCGGTACGGAGACTATGAGAAATTGGTCGGGACCACCGACCTCGCGGACGGAGATTGGCATCACATCGTGGCCGTGCGGGACGTGGACACCGGTTCCGACAGGGCGCTCCTCTACGTGGACGGTGTGTTGGAGGATTCGGCGACCGAGTCCTTTGCCGAGTTTGTTTCGTCGACGGCCCCGTTGAACATCGGATGGATCCACCTCTCCCACGGTTATCACTTTGAGGGGATCATAGACGAGGTTGCCCTGTATGAAAGGCCATTGACTGACGGCGAGGTCGCGCAACACCATAACCAGGGTTTGGCTGGACGGTGGTACTGCCAGGCTGGTACGTATGCTCCGGTCATTGTCTCAGAGCCGGTGACTGAGGCAACTGTTGGACGCCTGTATCTCTACGACGTGGAGGCTGTTGGCGATCCAGTACCGGGCTATGGGCTGACTACCTATCCAAATGGCATGGAGATCGATACTTTGACGGGCCTGATCTCGTGGACGCCCACGGTCGCTCAGAAAGGCAGTCACGGCGTCGTGGTCGAGGCCAGCAACTCGGTGGACGTCGACACCCAGAGCTTTGCCGTCGATGTGAGCGAGGGGACGGTATGTCCGGCCGATATGATTGCCTACTGGAGGCTGGATGAGGGCAGCGGAACCACCTACTATGACTTTTACGATGGCCACGACGGCGGATGTGCTGGTACCTGTCCTGACCCGGCCACTGGATACCTCAACGGAGCGCAGCAATTTGACGGCAGTAGCACAGGGATTGACGTGACGTCGCATACGGACTTTGACTGGGGGCTGGGTGACAGCTTCTCCATCGAGTTCTGGATGCAAACGGACAGCACGAGCACGTGCGCTGGAAATGAAGTCGTTATCGGTCGAGTCGACGGCGCTGCCTGGTGGGTTGGATGCGAGGATGGCGGCGCGGCGGCCTTTTACCTGAGAGACACGGACATGGAGTCGGAATACGTGACAGGGACCGTGGTAACGGACGGGGACTGGCATCACGTCGTGGCGATACGGGATGCTGGCGCCAACCAGGTCCGCCTCTACGTGGATGGCGCGGCAAGTACGCCGGTGGGGACGAGTTACACAGCCGGCTTTGGCTCAGCGGCGGCTGCCCTGAACATAGGGTGGCTAGATACCCCCAGTCGCTACCATTTCTCGGGACTCGTGGACGAGATGGCCCTGTACGATCGGGCGTTGTCTACAGCAGAGATCCAGCAGCACCATGATGCCGGAGCCCCCAACCCGGGATACTGCATCAATCCTGTTGTATCGATCGCAAAAGTGGCCAATCCGCCGGTAAGCTACTCTGGGGATATGGTCACGTATGCGTACACGGTGACCAACTCTGGGGATGTCGCCTTGGCGGACGTGGAAGTGAGCGATGACAAGTGTGAACCGGTGAACCAGGTTTCCGGCGACAGTGTGTTGGATCCGAGCGAGTTCTGGACCTTCCAGTGCCTGACGACCCTGGATGAAGACACGACGAACACGGCCACCATCACGGGCACCCACTCTCTGGGCGGTATCGTGACTGACACGCACACGATCTCTGTGGACGTGATCGACCCGAGAATCGCCATCGAAAAGACGGCGGATCCACTGTCCATCGAGGCGGGGGAGGTGGTCACCTATACGTACGTCGTGACGAACCCTGGCGATGATCCGTTATCGGTGAGCGTGAGCGACGACAAGTGTGTCACCGTGACGCTGGTGTCCGGGGGTGGGATTGGCGGCGACGTGCTCAACCCAGGTGAGGTCTGGACCTATACGTGCTCGATGGCCCTCAGCATGGACACCACCAACGTCGCGACGGCCACGGCCACAGACTCGGCTGGTGGCGTACTGGCGCCCAGCGATACGGCCTTTGTGGACGTACAGGGTGCAGGGGAGGTGTACTTGCCCCTGATCTTGAGGAAATATCATATCTTGGCGGAGTAAGAGAATCTATCATGACCAGCTCAACGATATCTGAATCACCACCGTTTGCCCATCCCACTGCCGAGGTCTCTGAACAGGCGGTCATTGGGCCGGGCACCCGCATCTGGCATCAGGCCCAGGTGCGGGAGAGAGCCCGGCTGGGAGCCAACTGTATCGTCGGCAAAGGTGCCTACATTGACTTTGACGTCACGATTGGCGACAACGTCAAGATTCAGAATGGCGTCTATGTCTACCACGGTGCCACTGTGGAGGCTGGCGTCTTTCTCGGCCCCGGCGTCATTCTGACGAACGACAAGCTGCCCCGCGCCATCAACCCCGACGGATCGCTCAAGAGCGATGCCGACTGGGAAGTGAGCCCGACTCTAATTCGGCAGGGCGCGTCCATCGGCGCAGGATCGGTGGTCTTGCCTGGCGTGACTGTCGGAGAGTTTGCCCTGGTTGGTGCAGGGGCCGTCGTCACTCGAGATGTGCCCGCTCATGCGCTGGCCTATGGGAACCCGGCTCGCTCCCATGGCTATGTCTGCCGGTGTGGGCGGCCTTTGCAAGGACTAGACAATGGACAGTGGAAATGTGAGGTTTGCAATGAACTCTACACCTTCTGAACAATCCTTCATCCCCATCGCCAAGCCGCTATTGGGAGAAGACGAGAAAGCGGCCGTCATGGCCGTGCTCGAATCCGGCATGTTGGTGCAGGGCAAACGGGTGGCCGAGTTCGAGGCCCGTTTTGCCAAACTGTGTGGGGTCAAGCACGCCGTGGCCGTCGCTTCCGGCACGGCGTCGCTGTGGCTGACGATGATGGCATACGAAATCGGACCGGGCGACGAGGTGATCACCACGCCCTTTAGCTTTATCGCTTCGTCGAACTGTGCTCTCTTTGTCGGTGCGCGTCCCGTGTTCGTGGATGTCGACCCCGATACTTGCCTGATTGACGCAAGTGGAATCGAGGCCAGAATCACGGAGCATACGCGCGCGATTTTGCCCGTTCACCTCTACGGTCAGCCTTGCGACATGGCCGCAATCATGGAGATCGCTGATCGCCACAATCTCATTGTCATCGAGGACGCTTGCCAGGCCCACGGCGCGACTTTCGAGGGCCAGCCGGTGGGGAGTTTTGGCACAGGCTGCTTTTCGTTCTATCCTACCAAGAACATGACCACTGGAGAAGGTGGCATCATCACGACGAACGACGACGCGCTGGCCGAGCGGCTGCGCTTGTTGCGCAACCACGGTCAATCGCAGCGTTACCGGCACGAGAGTCTGGGTTATCATTTCCGTACCACAGACATCCAGGCTGCCATCGGCCTGGCGCAGTTGGAAAAGCTGGGGCCGTGGAACGAGCAGCGGATCGCGAACGGCCGGTATCTGAGTGAGCGTCTAACGGGCGTGCGAGTGCCCGTCATGGCTCGCCACCGGCGACACGTGTTCCACCAGTATACGATTCGTGTCTCTGGCGATCGACAGGCATTCCAGGATCATCTGCGTGAGCAGGGCGTCGGTACAGCGATCCATTATCCACTTCCCATCCACCACCAACCACTCTACCGTTCGTTGGGCTACGATGACGTGCTGCCCGAGGCCGAGGCCGCCAGCCGAGAGGTGCTTTCGTTGCCTGTCCACCCGGCCCTTTCCCAGTCCGATCTGGATCGCATCGTAGCGGCTGTTAATAGCTTTGCAGGGCTTACCTGAACCAGGTGCCCTGCACCAATATACTGTTCGTAGTATCTAGGGGGGGGATATGGATGTTGTACGCATAGGGGTCATAGGCGCCGGGGTCATGGGCGAGCGGCATTGCCGCGTGTGTTCCAATCTGCCCCGGGTTGAGCTGGTCGGTCTGGCCGACCTGGACGAAGCACGTGGACGTCAGGTCGCAGAGCTCTACGAGACCGCTTACTTTCCCGGCCACCGGGCCTTGCTTCCACAATTGGATGCTGTCACCATCGCTGCTTCTACGTCCGTTCACTATGCACTGGCGGCTGAGTGTCTGGAACGGGGTCTACACGTCCTCGTCGAAAAACCCATCACTGAGACGATGGAACAGGCCCGGCAGCTCGTGCAAATGGCTGATGAGCGAGAACTGGTGCTACAAGTTGGCCACATCGAACGATTCAACCCGGCCTATATCGAGCTGAAGCACGTCACCGAAGATATGAAGCTCATCGGCATCACAATGCGCCGACTAAGTCCCTTTGATACCAGCAACACCGATGTGGATGTCGTCCGCGATCTGATGGTCCATGATTTGGATCTGGCGGTTGACCTGGTTGGCTTGGAAATCGAGGGTGGAATCACGGCCTGGGGTCGTTCCATCAACACGAACGTCATAGATCACGCCGTGGCCAATCTCGCTTTCAGAAACGGCCCGATCGCCACGCTGTTTGCCTCCCGGGTCACGGAGCAGAAGGTGAGGGCGATCGAGGTCATTGCCGAGGGGGCCTACGTCGAGGCTGACCTGCTAAACAAATCGGTGCTGGTGCACCGGCGGACGTTCCCCCGCTATCTTGACAATCACAACATCACCAGCTATCGTCAGGAGAGTGTGATTGAGCGTATCCACGTGCCTATGTTCGAGCCTCTGATGCTGGAACTGCGGCACTTTGTGGATTGTGTGCGTGAGAATTGCCCCAGCCAGGTGCCCGGTCGTGATGGCATGCGTGCTCTCCAACTGGCCGAGGCGGTCTCCGGGGGAATAGCCAGTGAGGTGAAGTGATCGTAAAGCACAGGGCAGGGCTGCAATGCCCTGCCCTGCAACATCTTTTTGTGCTGCCTACTTGCTCTTGACCTTGATGGTCTTGGGCTTGGTTTCCTCAGCCTTGGGCAATGTCAGCGTTAGCACGCCGTTCTCAAAGACAGCCTCAGCCTTATCTGCCTCGACGGGCACGTTCAGAGTGAGCGTGCGTGAGAATGAGCCAAAGCCGCGCTCTTGGAACAGGTACTCTACGTTTTCCAGAGGTGGTCGCAACTCACCCCGAATGGTGAGTGTGTCACCCTCAAGGGAGATGTCCACCTCGTCGGGAGTCAGCCCTGGTAGTGAGGCAATGATGGTGATTTCCTCTGGCGTCGTGTAGGTGTCCAGCGGAAGTCGAAACGGCCTTTCCTTCGCACTGTAACTCCTAGTCTGTGCCGGGGGGACATAACTCTCCTCGAAAAGCTGATCCATCGCCTCGCGCAAGGTCATCATCTCACGCCACGGTTGCCAACGTATCATGGTCATCGTATTACCTCCCCTTTTTTTCTCAGTTGACGGTGTGTATCTTTCGAACGTATGGTATTATCCAGGTGTGCCCTCGAATAAACTGAGCCTATTGTATCATTGGTAACGTTAGATTAGCACCAGAGCTCTGTTAGAGATTCGATAGAAAACGAACACCCCCACCCACATTGCGGGGGCGGGGGCCGAGTAAGGTGCTCGATCTCTAACGCTGAGCAGGGGTCGGAGAATCTGTCTCTATTCTCCTTCCAGTAGCTGCCTCAGTTCCCTTAGCACATTGCGTACACTGGCCTTGTCCGTGGCAACGCAAGGAACTATGGCAGTGTTCTCATCGAGCCCAAGCGCCTTAGCGACAGCCTCGACCGAAAGGGCATTATCCACATCCTGCTTGTTTGCCGCCACCAGGTAAGGGATTCGGCCTCTGCGCCGGAAGGTACGGAGCAGTCGTTTGGCCTGCACGAGCCCTTCGCGGTCGTGGCTGTCCACCAGTACGATAAAAGCGTGCATCTCCTTGGACAGGATATCCCACATAAAGTCAAAGCGCGGTTGACCCGGCGTGCCGTACAAGTGGAACAGGTCACTGTTCAACCTGAGCTGCCCATAGTCCATGGCGACGGTAGTCTCGTCCTTCACAGACTTGAATCGATCGCTGATAGGTCGCTCGGTGGTGACGATTGGAATGTCAGAGATCGTGCGGGTGAACTCGGTCTTGCCTGCGTTGAATGGGCCTGTGACCAAAATCTTAAAGACGCGTCCCATACTATTGCTCCTTATGGGCTTCGGCGGACTGCTGTTTGCGGAAATCTACAAAGCGATACCCCACCCCCCGCTCGGTCAGGATGTAGCGGGGGTGAGTTGGGTCGGGCTCAATCTTTTGCCTCAGATAGGTAACATACAGGCGCAGGTATTGGATTTCCTCGCGGTATTCGTAGCCCCACACTTTGGCCAGCAGCGTCTCATGAGGTACGACCCAACCGGCATTCTCGATCAGATGGTAGAGCATACGGAATTCCGTCGGACGCAACTTTTTGCGTTTGCCTTCGACAATTACCTCGCGACTGTTATAGTCTATGCTCAGGCGGTCGTCGATCTGGAGGATGGCTTCTTCTGGGGTTACGGGCCCCTGGGTACGGCGCAGCACGGCTCTGACGCGGCTGGCCAGTTCACGGGCCCCGAAAGGCTTTGTAACGTAATCGTCGGCTCCTAGCTCCAGTCCGCGTACTTTGTCCTCCTCGTCCGACCGAACCGTGAGCATGATCACCGGGACGTTAGATACTTCGCGGAGCATCTCTAACGTATCGAAGCCATCCAGTTCAGGCATCATAACGTCGAGAATAACGAGGTCCGGCAGGTCCGTACGCGCTTTTTCGAGCGCATCCAGGCCGTTGTGCGCTTCGACCACCCGGTATCCCTCAAGCTCCAGGTTCATTCGAATGAATCTGGTCATGCGGGGTTCGTCATCTACAATCAGAATGAGCTCGTGGGGAGCAGGCATAGTCAATGACCTCAGCACACGTCATTCGCGGATAAAGCTGACGATCTCGTCCTCCTCTTCGCTGGGCAGAATCTCCACGCAGTGGATGCGTGTCCAAGGAAACACAACCGTGTCGGTTTCGGGCAGGACGTACGAAACGTCACGACCGTCACGCAGCCGCAGGTTGTTGACGATGAGCACCTGGTCGCTGGGTTCGGGGATGCACTCTATCTCCCCTACGATGGGCTCCTCGTTCAGTATGTGGATCAACACAGTGGGCATTGGCTAGTCTCCACCTACGGTTCACTCTTGGATAATGACCTGCAGTTTGATGCGGCCTAGCTGGAGCTCGTCCCCATCCTTGAGCACGTGAGGCAAGTAGGGAGTCAGACGCTGTCCATCGAGGAACGTGCCGTTCGCGCTGCCGACATCCTCGACCAGATAGCTCGATCCTCGCTGATGGATCTTGCAATGGTGCCGTGAGACTCCACCCTCAAGGCCTCCATCGGGGGAGAGATCTAGATCAGGAAAGATGCCATGGGCTGCGTCGAGACGTCCGATGTGCACCTCGGCAGTGGCTGGCAACTGGATCTCTCGGCCAGTGGACTGGACCTTGATGCACAATGGAACAGGGGATGGCTCGCTAGGCTCTTCAACTGGCTCACTTGCCCAGGGATTCGCTCGCGAGACAGGCAATTCCTCTTCAGGAAGTGGCTCGGTCCGCAGCGGGCCCCCAGTGGGCAAGTATACCCCGCACTCGCTACAGAATAAGGTACCAGGACGGTGCTTACGCCCGCAAGATGGACATTCAATCATAGGACTTTCTCCGTGACGCAATAGTCAGACTGCGTGTGCCATATTTGAGTTCTTTACGGCCTTTGGCTGTTGGTGTTCCACTTTGAGCAATGCGTCCAGCTTCCAGCATTGCCGCCCGGGCCAACTGGGTCTCTCCTAGATCAAACAGACGTGTGGCGATCATTTCCAATTGGCGTGTTGCAACTTTGACGTCCCCACTGTCTAGTGCATCCCAGGCTCGTTCTTGCATGTGATAGATGGTTGCTTTGCTCAGCGCGCTCAGAATGGCTGGAGGCACCGGTTCCGAGGAGGGTTCAGTGGGTGCGAATGCACAGTCGATGCTGTACCGTAGTTTGTCGCCTTGCCGCCCCAGGGAGGGTATATCACCCGTGAGTTCAAGTTCCAAAAGCGTGTGCTTGCCAGGGGGCCTCTGGGCCACGGCGATCTGTAGCGCAATCGTCAACGGCGAGTCAGCTTGCAGCGTGCCCAGCGCGACCATGCCGTCGGTCAGGGTAAGACGTTCCACGTCTGGAGAGGTACGGTATATGCTTTCTGCCCGCACGCCTTCGACGCCGTGGATCTCCAGGGTTAACCCCTGCGCGAATACCGATCCCAAACCACGCACTTTCTGCTGAAGAAGTGAGCGTACCTGGCCAGGAGACGCAATGTAGGTCGAAGTTCCCGCGCTTTGCGCTGCAACCT